>ENA-OOWN01000957-OOWN01000957.1-human-gut-metagenome-genome-assembly--contig:-NODE-957-length-23014-cov-6.205889_pt1 | contig 23014 bp, 20 predicted proteins | sample MGYA00241406_ERZ501319 | MGnify/ENA primary metagenome ERZ501319 (study PRJEB25962, sample SAMEA2042734) | human gut metagenome | biome: human gut; feature: human-associated habitat; material: faeces... | reverse complement strand
TTGAAGACGCCCTTACTGAAAAAGAGCAAGAGAAAGTATCCATTCTGATGGAACGCCAGAGTGAACAACAACAAGCACTTCAAAAAGGAGAACTTGAATGGTTTGCCGGGAAAATCAAGATGTTCAGCGAAGAGGAACAAAAAGCTATTCTTGCCAGTGCCTACGCATTTACAGAACATGACTTGATTCTTCCGCCCTCAATCACAATCCAGCCAAACGAGATGTGCAGTCAGCAAGAACTCATGTATTACGCTTACTCCGCTTTCTCCAACATGGGCAAGAAACGCAGCGACATTGTAAGTTTCTTATGTCAGGTCTTTAAGGCATACTTTCCTGCTGGTGAGAGTTCTGTTTCAAAGAAGATGCCGGGATTGGATAAGGTTAAGGAGAGAAGAGAGAAAGAAAATAAGTCTAAGTAAAATATACATTGACGTATATTTCAATATAAAGTTGTACCTCAACATATAGTTGTTGGAAAAGCATTATAATCAGAGTTGAATTTCAATTATAATGCATACCTTTGCATTAATACATTATAGAGATATTGCTGATTATCAGTTATTTGTGGTTAATGCAGCAGAAAAATAACGACGCGGATTCTATAGAGATTAGAAAAGATAGAAAATTAATGCATTTAACTTTTTAAGCCACAAATGTTAAATGATTATACGAATAATCTCATTGTTGTCAATAAAAAATAAGGGAATGAGGTGAGTTGTTTAATCTTCAATCGCACCAATATTTACATGTTGTAAGGTAGGGATTCATTGATGTATTTTCATATTCCAATTATATTCCCATACCAATTTTGTCATTCCAAATTTTGTGTTTTGAATGGCAAAACATATAAAAAGCATAAAAAATGCACTGCTTTAATAGAAATAGAAATATAATCGTAAAAGTGAAATTAATTCACTACCTTTGCAATATAAACTGAGATGTATGGAAGATGTAAATCGTATCAAGCTGGTATTGGTTGAAAAGAAGCGTACCAACAAGTGGTTATCAGAACAGATGGGTGTAACCCCTTCTACCGTTTCCAAATGGTGTACTAATTCTTCTCAGCCAGACCTTCCAAGTCTATTGAAGATTGCAGACTTGCTTGAAGTTGATATTAGAGAATTGATAGTGCGCGAGTACAAATCATATTTGTTGTCGCAAAAATCAATGTAAGGTATGGTAATAAATAGTATTGAAATAGAAGTCGAGCGCAAACCCATCAAAAATCTACATTTGGCAGTTTATCCGCCAGATGGAAGAGTTCATGTGTCTGCTCCCCAGACATACACAGATGAGCAAATAAAATTCTTTGTCCTGAAGAAATGGGTGTGGCTCGTACAGAAGCGCAAAGAGACAACATCCTACACATTCCAAGATGAACGTGAATATGTGTCTGGTGAAGCTCATTACTACAAAGGTGAACTTTATCGTTTGAAAGTTATCAGAGACAACACCTGTACATTCCATGTTGAGATTCAGGGTGACTACATCAATGTGTATGTCTATGAGCGCACTCCTAAGGAAAACATTGCAAACGTCCTTTGGAACTGGTATAAAGAACAGCTCATTTCAACCATCAGGCAGTATGTGGCTAAATGGGAAAACATTCTTGATGTCAAGGTCGCAGACTGGACTATTCAACAGATGCAGTCAAGCTGGGGTAAATGCCACAAAGACACAGGCAAGATAATGTTCAACCTACAACTGGCAAAGAAGCCTCTGAATTGCATTGAATATGTAGTAGTACATGAACTTACTCATCTCATTGAGCAGAATCATACAGACAAATTTCGTAACATCCTTGGAACCTATCTCCCTGGATGGCAAAAGATAAAAGAACAATTAAATGAATTCCCATTATAATTTCAGACTATGGCTACGTATCAAGAACAAAGGGAAAGAGAATATCAGAATAAACTCGTCAAGAGATTCCAAGAAGAACTTGGCTATCAATATCTTGGCAACTGGCAGTATGCCAAGGGCGAAGCCGTCAATTGTTTGGGTAAGCAAAACTCCCCCATCCTTGATGATGAGGTGCGCAAGTTTCTGAAAGACCAGAAAAAGGATGACGGCAAAACTCCAAGATATACGGAATGTCAGATTGAGGATGTCCTCTTTCAATTAAAGAACAAAGCCCGCCTTGGAAATGCAAAGATGAACGATTTGATGCAGTGCAACACAGACCTATATGATACCTTGATGATGGGCATCAAGTCCCAACCTGACCCAAAGTCAAACCATGAGGATGTGATGTTGTTCGACTTCGAGGACTTTACCAACAACAATTTTGCCATAGCTGAAGAAGTTAGTTATATCGACCCGTTGTTAGGAAAGAATAAGCGTCCCGACATTGTTGTCTATGTAAATGGCATTGCCTTGGCTGTCATTGAACTGAAACGTAGTCTTGTCAATTATGAAGAAGGCATCAAACAGCACCTTTCAAACGAACGAGATTTTATCCCGTCCTTCTTTACCACAACACAGTTCACAATTGCCTCAAATGACGGTGTGGAGTTCCGTTATGGAACTATTGGCACACCGTTGAAGTTTTGGTGTAAGTGGAAGCGTGACACCAACAAACTGGGTGATGTGTTGACAGAACAGGAATCCTATAATATGTTCTTCTGCAAGGAGAATTTCATGTTCTTCTTCCGCTACGGTGTATTGAACGACGGTGGCATCAAGAAGGTGCTGCGTCCCCATCAGATATATGCCATCAAGGCAGCAGCGGCTCGTATGCCGAAGAAGAAAAGTGGTGTTATATGGCACTCACAAGGTTCTGGTAAGAGCCTTACGATGGTTGCTTTGGCATCTTATATCCGTCGTAATTTTGAAAATCCACGTGTTGTTGTCATCACCGATCGCAAGGAACTTGACCTGCAGTTGGCAGGAACTTTTATAAAGGGAGGCAACACACTTCATCAGGCCACTTCTAGTAGCGACCTCCTTGATACGCTTAACAAGGGCGAGGAATGGCTTATCTGCTCTCTCATCCACAAGTTTGGCGCAAACGGCTCTGAGGATGAAGCCGAGAAAGACGAATCAGGCACAAAAGTTAGTCTGGATGAATACCTTAAAGAACTGCAAGCTATCATTGCACAGAAATATGGCAACAATTTCAGTGTAAAGGGTGACAACATATTTGTCTTCGTCGATGAATGCCACCGCACACAGAGTGGTCGCCTTCATGAAGCCATGCGATCAATCATGGGTAAGGAAATTATGCTCATCGGTTTCACGGGTACACCACTCTTGAAAAAGGATAAAGGTGACCAGTACAACCGTATAAAGAGCATGTCTGAACGCACATTTGGTCCATACATCCACAAATATCTGCACAAACAGGCCGTGGAAGACAAAGTTATCCTCGACCTTCAATATGAATACCGCAATGTCGAACAGCAACTTACAAACAAGACAAAAGTTGACCAAAAGCTGGCAGCATTGACTGCCGGACGTGAACTAACTGATGAGCAGCGTAAGATGGTGGAAGACCGTTGGGCTACTTTGGAAAAAGTCTATTCGACAAAGGAACGCATCGAGCGCATCGGCTACAGTATTCTTGACGATGTGGGATTTGGTTTGTTAAAGCATGACTGGAGCAACGCCATGTTGGTAGCAGGTTCCATTTATCAGGCTTACAGATACTACAAGTTCTTCACCCAGGACAGCAGTAATACATTGCTCAGAGGGCGTGTTGCTGTAGTAACGAGCTACAATCCCATGGACAGCGATATAGCCAACGATTCTGCTGACACCAGTAAGGAAACTGAAGCCAAATTCAAGTACGACTGGGCAAAGCGGTCGTTCAAGGACGCTGGCAATGGCATTAACAATGCCGATGACTACGAGAAGTGGGCTAAGAACCTTTTCATCAAGCGACCAGCCCAAATGAAACTGCTCATTGTAGTAAACAAGCTGCTCACAGGCTTCGATGCCCCATGTGCTACCATCTTATACATTGACAATGAGATTAAAGACCACACCTTGTTCCAGGCTGTGTGTCGTGTAAATCGTCTTGGCGAGGATATCAAAGATGAGGAAGGCAACGTAATAGTCAAAACACATAAGGAATTTGGCCGTATCATCAGTTTCAAGAATCTGTTCGACAGTATTGAGGATGCCGTTGTAAAGTTCAACGATGGTGAAGGTTTCTCTGGTCTTGATGATGTCGATGTAGAAGGACTGCTTGATAGCGTGGTCAATAAGTGTAAAGAAAAACTTCTTGCAGCTAAAGATGCATACGAGGGGCTGAAAAGTGTATGGGAAAGCAAGGGATTAACTGAACTGGAAGCACTCACGGAGTATTATGTGATGAAACTGGAAGACGAAGAACCTGCACAGGCTCGTCGTAACATTATGTATAGTATAACAGGTGGCATGGTTACGGCATATAACAACATGTCCGACTATTTCTGCCAGACAGATTTCATACCAGAACAAATCGAACGCTTTGCGTCGCTGTCCCGTGAGGCTGGCACCATCCAACGTAAGGTGCGCCAGAAATCAGGCGATGACTTCGACCCACGCACACTTGACCCAGATATGCGCCAGCTTCTTGACCAGCATATAAGGGCAAAAGATGCAGAAACACTGGTAGAGGCAACTGCCGACTTTTCCTTCCTTGACCTTGTCAATGACACTACCGATACTGAGAAGGCTGCTGATGAAGCCATCCGTCAGGCTGGTGGAAACGCAAATGGTGCAGCCGAAGTCATTGAGGGCAAGGCTCGCCGTGTCAATACCGACTGGAACAGCGGTGACGAGGAGGAACAAAAGGCATTCAGCGAAAAGTTACAGGCTTTGATAAATAAACTGAAAGAAAGCAATGCTACCGCCAAAGAGAGAATCAAGGCACTCATTGATCATATCAAAGCCGTCAAGCATGGCAGTGATGTTCCCAATGGACTTGACAACAAGCGTAGTAAGGCTCTATGGAACAACCGTGCCGCTTGGAATGCTCCTGCAGATGAGTGCGAGGTAATTGAAATCATCAAGAAGATTGATAGCTTCATCTACCGCAATGCAGGGGCTGGCTGGCAAGATCCCGACAGCAATGCTAGTTGGGACTTGCGTGACGACTTGCAAACGATGTTCCCATCGTTTAGCGAACAGGATATTTACGAGATTTATCGTCTCGCTTCACAAAACTCATCAGAAAGTAGGTAATCAATATATGGCAATAAAAAAATCACAATTATACAGCGCACTATGGGAGTCGTGCAATGCACTACGCGGCTCGATGGATGCCAGTCAGTACAAGGATTACGTGCTGATAGTCCTATTCGTGAAGTATCTTTCCGACAAAGCAGGTCAGCCGGGCTTCCGCCTCAAAGTGCCAGAAGGATGTAGTTTCAAAGACTTCGTAGCCCTGAAACAGGATGATAAGATTGGCGAGAAGATGAACACCAAGCTGGAGGCAATAAAGGAATTGAATGCCAGACAGATTGGTGACCTAACTCTGCCTAATTTCAACGACCCTACAAAACTGGGAAGCGGAAGGACTATGGTAGATACCCTGTCACGGCTTATCGGTGTGTTTGAAAACGATGCGCTTGATTTCTCCCGCAATCGTGCTGCCGATGATGATTTGTTGGGGGATGCCTACGAATATCTGATGAAGAATTTCGCTGCCGAAAGCGGAAAAAGCAAGGGACAGTTCTACACACCTGCAGAAGTAAGCCGTGTAATGGCAAAGGTACTCCGCATCAATGAACTTGATCGTGCTGAGCACACCATCTACGACCCCACTTGTGGTTCTGGGTCGCTTTTGTTGCGAGCCTTGGCAGAAGCCAGTAATCCCCGTGTGTCTATATTCGGACAAGAGAAGGACAGCAGTACGGCGGCATTGGCTAAGCTGAATATGTTGCTTCACGGTATCAGCAGTGCCGACATCAAAGTGGGTGACACGCTGGCTGACCCGCAATTCAAGCAGTACGGCATGGTCAGCACATTCGATGTGTGCGTAGCCAATCCACCTTTCTCCATGAAGAACTGGTTGGCTTCGGGTATGGAAAACGACCAGTATAACCGTTGGACAGCCAATTTGCTGCCGCCAGCCAAATGTGGCGACTATGCTTTCTTGCTTCACCTCATAGCTTCTATGAAATCTGAAGAAGGGCGCGGTGCCTGCATCTTGCCTCATGGTGTGCTGTTCCGTGGCAATGCTGAATACGACATTCGCAAGTATATCGTTAAGCAGCACTATATCAAGGGCATTATCAGTCTGCCACCTAACATATTCTTCGGTACGGGCATTCCGGCTTCCATCATCATTATAGACAAAAAAAACAAGGACAGTCGTAATGGTATCTTTTTTATCGATGCGAAGGATGGATTCAAGAAAGACGGAGCCAAGAATCGCCTACGCGAGCAAGACATCAAGCGTATTGTAGATGCTTGGGACGCTCAACAGAATATACCGCATTACTGCCGAATGGTAGAATGGAACGAAATAGAAAAGAACGACTATAATCTGAACATTCCCCGCTATATACGACCTGTGGACAAGGAGGTGCAGCACGACATTGAAGCCCATTTGCATGGCGGGCTTCCTGCTTTCGATATTGACAATATGGATGCCTTTTGGAAGGCTTGCCCTACACTGAAAGACAGTCTGTTCCAATTAAAAAACAATGGCTATTATTCACTGAAACCTCAGAAGGCAGAAATCAGCAATGTCATTGACAACGATACTTCTTACAAAGAACAGGGAACGGCTTTTGCACAGCTGCTGAATGAATGGAAAGAAGCGGTTAAGCCCCAAATGCTTGCCATTAGTCAAGGCGAAAGACCCAAAGAACTGATTACGGAATGGTCGAAGTCCCTTTTGGCTAAAGTTTTGGGACACAGCGGTCTTGTAGATGCTTATGAAGTCTATGATGTGCTGCTTAATTATTGGGCAGAAGCCATGCAGGATGACTGCTATATGATTTCTAACGACGGATGGACATACCCCGAAGTAAAAGCGGTGAAACGCAAGGAAACGACAGACAAGAAGACCAAACAGACTAAAGTAAAGGAAACGGTCTGTATGTATGATGAGATTGTCTGCGACTTGCTACCAGTATCCGTTGTGTTGGCTGAATACTTTTCCGTAGAGACCGCCGAGATTGCAAAATTGTCGGAACAGATAGATCGGAAGCAGGCTGATATGGATAACCTTGTAGAACAGAATACCGAAGTCTTTGCTATTGGCGATGATGACGAACAGGAAGAAAACAAAGAAATTTCCGTGAAAGCTGCTGACGTAAAAGCTGCCATCAAGAATGCATATAAAGACGGTACATCCGAAGAAAATGTAAAATTCCTGCAACAGTGGATTGATCTCTCTAATGAGAAAGATGTGCTGAACAAGTCTTTGAAAAAGAAACGCAGCCAGTTGACGGACGCCGTTGTAGCAAAGTATTCCGTACTTACAGAGGACGAAATCAAGATGCTTGTGGTGGAACGTAAGTGGCTGGCTTCTGTTATTAGCGGCTGCAAAGCACTGATGCAGAATGTCACGCATCGGATTTCAAACGATATAACAGCTCTTGTAGAACGTTATGAAACTACCTTGAGTGAAACGGCAAATGCCATCAATGATTTGGAAAAGGAAGTCCTTGCCTCTCTGAAAGAAATGGGATTCACCGTATAAATAACAATGCCGATGTTAAGTGAAAGTCAGAACATAGAATACAAAGAGTCGTGGCGTGACGAATATCTGAAATGGATATGTGGTTTTGCCAATGCCCAAGGTAGTCGTATCTATATTGGTGTGAATGATGATACAGCAGTTGTGGGACTTCCCGTATCTATAATTATCAAACAGCCTTCCATTCCGCCAAACAAATGGCGGTAATGACAGATATTCCTCAACGTACAATAGAGCGTGAACTTTCAGTTTTACAAAAGTCAGAAGTACTATACCGTATAGGCGCACCTCGTACAGGCAAATGGGTGATTGCTGAACAAATGATTAAGGAGTAAAACACACTTGTATATGAAAGAAACAAAATTCAAAGATACAGAGGTCGGACGGATTCCAGAAGATTGGGAGGCAACTAGAATAGATAAGTTGTGTTGCCTCAAAGCAAGAATTGGTTGGCAAGGGCTAACCACTGGTGAGTATTTGCCACAAGGTGATTATGTACTGGTTACAGGGACAGACTTCAATGATGGATATATTGATTGGAAAAACTGTTACTATGTTAGCAAATGGAGATATGACCAAGACGTCAATATTCAAATTAAAGAAGGTGATGTTCTCATATCAAAAGATGGAACGATAGGCAAAGTAGCTTTCCTTGATAGCATTCCAGGTCCAGGAACACTTAACAGCGGTGTATTCGTTGTTCGGCCTAAACAAGATAATGTGATGAATAAAGCATATTTATCATGGATTTTTAAGTCTATTTGGTTCAAGTCATTTATAGACCAACTAACTGCGGGTTCTACGATAAACCATTTATATCAAAAGGACTTTGTAAAGTTCCAATTGGTCTATCCTAATGACATCTCTGAGCAATCCCGCATTGCCACAGCTTTATCAGCCATCGACAATCTGATTTCCGAATTAGGTAAACTGATTGATAAGAAACGAGCCATCAAACAAGGTGCCATGCAGCAACTTCTTACAGGCAAGAAACGACTAAAAGGATTCAATGAGCCATGGGTGGAAAAGAAGTTGGGAGAAGATGCTTTAATTCTTCGCGGTGGCTCGCCACGTCCTATTGAAGACTACATAACTGATAGTCAAGATGGCTTGAACTGGATTAAAATAGGTGATGTTAAGCCTAATGATAAGTATTTCCGTAAAACTGCTGAAAAGATAAAAAAAGAGGGATTGAACAAAACCCGTCAAGTTAAGAAAGGAGATTTCATTCTTTCCAACTCTATGAGTTTTGGAAGACCATACATATTGGATATAGATGGTTGTATTCATGACGGGTGGCTTGTTATTCAAGATTACCAAGAGACTTATGATATGCTGTTTTTGTATTATATCCTTTGTTCGGATGCTGTCATGAACCAATATGCTTCAATGGCGGCTGGAAGTAGTGTACAGAACCTTAATAAAGAAAAAGTTGCCAACGTATTATTATACGCTCCAAGTTCGTTAAAAGAACAATCAGCCATCGCTAAAGTTCTTTCGTCTATGGACGAAGAAATATCTTTCCTCGAAGCCAAACGCGAGAAATACAACGCCATTAAGCAAGGTATGATGCAGCAACTCCTAACAGGTAAGATAAGGTTGGTGGAAACTGCTGTGAAGCCTAATGCAACATCGGCAAATGTCCATTTCCGAAGGAGCGTTTGGGCAGCAGAGATTGCTGAAAGATTGTACGAAGAGCCGACTTTCGGCCATGTTAAGATGGAGAAGATACTATTTCTCACAGAACGTCTTTGTCATATAGACATTGGCTCGCATTACCACAGAGATGCAGCGGGTCCGTATGACAATAATGCATTACGTTCTATTGACAGCCAGTTGAAAAAGCAAAAGTGGTTTGAGGTGCAACGGACAGAGAAAGGATATAGGTATGTACCCATGCGGAATTGTGGCAAACATAAGACCTATTTTAACAGATACTATTCAGGTATAGTTCCCATGTTTGATAAGATAATCAACACATTTAAGACTCAGAATACGGAACGATGTGAAATTGTTGCTACGCTCTACAGTGCATGGGAAGATTTGCTGCACAGCAATAAGTCTTTCACTGATGCCGACATCGTGAATGAGGTGCTGAACAACTGGCACGAATCAAAGAAACGTATTTCGCAAGATCGCTGGTTAAAAGCCATCCAGTGGATGCGCGACAACGGCTTTGCTCCAGACATGTCCGTCTATATGAAATGATTAAGAACTCTATATAAAGGAGGTCAAAAGAAATGATGGAATTATTAAATTTGCAACAGCAATGTTTGAATTTAATTCAAGCTTATCCAGAGTGTGGTCAAAACTGCGCTCTAAACCATTATTGTACTTCAGTCAGGTGTACAATAGGAAATTGTAGCAGATGTCTTAACCAGATACAATATGGGCAGCCCAACTTCACATACAGCTGTACAAAAATAACATACCAATATGTGCTAAGATTTTTTAATCGTTTTGCATCTGAAATATGTTATGCAATGTGCCTGTATAATTATAAGAACATCAGCCGAATAAACGTTGTGTCTTTAGGTTGTGGCCCAGGGTCAGAAGTTTATGGTATTATTAAAGCCCTAAGATTTCGAAAGATAGTGGTTCCTATATATTACGAAGGTCATGATTTATTGGATGTATGGGAACCAGTACAGAATCTATGTAGAAATAGCTTAACAAGTACACAGCACATAATAAATTTCCATACAACAAACCTGTTCGCAGATTTTGCGGGGTTTGATAATAATGTTGTCAATTTGTTAATACTGAACTATTTGCTTTCTCATGCTGCAAAATTCTACACAAAACAGGGCAAGAATCAGTTTGTGGATGAAATTGTTGATTTTATAATCCAAAACAATGTAAAAAACGTATTATTCAATGATATCAGTTACTATGGCAATAATATAAGTCTTAATTCTGGAGTTCAGTTAATGAAATTGATGATTTCAAAGTTTAGCTCAAAAGGTGTGAAATATACTGTTCGTTATGCATGTTTTCCTTCTGATCCATATCGAGGAAACGAAGGATGGCAATTCTACAAAAAAAATAATTTGTTGTTTCAAAAACTAAATGGAAACAACTTCATGAATAATGTTGACTATTGTAATTCAAAACAAATATTTGTTCATATACTACAATGATATTATCAGTTTCTCGTCGCACAGATATACCAGCATTCTATTGGGAATGGTTCCTAAATCGACTTCAAGCTGGATTTGTAGATGTTCGTAATCCGATGAATGTCCACCAGGTGAGTCGCATTAACATACGTCCAGAGGTCGTGGATTGTATAGTGTTTTGGACAAAAAATGCAGGAAATGTTATTCCGTATCTTGACCAATTAAAGGAATATAATTATTACTTTCAATATACAATTAATCCATATAACAAATTGATTGAAGAAAATGTTCCGACAAAGAAGAATATCATAGAGAATTTCCGAGTACTTTCAGATATAATTGGTTACAACAGGGTTATTTGGAGATATGACCCTATACTTCTAACTGATTATATAGATATTGAGTATCATATACGTTATTTTGAAGAATTGGCTAAACGATTACAAGGGTACACCCAAAGATGTGTTATTAGTTTTGTTGACTTGTACAAAAAAACAGTTTCTAACACACGAGACCTTATGATAAGAGAACCGACAGAGAATGAGATGCATATCCTTGCTAAGAAACTTTCTGTAATCGCTCAAAAATACAGAATAGAAATCCTTTCATGTTCTGAGAACATGAATTTTGATACAGAAGGGGTAAGGCATGGATGTTGTATAGATAGAAACTTAATCGAGGAAATTGTTGGTTATAAGATAGATGTCAAGAAAGACAAAAATCAGCGTAAAGAATGTGGTTGTGTAGAAAGCATAGACCTCGGAGCTTACAACACTTGCCTTCACGCATGTAAATATTGTTACGCAAACTTTAATAACACCAAGGCTCACACATTGAGTAAAATGCATAATCCTATGTCCACATTACTTGTCGGTGAATTGGATAAGACGGACGTTATAAAAGTTAGGAAAGTAAAGTTGTTAAAATCAAACGACCTGTTCTGATTGGAGGTAAATATGTTTAATAGAAATAAATTGTAACTCAGAAATATGAGATTATGTTACACTTAAATGAGCAAAATGCATAACTTAAAATACTTGTGTCGTAAAAATAAAATTTAATATGAATCGGGTTGTTCTAATAGGAAATGGTTTCGATTTGGCACATGCTCTCCCTACAAATTATGAAAGTTTCATACAATGGTATTGGGAACAGTGCGGTAACAACTTGTTACATGGTTTAGGAAAAGAAGTATCTGATGGATTATGTTCATTTAAGATTAACGATGTTATAGATGTCCATAATTGGGCTTCTGTTTTCCAAGGATGGTATTATAAAAGAGAGAATCCGTTAATTCCATGGGATTTGAAAGATGTTGTACGGTTGGTTAAAGAGGACAAAGAATTATGTGATTTTAGAATAAGTCAGTTCTTGCAACAGATATGTAATAATATCGAAACAAAGAAGTGGGTAGACATTGAGAATGAGTATTATAAATTATTGACTAAGCATGCTATTGTAGAACCTTCATTTGAAAAGCTGAAAGAATTGAATGGACAATTACAATACATTCAAAAATTGCTAACAGAGTATTTAAGTTTTGTTTGCCAAAATGGAGCTCAACCTATAGAACGTCTATGGAATAAAATATACATGCCTATAAATTCACAGGATATATCCATTAATGGTTTCACTGAATTTAGAAAATATATAGACAATTGTTTGAGTTTACAAAGTAATGTATGGGAAGACAAACAATCAAGATACGGATTAGGCAATGAAGCTATAAGGGCTGTTGAAGACTATACTAAAAACTATGAGAGATATGTTGTAGGATGTTATCCAGATCTGTATATGCTACCTGATTGGGTTCTATTTGTCAATTTTAATTATACGAACACTGCTACTTCTTATCTTCGCAAAAGTGTGTCTTCTCAAATTCATATTCATGGAGATTTAACTAATCCTGAAAGTATGATTTTCGGATATGGGGATGAGATGGATACTAATTATTTACGACTTCAGAATCTTAACAACAATGAGTGCCTGCAAAACATAAAATCAATAAAATATCTGGAGTCTGATAATTATCGGAATGTTCTTAGCTTCATTGATTCTGCACCATATCAGATTTACATCATGGGACATTCGTGTGGAAATTCTGATAGAACATTACTAAACACTCTTTTTGAACATAAGAATTGTATCTCCATTAAACCTTATTATTATAAAAAGGAGGATGGTACAGATAATTATCTAGAATTGGTAATGAATATTAGCCGCAATTTTACTGATATGAAACTTATGAGAGATAGAGTTGTCAATAAAACATATTGCGAACCGCTTCTTGAATAATTTTATCAACTTTGCAATGAGACATAAAAAGTATGAATATTGACGATATAAAAGCAATAATAGCGAAGACAAAAATCGATTACTTGAATTGAAAAAGATTACAGGTGAATTAATTAAAGAGGTGTACAGACTTTGTTTGCCTTCTTAACTCAGAGGGTGATTGGTTGTTCTTCGGAATCCCCCAAGTCGTCTGCGTTGGAAAGCTAAACCCCAGACAATCTTCATAATGAAGATTTGGCAGAGAATCGCATAAAGGAGCTGTTGCGTATGGTGCGAGGATGTAAATTATTGTAATTTTACGCTCGTCGGGACGGGGGCCCGCCCCTTGGCGTTGGCCGTTCCCCGACCGATGAGTTTTCTAATAGGAAATAATGCGTGACACAGTTTATTTTACACTACCTATGGTTGCAGGCAAAGGGCGTATGCCTGCCCTTTGCCATTACAAAGTCCGCATGGTTATTGCTTAGCCAGTTCGCTATATTGAGGAAAAGCAACCATAAAGAGCTGTTGCTTACTTTCTCCAATGACTATTCCGTATTTCTTCTTGACTCTATTTTTGCTTTTTCATCAAGAACTGATGCTGTTCCTTTACCGCCCGATACATGGAATAATATGCGAATGCTTCCTCCTTATATTTCATGCTGCTGAATGAAGCCGCCACAGCCCATGCAAAAATAGCAATGACAACAATTATCACATAACGGAGTTTGAAGTGATAACCACGTAAAAACAATCCATTAACATTGGGTGGTATGATAGTCAGCGGACACCTTAACTCATTGACTCTTGTAAGTATCTCATCCTGCCGTTCAAGGATTCTCTCCGTATTAGCTTCTATCTTCAAGCGATTTGTGTTGTAATCGCAAACATGAACATAGAGATAGTCTATCAGACTGAATTTTTGTTTGAGTAAATCTATCAATTTAGGAATCCACCTTGAAAAAGGAATTTTGTCCGGCTGCTCTTTCCTCACAGATTTCTTCAATATCGACAAGGCATCGTTCCAACAGTTACAGAAACTTTTAGCAACGCTATTGTAAACAGTCCGTTCGTCAACGGCTGATTGTGTAGCCTGTTCATGATTCTGAGAACCGCCACTCAGCTTGTTGACCGTTTCTTTTAATTCATTCACACTTTGACGCAAATTTGCGAGATTTGCGGCTATAACATCTTCTTTCATCATCTTCCACGTTTAAGGGGTTTATAAAAAGGTTCATTCTTTGGGCTGTTCTTGTCTTTTTCATCACGCCATCCAAGGCTGTTGCTTGTTCCTCCACCAGCACTGGAAATGATGGCCTGATGAGGTTGAAGTAACAGTTCCTCCGTTAAGTTACCCAATGTCGTGCAAAGGCTGTTAAAACTCAAGTCACGGTCAAGCGTGGAACCTGCCAAACTGATACCGTCTTGGCTGAAAGAAACACCATGCACTTTATCTGACGCTTGATTTCGGTTAAAACGGATGTCTATATTCCGAACTTTCAATGCAGACAAAAAGTCTTTCCATGAATGGGATTCTGCCAATGCATCCAAAGTTGCGGAACGGAGATTGAGTTTCCGTAATTGGTGAGGCCGCAACCTGTTTTTATTTCTCGCCTTACTGTTCTTCGGTGCAAGGTAAAGGCCATATTCTTCCGTCAGCGCACGGCATACTTTCGTGCTGCGTATTCTTTCGTTACTGTCGGAAATGAGGTTGCCGTCATTGTCTATCCGGTTAAACACCAAATGGCAATGGGGATGCTGGGTGTCATAATGTCGGGCTATGATATATTGCGTGTTGCGAATCCCCATCCGCTCCATCCATTTCCGGGCAATCTCCACCATGAGCGCATCTCCTTTCTCATCGTTGGGGAAACGAGCCGCATCTTGCGGTGAGAAGGCTAAAGAAACGTGTTTGACGGGACTTTTCACTTTCGGGCGCATGGATGCCTGTATCTGGAAAGAGTCCGCAATAGTCTTATTACTGACAGTGCAAACACCCTCATGTGCCAACAGTGTAGCACTCTTCTTCTTGTTCTTTTGATCATTGGCATAGTTCACGATGCCTCCGAAGTCCACTCTCGTTTTAATGTTCGCTATCATGACTATCGTTTTTTATCTGTGAAATGATTCTGCTGATTTCTGTGATGATGGTAATACAATGTTGCTTGACTACTTCCAACCCATGAATGTGCATCTGATGTGCAATCTGATTGACATTATTGGCTATGCCGGATAAGTCACGGATGGCAGAAGCCATTTCCGGGCTGATACGTTGGGTTACCTCACAACCCATTGCCGCCTGATGGCAAAATTCATTGACAGACAGTCCGGCTTGTTCCGCCTTTGACTGAATATAAATGTAGTCGCTCTCATTGAACATGATGCGGAAACATCTCGTGCGCTTCTGGTAACTCGCCAGCTTTGGACGACCTCCGGGCTTTTTATTTTCTGTATTCATACTGTTTGTTGATATTGATTTTTTGAGTATTTTGAGTGGGCAGTTGTGCCGCTTGCCTCATAGGTTTTAGTGACACTAAAACACAAACTGGCCACTCAAAAAATCTTTCGATATTTACCTTGTTCAATCCGACGCAATTTGCCACTTCTGATGAAGGCTTCTATCCACTTGGCAGCCGTACTGCCGTTCTCACCCAAAGCTAAAACTGCCGCATCGTAATCCTTCTTCGTGAAGGTTTCAGGCAATATATTATAAAGGGTGTTCCTCCGCGCTGCAACACCTGCTTCCTGTAAAGCGGAAGGAGTCTGTTTGCTCTGATTTCCAGACAGATTCCGATAGATAAAGACGGCATGATAGAGCAATGTATCACAAATATTCATGGCAACGAAATAGTCGGACTCTTGGCAAACCAATTGGATAATGCCATTAGAATCCGCTTGCACATTGTACATGTTCTCCAAATGGCGGACAGCTGTCAGTACCATCATGATGCGGTAAGCAATCAGTCCCATCCGTCTGACTATGCCCTGCATCCGGTTGTCCACTTCGTCACAACATTCTTCATTCACCCGGCTAAGGTATTCGATGAACTGTTCCTGCAAAGCAGAGGGAAGGGAAAATGAATAGTTGCCATGATTCACGAACTCTTCATGCAGATGACAGAAGCGGTCTCCCAATATACGGAACATGGTATTCTTGGATTGGGAAATATCGCTTGTGGCAAACACATTCCTGATGCCACGCTTAAAACGAATGATGTAAAAACAGAATCGGCTCATCAGTCCGTTCTCCGCATCGGGTATCAACCGCCTTACCTGTTCAGGCGTCCCTGCCAACGCTACAGACACCCTCGGATTGCTGACTTCGCAATATTCCCTATCCTTGCGTCGGCTCAGACTGACCAGCTCATGGTGGAACGCCTTGCGCAGCACATCGGAATAGTTGCCGTAATCCGACTTCAATGTCTGGCTTAACGTGTCACCCTCAGATTCGAACAACAGCCCGACACCGTCATTATCGCCCAATATCTTCAACAAGGAACTTGCGCTGCTATTGGCCGGGATGATAAGCATACGCATAGGCGGCTCAGTCGGCATAGCTGCACCGTCCGACTTCTTGCTTTTGATATAGGTATTCATCGCTTCCTTGTATTCCTGCTCCATCCGTTGCGAAAGCTCATGCAGATTACGGTTAATGGGAGCCACTAACTCACGGCATAAAGTCAACGCTCCTTTGCCCATTCCGGCATCAGCCACGACAAACAAGTAAAGATTGGGATAAACAATACGCTCGTCATACACACCACAGACATTATGGAAGCAAACCGACAGACATACTATCGCTCCTATCAGAATGGTATCGCGGTCGTCCTCCGAAATGGAGTTACCGACAACTTCACATAAAAAAGGCGGCAGTTGCTCGAACACACATTCGGGAAATGCAGGAAGCTCATCTGCCGATTTTATCCATTTGCCCGTTTTGCCATTTTGGTTATTTGGTAAAATGGATAAATCCTGTTCCCCTACCGAACTTAGCGGAATACCTGCCTGACCAGCCAAATGAAAAAACGAACGGATTGTTATGCCTTGTCCTTTGGCTTGCAGGCAACGGGTATATTGTTTGTCTGCTTCTTCCCTTTGATAGTCTGGATGGAAGCGGCTGATACGATGGTAATATTCTCTTCCGTTTTCACCGAATCCATCAACCAAGGCAAAGCCCAATTCCACCCAATCCTTGTATTCAGGTGCGATGTCAACGGCACGTTGTTCTATTTCGCAAATGATACGTTCTATTTCTTCCTCTTTATTATTAGAGGTGGAATTTGGAGCCGGAAGTAATTTAGGAGATGTTGGAACACTATTCTCAAAAGGGACATTCTCCCAATCTTGGGCGGAAAATATTTTCTTTGACATACTCGTTGTATTTAGGGTTAATATATGCTTGTGGGTCGTAAGGCAGGAAACAGGCGCGCGCCACATCGCTCCCCGACATATCCACCTTTGGCAATCCGGTAGCACGGATGCAGTTGGCAACAGCCTTGAAAAAGCGTGAATGTTCCCATCCTTTCAAATCCACAGGTATAATCCACTTCAATCCATTTCCTGAAGGGCTGGTGAACAGCAGTTCCGTATCAAAATATTCGTGATTGAGAATCTGCCGCTTCACTTCCTCCATATTCTCTACATGGTCAAAATCCAGACACATCAGTCCTGAGTGCGTTATCAGTTCCTTTTCATTCCGCTTGCGGAAAAGACCGGAGAAAGTGCAATAGTCAAAGTGAGAAGCCTTATATTTTTTGACATCCGTAGGAGAAGTCATCGAGCGCAGAGCTTCCGTTTGTGGCTGGGCATAATGGCCAACCACATATCGGTACACATCCACAACGCCTATTGCTCTTAACGGCTCAATGTTCTGAATGGGCTTGCGAAAAAATGAAAAACAATAGTCCGTCTCTTCCATGTTATCTGATAATCTTCTTGGATTTGACAAATTGTTCAGCTTCCAACATGAGGTCATCCTGTGTCTTGTGGACTTTACTCTTTAACCAATCATCTATTTCCGATTGTAAAAAAGCCAATGCTTTATTTATCTTATGTACAGGTATCTGTTTGGCCGATACCCATCCATAAACCGTTTGCTTGGCTGGATGTGACGGCAGATAGGCACAAAGCTCATCTATATCCATCCATTTAGGTGAATCACTTGCCTGCTTATGCTGCAATGCTTTTACGGTGGACTGCAATTCTTCAACAGTCTTAATCAGGTAGGACAATGCATTTGGCATTTTCTCCAATGAACTTACGGTATAACTCATATTCTCACGTTTTTAAGTTTATGCCGCAAAACTATATGGATGCTTACGGGTGCTAAATAGGTGCCGGACAATCACCACTCTGCCCCTTTGTTACCACATGCAGATTTAAGTTTCATTAAGACACCTGCTCTTATGAAAGGTAACTGATGGAATAAAAACATGAGCGGAATTAGAAAAACAATAGGACTTCGGGGATATAACAAAGAAAACCCCTCAAAAAGCAGGGTGCTTCACGAGGGGCAAATGGGTGGTAAATAGAGAATTTCTTTACATAAGTAACTGATGCTCAACGGTGGAAATTAGCACCGCGACCTTTATACGGGCAGGTTATCTATATGTAATGTATTGGCTGCTTTCTCCTTTGCCGCATCCACAATATGAGTATACAACTGTGATTTGTGGGTGTAACTATTTATTTTTATCTTTGCAGTGTGGTTACGAGGGTAACAATTCCGCTATCTTTTGCTGACCACTATAAGAATTATGGAGAAGAAGAAAAGAGCCATTGGATATATTCGTGTTTCCACAACAGCGCAGGATGCGGCACGACAGCGTTTGCTGATTGAGGAATTTTGCAAAGATAATGGCTATTGTCTGAACGATGTCCTCAAAGACGAGGGTATAAGTGGGGCTGTCAAGAACAGACCAAGTTACCTAAAACTTCTGACTTTGACTGCCGATGATGCGGATGTGGTCGTTGTCAGCGAATTGAGCCGTTTGTCAAGAGAAGCTGAAATATTGTCGGTGATGAATGATGTAAACAGTCTGTTGCAGAATGGGTTGGATGTGATATTCATTGACACCAAAGCACATTATAAGGGTGGCAAGGTATTAGACCTTGTGGATATTATGAGAATTGCCATTGCCGCAGAATATGCGAGGGCAGAACGGTTGAAGATTACCGAACGCATGAGAAGTGGTAAAGTGCGCTGTTTTCTCCAATCGGAGGAATTGATGTGCAAGGGTAGCGTTGTGCCTTTCGGTTATTCGGCTGTGCCTAATCCGAACTATGTCAAAGGGAAAACACCAAAATCCATATTGGTGCGTGATGAGAATGCTCCTATTGTCCAAGAGATATTCCAGAGGTGCATTGAGGGTTTGACTGCAAAAGAAATTAAGCATGAAATGATTTCACGCGGAATAAAGACTGTAAAAGGCAATGATTTCTTTTCAGAGAATATCTACCGCATATTGCATAATCCATGCTACAAGGGTGTGTGGCGTATTCTGCCGAACCGTGACGGTAAGAACAAGACAGAGCAGACAAGGCGAGAGCCGATAGAACGTAAGGGCGATGCGTTAGTTACGGAAGAAGTATGGGATAAGGTGCAAGCTATTCTTAATCAGAATCGGATTATAGATGTTCCGAACAATGGGGTGAACTACAATGCTTTACGGTATATCTTGAAATGTCCGTGTGGGAAGAATATGTATATTGTCAGACAAACGGGTACGGGTTTGCGTTACTATCGCTGTGCCGTCAAAAAGAACAAATATGATGAGACCGTTTGCGCCAATGGTGGTGTCAATGCCGATATTGCATTAAAAACAATATGGGTAATCGTAAAGACTGCCATTGCCAAAGATGAGTTCATGGAAATGAGCAATGAGAAAATAGCCAAGATAATCAGAGAAATAGACAATCTCACAAGTAAAATCCAATCACTCAATGCTGACATATCCACTGCAAAATCGGAGCAGGCATCCATTGTGGAGAGTATCAAGATATTGACTAACCCAAAATTGCTTCTTCATCAGCAACAGCAATATGAGAACAAGGAGAAGTTTATTTCAAATGCAGAGGATGAAATAAAACGGCTTAAAGTGGAACGGCATCAGAAAGAAGTTTCAAAAGCGGAATTAGCCAACGATGTTGCCATTGAAACACTTGATAACTTTTCTATTGAGGACAAGGCACGTCTATTCAAAAAGTATCTTGAACGTGTCGTGTATTATTCGGAAACGCAAAGACGAGGCACATTTGTTGTCGATTTCAAGAATGGCACAAGAAAGATTGTCTGCATCCATATCAAGGCAAAATCGGCAGAAGTGGTTGAGTTACCGCATTCGTTTCAATTTGACGAGCAAAATCGGTCAATTTTAGTACCGATTCACCATCGTGTTTCAGACAATAAGTTTGAACTTCCGACCATAAAGACCACTCCCTATACGGCAAAAGAGGTTATGGATATGCTGGCATATCAAGATGAATATTGGATTGAGGGCATTGCCAATCAGCCTTATTTTGAATGATTTATGTCTATTTCCAGAGAGCCTGACTTGTCTTTATTAAGAGTGTCAGGAAGAAAAATTGGACAGACAAAAAAGAAACGGCACTCATGCTTTATTGCACAAATGCCGTTTCTTTATTTATTTGTTATAATAAGACTATTTTGTGTACCGCTCCCAAGTCCAAAGGTCATACCAACCAAAAGCATCTTCAGTGCCAGTATCGTAATCTCTATATCTGCGCCAAACAATTTTATTGGATGATACAGATTCAGGTCTTAATTCTTCCTCTTGTATTCCTGCAACACCTGCATAGACCCAACCGTTGTTATAGCTCCATGTAAAAGAATCTCCTTCACCATTTTCATAGAGTGTTTCATCTCCATAAATTACACCTGTTCCATCAGCTTTGATAACCAAAATATCATCATCACCATCTTGTGCCCAAGTTCCTACAATGATTTCAGTCAAGTTGTCCGATTCCGTTGTTTCTTCGTCATCGTCAGAACAAGCTGCAAAGTTCACACACAAAACTACGGCTAAAATAGCCATACTAATATAACGTAATGTTTTCATTGTCTTTTTTCTTTTATTTGTGATTGCTTGAAAATGTTGTTAATTATGTGTAGTCCAAAAGCTGGGGTAAGACAATAAAAAAACGTGGACTTATAACTTCGTCTACGCTTTTAGAGGTATCGCCAAACACCATGTACACATATACGAGTAAAAGCCCACGCCATAGGCGCGAGCATCAACATTACTCTTGTGTACTTTTTCAAATTTGGCGATTTTCTAAAAGCAAGAATAAAGCTAACGCTTCTTTATCTTTATGTCTATTGTCTGTAATGTTACATAGGCAGTTCTTCTTAAAAATTATGCCACAAAATTACGAAATTGCCTTTGCAAATGCAAGGATTGAGTATATCAAAATGAAAATCAAGTAGGTAGAAAATCTGTTTTCACCCTTATAAGAGCCACATTTGCAGATTTTCCACCTACTGAAAGATTAGAAGCTAAGGCAGTCGTAAGTATTCAATAGTTCTTCCTGCCTTAGTCCAAGATACCGTTTCGTTATGGAAACGCTTGAATGATTGAAAAGCTCCATAAGTTTGACCAAAGCCAATTCAGAGTTTTTACTATTCATGTTATAGACCTGCCTGCCGAAAGTCTTTCTAAGCGAATGGCAACTGAAATTACCTATATGCAGCTTGTATTTCTGTTTCAGTTCTTTCAGGATAATGTTTATCCTCTGAATTGAATAGACTGTGCCTTTCTGACTTACCAAGATAGGGGAACTTTTGCCTAATGGCTGGATAGCCTTGTAACAGTCTGCGATATGCCTTTGCAGTTGTGGGTTAATGCGGATAGTTCGTTTCTTCCCTGTCTTGTGTTCTATAATAGTAAACTCACTCACATTAAGTATCTGATTCCACCTTAATGCAAGTATGTCACTTATCCGCAAGCCAAAGAAACAGCCCAAAGCCACAAGCAAGCTCATGTTATAATTGCCGTCCTTGAATAACTTTCTTATCAAGTTCATAGCTTCATCCCATTGCAGGAAGTCTGCCGTTGTGTTACTGTATTTCAAACTCATAATGTTCATTTTTGAGAGTTAGACAATGAAAGTGAATGTCCGGTGTATGCCCAAGAAACGTAAGTAACTGAACATCAACGGAACATTCACTTTGTGAATTAGTGAATCATCATAGAGTAAATTGTAGCTAATATCCAAAAGATGCCTATCGTGTAAAGCGGACTGATGCAAAGCAACACGATAAAGACCGCCACGCATATAACTCCATAAAATTTCCAATTCTCATTATCTCCCTGTGCCATAAAATTCTGATTTTAGAAGTTAGTAAAAAGTGGGAAATATCCATTGCTGAATATCCCCCACCGTTGTAAAGTGAATCAATCAATAAACCATGAATAACGCTCGTCACCGTGCAAAGCCATGTTAATGCCCTGTGCCACTTCTGTTGCGTTAAGGCTTCTATCCAAGAAAGAATCTATATAGCTTGACTTGTTTGCACCTGTCAGAAGATTGTAAAATCTCCACATAGACAAGTCACCACCAAAGCCACCAAAATTCTCGTCTTGAATGTAAGCCTTTGCCACGCTGTTAATCTGTGTGTCCGTTATAAGCAAACGAGGCACACTTTTCTGATAGCCTTGTGGCAGGCATTGATAAAGACGCATTTTGCCAAGTATCTGACAAAACTGATGTTCTGTCAAATAGCTGTTTCCAAGCGTCTGCATCAAATGGATGTGTTTTGCAGGGTCGTAACGGTTGAACATCTCCAAAACAGAACGGAACAAATCACTTGTACTTGAAACTTCCAAGTTGCCAAGATAACCGTCCGTATAAACACACAAGTTGCAGCAAACCATGTTCTTAAAGCCCACAAACACCTTGAATCTCTCAACTGTTTTCTTGCTGTAAAGATTCATCTGATTGTAGGCTCTGACACCGCCTATTGAAA
>ENA-OOWN01000932-OOWN01000932.1-human-gut-metagenome-genome-assembly--contig:-NODE-932-length-23475-cov-12.876430_pt1 | contig 23475 bp, 18 predicted proteins | sample MGYA00241406_ERZ501319 | MGnify/ENA primary metagenome ERZ501319 (study PRJEB25962, sample SAMEA2042734) | human gut metagenome | biome: human gut; feature: human-associated habitat; material: faeces... | reverse complement strand
GGTCGCCGCCGTTTTGACAGGGCAGAGTTCCGGTGGGTGTAGAAACCCCGATGCGAACTCTGCCTTTTTTTTATGCCCCCGCGCGGGGGAAGGCAATGATAAGGGAGGGAGCACAAGAAAAAAGCCATCCTGTGAACAAGATGGCTTTTGTAGTAATTAAGTTTAATATCTGAAACTGCTTCCGCCCAAAAATTCGCGTAGGAGGGAAGTTGGAGGAAGCTCCTTATCTTGTAGCGACGTAAAGTAAGATAAGAATTTCAGGAGTCGGTGGGCTTCTGAATATTCGGGACAGTTATTGGGTACTTTGCGCAAAATGGGTTCCGCATATTCTTTCATGACAGCAAGTTCGAACAATAAGGCCGAATTAAACATCGTATCTGCGTATTCTTGGTAAGGAAATATCCATTTATCTTCTCCTGCACGGACGCTTGGCCAGCGTGCGATAGTTTCCTCTGCCGAGTAATTTCTGTATTTATAATCGCGGATAATTCGCCTTAATAATCGGTTGTCAGTTGTTGGAATATAGTTATGATTGTCTAATAAGATTGTAGTAAGAGCAGATACATAAATCTTATATTTGCTTTCAGCCGGAATATTGGGAGTCAGTGCAGGATTTAAGGCATGAATCCCTTCAAGTATTAAAACCATGTGGTCGTCGATGCGAAGTTTTTTTCCGCTCCATTCTCTTTTACCGGTTACGAAGTTAAAACGTGGTAGTTCCACTTCTTTTCCTTCAAGTAGTTCTTTTAGCTGCTCTTCAAAGAACGGTAAATCCAGCGCATAAAACGATTCAAAATCATGTTTCCCATCTATTCCGAGTGGAGTTTCCTCGCGGTTGACGAAATAATCATCCAGTGAAATAGGATAAGGCCTTATTCCGTTTGTCATCAGCTGAATGCTAAGTCTTTTACTGAAAGTCGTTTTCCCGGAAGAAGAAGGTCCTGAAATTAATACTAACTTAACCCGCTCCCCGTTTTGGTTACGCGAAGTAATCTCATCGGCTATTTGGGCTATTTTCTTTTCCTGAAGCGCTTCCGATACATTTATCAGGTCGGTAGCCAGTCCTTTGTTGCAAGCGATGTTGAAATCTCCTACGGTACTGATACCCAATATCCGGTTCCAGCGCTGGTATTCTTGAAAGACTTCCAGCATTTTTTCCTGTTTTACTACTTCTTCCAGCTTGTTGGGATTCTCCCGGTTCGGGATGCGCAGCAATAAGCCGTCGTAGTATTTTACGATGTCGAACAGCTGAATGTATCCTGTGCTGGGAACCAGACTGCCGTAATAATAGTCTACCGTGTCTCCTAAGCGGTAGTAATATGAATAAAGCTGACCGGAAGTTTCCAGCAGTTTTGCTTTGTCTAACATGCCATGCTGCCGGAACAGGCGGACTATATCGTCAGTGTGCGACTCCGTGCGTTGAAAGGGAATATCCTCGTCGATGATTTCCTGCATTTTTTGTTTGATACGTTTCACATCATCTAATCCGATGCTGCGGTCAAGATGCAGGTTGCAATAATATCCTTTCGATACGGGATGTTCTAACGATATGCTTCCTTCGGGGTAAAGCTCTTCTACCGCCTTAACCAAAATGAAGCAGAGCGAACGTACATACGTACGCATACCCGAAGCGCTGGTAATGTCTAAAAACTCTACATCCTTATTATAATATACTCTGAAGTCAAGGCTTTCTACTTTGTTGTTTACTTTTGCACTTACCGTGCCGTAAGGCATCTGTAAGTCGAAACCTTTATAGATTTCTAATAATGATATTCCTTCGGGGAAATCTTTGAAGGAATTGGTGTTTTTGCAATATATCCGTACCATAATATATATGTTTATCCGGTGATTAATCTGTGCTTAATTTACTTATTAAAACAATCGGGGGATTCATTCGTACGGAATAAATAACAGAAGCGGGTGGTTTTTATGGTTTTTTAATCTTGGGATGCAGGGAAAGAGGAGATAAGAAAGACGGGGTGATTTCCGGTTATCGGAATCACCCCGTCTATATGAATAATCTGAACTTATCTGTAAGTTAAGAAGAAATTATGCGTCGATATTGGCATAAGTGGCATTCTTTTCGATGAACTCACGGCGCGGAGCTACATCATCTCCCATCAGCATGGAGAAGATGTAATCGGCTTCGGCAGCGTTTTCGATGTTTACCTGCTTCAGGATGCGGGTTTCGGGATTCATGGTCGTTTCCCAAAGCTGTTCCGGATTCATCTCACCCAAACCTTTGTAACGCTGGGTATGGATGCCTTGCTCGCTTCCGTCGCCATATTTACGGATAAAGGCGTCGCGGTCTTCATCTTTGTAACAGTATTCGCTGATTTTACCTTTCGTGCATTTGTACAGCGGCGGGTTGGCGATATACAGGTGTCCGCCCTGAATAATTTCGGGCATGTAGCGGTAGAACAGCGTCATGATAAGCGTGTCGATGTGAGAACCATCGACGTCGGCATCGGTCATGATGATTACCTTGTGGTAACGCAGCTTGTCGATGTTGGCTTTCTTGCTGTTGTCGTCGCCGTCTACGCCGAAGCGCACGCCCAATGCCTGAATGATGTTGTTTACCTCGTCACTTTCGAACGCTTTGTGCCACATGGCTTTTTCCACGTTCAATATCTTACCGCGGAGCGGGAGGATAGCTTGGAACTGCCGGCTGCGTCCCTGTTTTGCCGAACCGCCTGCCGAATCTCCCTCCACGAGGAACAATTCACACTCCTCTGCCACGCGGCTGGAGCAGTCGGCAAGTTTGCCCGGCAGTCCTCCGCCGCCCATCGGACTCTTGCGCTGTACCGATTCGCGTGCCTTGCGTGCGGCGATACGTGCCGTAGCAGCCAGTACCACTTTGTCTACTATTATTTTAGCTTCCTTCGGATGTTCTTCCAAGTAGTAAGTCAATGCTTCGCCTACGGCTTGGTTTACAGCTCCGCTCACTTCGTTGTTACCTAACTTGGTTTTGGTCTGTCCCTCAAACTGAGGTTCGCTTACTTTAACCGAGATAACGGCAATCAGTCCCTCGCGGAAGTCCTCGCCTGAGATTTCTACTTTTGCCTTTTCCAGCGCCTTGCTTTCCTCGGCATATTTCTTCAGCACACGGGTCAGCGCCGTGCGGAATCCGGCTTCGTGCGTACCGCCTTCGATGGTGTTGATGTTATTCACATACGAGTGAAGGTTTTCGCGGAATCCGGTGTTATACATGATGGCGCACTCGATGGGAATGCCCTGCTTTTCGGTGTTCAGATAGATAACATCGTCGATAAGCGGCGTATTGTTTGAGTTCAAGAAGCGTACAAACTCTTTTACGCCCTCTTCCGAGTGGAACACCTCTTGCTTGAACGAACCGTCTTCTTCCTTCTCGCGCTTGTCGGTCAGCGTGATGGTGATACCCTTGTTCAGATATGCCAGTTCGCGCATACGTGCTTGCAGGATGCTGTATTTATATTCGGTTACGGTGAAGATGCTGGCATCGGGCCAGAATGTTTGCCGCGTACCTGTAATGTCGGTCGTTCCCACTTCTTTTACCGGATACAGCGGTTTGCCGCATGAGTACTCCTGCTGGTAGATTTTGCCGTTGCGGAATACGTTGGTGGTCATGTGGGTAGAAAGGGCATTAACACACGATACACCCACTCCGTGCAAACCTCCGGATACTTTATACGAACCCTTGTCGAATTTACCTCCGGCGTGAAGAACGGTCATAACTACTTCCAGCGCCGATTTCTTTTCTTTCTCGTGGAAATCTACCGGAATACCGCGACCGTTGTCTTGTACGGTGATTGAGTTGTCTTCGTTGATGGTCACTTCGATGTGGGTACAATAGCCTGCGAGGGCTTCATCAATCGAGTTGTCCACCACTTCGTATACCAAGTGGTGCAGACCTTTTTCACTGATGTCGCCGATATACATGGCGGGACGTTTGCGTACGGCTTCCAGTCCTTCCAGTACCTGAATACTGCTTGCCGAATAGCTGTTCCCGCTGTTTTGATTTACTTCTTCACTCATTTTTTATAACTTCTATTTTTAGCGTTCAAAGTTACTAAAAATACTTCGTTTTCCGAAGTGGTTCGATAAAAATTCAACTTCTATAAGTTTATTTCAATATCGTATCGGCGGATAAAAATTAAGGTCTGTCGGCGAGAGCGTTTTGCCGACAGACCTTTGCGTATGGAAAAGACCTTCCTTGGAAAGTGTCTTTGGGGGATTTTCATTTGATCTGTTTTAGGATGCGTTCGGGCGACCGGGATAGGTATCTTGTAAGAATCCTTGATGGTGCCAAACTCTTCCATCAGCAGCTGATGTTGTCCAATAAATAGTAGAATTACTTCTTATAGAGCTAATATCTATTTCTTGTTCATAAGTAGCATCACTATAAAAACGGCAACCTAAATTTCCTAAATCGGTTCCCATTTCTGTCATTTCTTCAGGAATTCCGTTATTATCTGAGTCTACTATCCATTGATTAGAAGCTGTTCCGCAATGAGCGGGATCATGTGAACATCCTAACTGTGCCCATGTTTGATTACTCCACCAAGGTCCGTTCTTTAATTCATAATCATTTGCTAGACCTGTACTACAACCTACTGCCCAACATACTGCTATATACTCATTGGGAATAAACGTCTCAATCTCCGTTCTGGGTGTAATCCATTTTGTTTTCATGATTTCTCCTCCGTTATAAAGTTATATTGAACATAATCGTTTACGAAACATCTGATTTCATTCTCCATGCTTCCGTCCTCATCATCGTGTGCAGCGCGGGCTTTCGCAAGAACCTGAGGGATGGTAGACGGCGTTTCAAACTGTTTCCAGAGAAACTCCGCCGTGGGGTTAAGCGTTATCAGTGCGTTGATGTCTATCTCGAAGTTGGTGGGAACCAATACGCATTCGTCTCCCACCTTGCGCATAATCAGATTCGGATTGGCTTTATACACTTTGGCATACTCTATTTCTTTACTTTTTTGCATGTATAAAGCAAACTCATTGTCAGAGAGAGGAATGAGTTGGGCGTTCGACAAACTCCCCATGTTGGGAAGAATGTACAATTTAGGCTTTCGGTAAATTCGTTTCATGTGCCATAATTTTAAAAGTTTTTGTTCGTGTCTTTTTCCTACTTTTGTTCTTCATTCATTCCTTTGGCCCATAGCACTTTTAAAAGTTGCCTGTTTAGTATTAGTTGTTTATCTTTGCAAATTTAAATTTGTACAGATTCGACAAGTGTTAACAGATGTAAAGCATACGTAAATTTGCTTACATAACAAATGAGAAGCTGTTTTGAATTTACTGCCCGTGCACACACGAAAACGGGTACATCAAGCAAGAAAAACTTTTTGTAGAAATTCAAAACAGTTTCAAAGACAAGAAAATAGCCGGGAGTAGTTATCCGCCTGTGTCAGGAAATAGGATGTATTTCAGAAAGAAATAGAATCAGTTCAGACCGAACGCATCGGGGTAATGCACCGTTCCGCTTATCCCGTTCAGCCCGTTTGCTTTCAGTTCCATCGCCATGCAACATGCGTCGGGGGCATCGAATGGGAACTTAATGCCGAATGCCGATGCCTTTTTATAGCCAAACCTCGGATAATAATCTTCATGCCCAAGCAGCAGTACGCCGCCATAGCCTAACGCCGACGCTCTTTGGTGGGCTTTACGAAGAAGCATTCCGCCGATTCCCCGCCTTTGAAATTCAGGCAATACAGACAGAGGGGCGACAGACAAGACTGTATGCGTGCCGTTAGCGGATACGATTGTTACTTTCGACAGCAAAACGTGTCCCACGATTTTTTTGTCACCCGTTTCGGCCACTAAGGACAGCTCCGGAATGTAAGCGTCCGATTGCCGAAGCCGTTCAACCAAGATGTGTTCCGTGTGGTCGCTTTCTGGCATGTTACCGAACGCAAGGCGTACCACTTCTTCTACTTGTCCGAAATCTTTTTCCGTTTCTTGCCTGATTAGGATCGAATCATTCATTGTTTTTTAAGTTAATCTGTTTTTACTGCCGGAGGGTGTCGTTTAAACGTGATCCGGCTTGGCGGGAAGCCTGAAAACGCTACCCATAGAACGAGGCAACCGTATGGGTAGAACCGGGTAACTCTACCGTTAGGAACAGCCAACGCTAACGGTAGCGTTTTTTGGGTTGTGGAGGCGATAAAAGATAAAAGCCGCAAAGACGTTGTTTTTATCTTTGCGGCTTTTGTCTTATTTTCTTTCCTGAGAGAATCTTACGCTTTAACGCCGTTGTATTCGTCAGATACGGTCAGTTTCTTACGACCTTTAGCGCGGCGTGCAGCCAATACTCGGCGACCGTTTGCAGTAGCCATTCTTTCACGGAAACCGTGTTTGTTTCTTCTCTTTCTGTTCGAAGGTTGATAAGTTCTTTTCATTGTTCGTATATGTTTTATGTTATTATTCTAAGCGTTCGGGCTGCAAAATTAGTGACTTTTTTTAAATAAACCAATAGCTAATTCATTTTTAGACAAATCTTTTTGTGTTTTTTCGTGATTTCAATTAATTTTGCATCCGAATTGTTGTCGACGAATCTATAATTACACATAATAATAAAGAATACAACATTATGATTAATGCTCAAGACATTAAAATCGGAACCGCTATCCGCATGGATGGCAAATTATACTTTTGTATCGATTTCTTGCATGTAAAACCGGGAAAGGGTAACACGTTCATGCGTACGAAGCTGAAAGACGTAGTTGACGGATACGTGTTGGAACGCCGTTTCAACATCGGTGAAAAACTGGAAGACGTGCGCGTAGAACGCCGTCCGTACCAATATCTGTATAAAGAAGGTGATGATTATATCTTCATGAACCAAGAAACGTTCGAACAAGTGCCCATCGCTCACGACCAAATCGAAGGCGTTGACTTCCTGAAAGAAGAAATGGTGGTAGACGTTGTGTCTGACGCTTCTACTGAAACAATCCTGTATGCCGAACTGCCGGTTAAGGTTCAGCTGAAGGTTACTTACACCGAACCGGGACTGAAAGGCGATACAGCTACCAATGCCACGAAACCTGCAACCGTAGAAACCGGTGCAACGGTACGTGTTCCGCTGTTCATCAACCAAGATGAAATCATCGAAGTAGACACACGCGACGGTTCATACGTAGGCCGTGTAAAGGCGTGATGAAATACTAACCGGCATCGTGCGCCACTTGTGCGCACCCCGCCGTAACAAGGACGCGGATTAGCGCGGTAACGACAGACTCTTCCGTCTGTGAAGCCGGCGTTAATCCGCGTCTTTTTGCATTCTTTCCGTGCTTATCAAGCCCGTCTGAACGCTACCGCTTGCGTTCCATTACGCTACCGCAAGCGCAGATGAAAATTACCGCTTGCGTTCCATCGTCCTACGGCTTGTATTTTTCCGCCTTCCGATTCGTTTATTACGCGGCTTTTCCCTATTTTTGTCCGGTAATGTTTTAAGAAAAAAATACCCCATGCGATATTCCGTTATTGTTCCCGTATATAACCGTCCCGATGAGGTGGACGAACTGTTATGCAGCCTGACGAAACAGACCTTTCGTGATTTTGAAGTCATCATTATAGAAGACGGGTCTTCGCTGCCTTGTAAGAATGTGGCAGAGAAATACCGGGACAGTCTGGATATACATTATTATATGAAGCCGAACTCCGGGCCCGGGCAAACTCGAAACTACGGAGCGGAACGGAGCAATGGTGAATATTTGCTGATTTTAGATTCGGACTGCATTTTGCCCGAAGGCTATCTGGCTGCCGTCGAAGCCGAGTTGCAGCGTGAGCCTGCCGATGCTTTCGGAGGTCCCGACCGCGCCCACGATTCGTTTACCCCCGTACAGAAAGCCATCAACTACGCGATGACCTCTTTCTTTACCACCGGAGGCATACGGGGCGGCAAGAAAAAAATGGACAAGTTTTATCCCCGCAGTTTTAACATGGGCGTGCGTACGGAGGTATACCGGGCGTTACACGGATTTTCCGACATGCGTTTTGGCGAAGACATCGACTTCAGCATCCGTATTTTCAAAGGCGGATACCGTTGCCGCTTGTTCCCCGAAGCATGGGTGTGGCACAAGCGCCGCACCGACTTCCGCAAGTTTTTCAAACAAGTGCATAACTCCGGTATAGCCCGAATCAACCTGTATAAAAAATACCCCGAATCGTTGAAACTCGTCCACCTGCTTCCGGCAGTGTTCACCGTGGGCGTGGTTTTAATCTTGCTTGCCTCATTGGTTTGTGCATGGAGCCTGACGCTGTTGGCATTGTTTGCATTGATCATCTTTCTGGATGCTTCTTTTCAAAATAAAAGTATGAAAATAGGTATACTTTCCGTACTTGCCGCGTTTATTCAGTTAACGGGCTACGGGACGGGCTTTCTTCGTGCATGGTGGAAACGCTGTGTGTTAGGGAAAGACGCCTTTTCCGCTTTTGAAAAGAATTTCTATAAATGACGGATAAACTGAATATCAACCAATGGGCGGAAGAAGACCGCCCGCGCGAAAAAATGATGCTTCACGGTGCAGCTGCGCTGACCAACGCCGAACTGCTTGCCATCTTGATAGGCTCAGGAAATACCGAGGATACGGCAGTGGAACTCATGAGAAAGGTGTTAGACGGTTGCCGGAACAGTTTGAGCGAATTGGGTAAATGTACGGTCGACGATCTCTGCCGCTACAAAGGCATCGGGCCGGCAAAAGCCGTCACCATTCTGGCTGCTTCCGAACTTGGAAAGCGCCGCAAAGAAGAAGAACCCGCCCGGAGGAAACAAATCCGCTGTTCCACGGATATTTACGACTGGTTTCATCCGCTGATGTGCGACCTTCCGGTGGAAGAATGTTGGATAATGCTGCTCAATCAAGCCTCGAAAGTGATTGATACGGTCCGAATCAGCCGGGGCGGACTGGCATCGACGCAGGTAGACGTGCGCTGCATCCTGCGCGAAGCCCTGCTGAAACGCGCCACGGCGTTTGTGCTCTGCCACAACCACCCGTCGGGCAACAGAACTCCCAGCACAGACGACGACCGCCTTACCCAGTCGGTAGCTGTGGCAAGCAAAACCATGAACATCCGCCTGCTCGACCATCTGATTGTGACAGACGGCGGGTATTATAGCTATGCCGATGAAGGCAGGCTTTGATATTCAATCTTTTTTATTACATTTGCAATACAGAATAATATAATGAATATGGATAACGAACAGAAATTAAAAATAGAAGAAAAGATAATCGAGATGCTGAAGACGGTATACGACCCGGAAATCCCTGTCAACGTATACGATTTAGGTCTTATCTACAAAATAGACTTGCAAGACGACGGTGAACTGGTTATCGACATGACGCTGACCGCTCCCAACTGTCCGGCGGCAGATTTCATCATGGAAGACATCCGCCAACGGGTAGAATCAGTAGATGGAGTAAAGTCGGCACAAGTCAATCTGGTATTTGAGCCCGAATGGGACAAAGACATGATGACCGAAGAAGCAAAGCTGGAGTTAGGTTTCTTATAACGACTAAAAGCAGGAAGGTATTTATGAAAAACGTATATTTTCTTTCGGACGCCCATTTGGGTTCGCGGGCCATTCCGCACAGCCGTACGCAAGAACGCAGGCTGGTGAATTTTTTAGACAGCATCAAGCATAAGGCGGCAGCCGTCTATCTGTTGGGTGATATGTTCGACTTCTGGTACGAATTTAAACTGGTAGTACCGAAAGGATATACGCGCTTCCTCGGCAAAGTGTCTGAACTGACGGACATGGGCGTAGAGGTACATTTCTTTATCGGCAATCATGACATCTGGTGCGGCGATTACTTGGAAAAAGAGTGCGGGATGATAATCCACCGCGAGCCGCTGACTTGTGAGATTTACGGCAAAGAGTTTTTCCTTGCCCACGGCGACGGACTGGGCGATGACGACCGCAAGTTCCGCTTCCTGCGTACGATATTCCACAGCCATACTTTACAGCGCCTGTTCTCTACCCTTCATCCGCGCTGGAGCATCGAATTTGGTCTGGAGTGGGCTAAGCACAGTCGTCTGAAACGTGAGAACGGGAAAGAGCCCCCCTATATGGGAGAAGACCGCGAGCCTTTGGTCTTGTTCACAAAAGATTACCTGAAAAACCATCCCACCATTAATTATTTCATTTACGGTCATCGCCACATCATGCTCGACCTGATGCTGAACCGTACCACCCGCATGATGATTCTCGGCGACTGGATTCATGAATTTTCTTACGCCGTATTCGATGGCGAAAACATGTTCCTCGAACAGTATATCGAAGGAGAAACGATATTGTAGATTTCCCGACAGAGACAGGCGTTTTAACCATTTCTGAAAAACAGTTGGTGTGTATGAACATAAAGAGAAACAATGTTGTTTTACAAAAAATATAATGTTGTAATTGCAAATGTTTTAACCGGAAATGTTTATTTATGAAGACTAAAATTTTATTGATGTTGGCAGTCATCCTGTCATCAGCAGCCTTATCTTCGTGTATGACCATCTTTTCAAACTCCCGTCAAACAGTCACTTTTATGGGCGAAGATGGAACCAGAATCTACGACGGAACGAATAATGTAAAGCTGTCGGAAATAAAAGACGGAGGCGTAACGACCGTGAAACTGAAAAAGAAACTGTCAGACAAAATAATGATAGCCAAGAAAGAAGGTTATAAAAACACTCCGTTTATCATCGAATCCCAATTCAACCCGAAAGCCCTGTGGAATATCTTGTTCTGGCCGGGCTTCCTCATCGATTTGGGTACGGGAAAGATTAACAAATACGACCCTGTGATCTATAATATCGAAATGGAAAAAGAGTAAAAATACTGCGGTAAGTCTTGTTCAAATCATGCGGATAAGTTCTTCTATTTCATTCGGACAACCGCTCCATGCATCAGATAGTATCTTTTCAAGTTCTGAAATGAGGTCCGGTAAGAATTAAAATAGAGATTTATCAATATAAATATCTTATATTGCCGTTTAATTTAATACGTAAAGTCTGCGGACAGTTGCAAAAAATCAGCAAACTGTCCGCAGACTTTGTTTTACCTTGAATTTTATTGTAAATTCAGTTAATGTTTTTTGCTGCTTCTCTTAGGAAAAATCGGCAAAGCATCAATTCTTATTCTCAGTAAAACTTCTCTAAAACCTCGTTCTATATGCTTATAGAGCCATTTGAACGATTTTTATATGTTTCTTGCTTATTTTTTGTTAAAGTATATGTATTGTATTTTACTATATTTGTGTCCGTAAGTTAATTTCTCAATTCATAGATTAATAAAGTTGAAAGAAGAGGAAGTTAACTTCTTGAGAACTATTATCCTTAATTTTAAAACTGAGAAAAACAATGAAATCAGATTCACTACGAAAAAATCCGAAATGGATTAACTGGATGGTATGCACAGGTTTCATGGTACTCTCTCCAATTCATTCGATGGCAACGAATTCCGTTTCGGAAATTCAAGTTAGTCAGCAGCAACAGGTGATTAAAGGAATTGTTGTTGATGAGGCAGGAGAAGGTATAATCGGTGCAAACGTGATGGTTGAAGGTACAAAAATGGGTACAATTACCGACTTCGACGGTCGCTTTTCTTTATCTATTCCAAAAGGAAGTAAGATCAAAGTTTCTTTCATTGGGTATAAAGACCAAATTGTCAGTCGTTTTAGCGCAGGTAAAGAACTGAGAATTGTAATGGAAGATGATTCGCAGTTATTGAGCGAGGTAGAAGTGGTGGCATACGGTTCGCAAAAGAAAGTGTCGGTTACAGGAGCCATTTCATCTATGAAAGGAGAAGATTTGTTGAAAACACCTGCTGCTTCTCTTTCCAACATTTTATCGGGACAGGTTACCGGTATTTCTTCTGTACAATACTCAGGCGAGCCGGGAGCCGATGCTGCTGATTTGTATGTGCGCGGTATCGCTACGTGGAACAATGCTGCTCCGTTGATTCAGGTAGATGGAGTAGAACGTGATTTTTCACAAATCGATCCGAACGAGGTAGAAAGTATTACTGTATTGAAAGATGCTTCGGCTACGGCTGTATTTGGTGTGCGTGGTGCGAATGGTGTTATCCTTATTACTACCAAACGCGGTTCAGAGGGTAAAGCCAAGATTTCGTTTTCTACTTCGGCAGGTGTTAATCTGATGACTAAACAGTTGAAGTTTGCCAATTCATATCAGTATGCTTCCTATTATAATGATATGATGGTGAACGATGGAGGTGTGCCGACGTTCTCTGAAGAACAACTTATAAAATTCCGTGACCATACTGATCCTATTCTTTATCCAGATATAAATTGGTTGGATTATTGTATGAATGATGCTTCATTTCAATCACAACACAATATAAATATTACTGGTGGAACAGACCGTATGCGTTATTTCGTTTCGGCAGGTATGTTTACTCAAGATGGTATGTTTAAGCAGCTTGCAGCTTCTGATGATTTTAACTTCAATTACAAACGATATAATTATCGTGCCAATTTAGACTTTGATGCAACGAAAACCACGTTGATTTCAGTAAATATCGGTGGGCGTATTGAGACTAAACGTACTCCAGAATCGGGAGAAGATCAGAACCAGTTATTTAGAAAACTGTATTGGGCTGTTCCGTTTGCGGGAGCCGGAATAGTTGATGGAAAACGTATCGTATCTAACAGCGATTATTTGCCGTTTACGGGGGTAGATGGATTGGATTCCTATTACGGAAAAGGTTTCCGTACTACTACTACCAATGTGTTGAATATTGACTTGATGTTAGACCAAAAGTTGGATTTTATAACGAAAGGACTTTCATTTAAAATCAAAGGTTCATATAATACAAGTTATTGGACGCAGAAAGTGGCAAGTTCTTCTATTGCGACTTATACACCCGTTATTCAAGATGATGGCTCGATAGCGTATCGTAAGAATGGTTCAGACTCTCAGTTATCGTATAGCAGAAATACCGACGGGGAAGGAAAGTCACGTGACTGGTATATGGAAGTTGCGTTGAACTATAACCGAAAATTCGGCGATCATAATGTGACCGGACTTTTATTATATAACCAATCAAAACGTTATTATCCCGGTGGAACTTACGATGATATCCCTTCGGCATACGTAGGCTTTGTAGGACGTGTAACGTATGATTGGAAAACACGTTACATGGCTGAGTTTAACGCTGGTTATAACGGTTCTGAAAATTTTGCACCGGGTAAGCGATATGGTTTCTTTCCGGCAGGTTCTATCGGCTGGATTGTCAGTGAAGAATCTTTCTTTAAACCGATAAAGAAAGTCATTAATTATTTAAAATTACGAGCTTCCGTGGGTATGGTAGGTAATGATAATAACGGAAACAACCGTTTCCTTTACTTGCCCGATGCCTATGTATTAGGAGGCGACGGCTATTATTTCGGTTCGAATGCTACAAGTGCGCAGCCCGGAGCTTACGAGGCAACCAAATCGAATATGGATGTAACTTGGGAAAAAGCTGTTAAACAGAATTACGGTATTGATTTTTCTATGTTTCATGAAAAATTAGGAGTTTCGGTTGATTATTTTATTGAAAAACGCCGCGATATTCTTACGCAACCCGATTACATGCCGGGTATTTTGGGTATGACGCTTCCTATCATGAATATTGGTAAAACTGAAAATAAGGGTTATGAAGTGCAGTTGAAATGGAACGACAAAATAGGTAACGACTTCCGTTATTGGGCAAACTTTAACCTTTCATTTGCGCGTAATAAGATTGTTTATAAAAATGAAGTCGACCAAAACGAGCCGTGGATGTACGAAACCGGACGTACTATCGGTTCTCGTTCTATTTACAAATTCTGGGGATTCTACGATGAAACAGCAGATGCTCGATACCAAAAAGAATTCGGTATTCCTATTGCCGATCACGGTTTGTCTCTGAAACCGGGTGATGCCGTATTCGTTGATTTAAATAAAGATGGTGTTATTGACGGTGACGATTCTACACGTGATTTGAGTTTTACCGATACACCGGAATATACAGCCGGATTAAATCTTGGGTTTAGTTGGAAAGGATGGGATTTCTCTGCACAATTTACCGGAGCATGGAACGTTGACCGTCTGTTATCTGAGTTCCGCCAACCGTTGGGTGATACCCAAAATAAGGGATTGTTACTTTATCAGTATGAGAACACATGGCGTTCATCTGCCGATACTTATACAGCAAAATTCCCGCGCATATCAAAAGCGGCACAGGCAAATAACTATCGTGGTTCCGATCTGTATTTGTGTAATGCCAGTTATTTGCGCCTGAAGAGTTTGGAAGTTGGTTATAATTTCAGTCTGCCATTTATGAAAAAACTGAAAATGGACCAATGTCGTTTGTATGTAAGCGCTTACAATCTGTTTACGATAACCGATTTTATGTGGGGTGATCCGGAATCACGCCAGAGTGACCGTCCGAATTATCCGCTTACCCGTGTTATCAATGTTGGTCTGAAATTAGGATTCTAAATACTTAAATTTACATATAACTATGAAACATTTAACAAAGTGGTTTATAACGGCATTTGTAGGGGCTGTAACAGCTACGTCATGTGTCGATGAAATAAAGTTCGGCGACAGTTTCTTGGAGAAAGCTCCGAGTGTTGCCGTTACTCAAGATTCTATTTTCGGGAAGGCGGAATACGCCCGTCGCTTCTTGTGGACAACTTATAGCAAATTATATTACGGGTTAGCTACAAACTGGAATGATGTGGATGGAAAGATGAATACCGGTATGTTCGAGTGTTTGTCCGACTGCTTTCATAGCCATAATTCGTGGGATGGATTGAATAGACATTATTATCCCGGTACCTATACGGCTGTAACTGAAGATAATACTTCGGAAACTCGGTTTAGCTTTACGAAAGAAGAAACATGGGAGTGTATTCGTGCGGCGTGGATCTTTATTGAAAACGTTGACCGTGTACCCGATATGGATGAAATGGAGAAAGAACGTTTAAAAGCTGAAGCTAAAGTTATCATAGCTTCTCGTTATTTTGATATGTTCCGTCATTTTGGCGGATTGCCTATCGTTGAACAGGCTTTTGCGGCAGAAAACGATTATCAGGTTCCTCGCGGTACGGTAGAAGAAACGGTCAACTTTATGGTCAAGTTACTTGATGAGGCTGCATCCGTTCTTCCGTGGGATTTGACAGACGATGGCGAGTCTAACTGGCAAGGAAGAATGACTCAGGCATCGGCTATGGGTTTGAAATGTAAGATTCTTCTTTTTGCGGCAAGTCCCTTATTTAACGATGACGAACCTTACTGTACAGAGCCTCCTCAGGAGGCGGTTACCGGACACATGGTGTGGTATGGTGGCTATAAGCCTGAATTGTGGCAACAGTGTTTAAAGGCTTGCGAGGACTTTTTCGATATGCTTGCGCAAAAAGGGCATTACGAATTGTTTCAACCCACGGGAACTACGTGTGACGATTATCGTGCAGCTTTCAATACGGCTTATTTCACACGAAATAACACTGAGTTGCTGATCTCTACCCGTATCATCGGTAAATATAATTGGGATTGGTGGTATTACTGGGGCGACTGGGTTCCCAATGGAGGATACACACCTACGTTGGAGTACATGGAAATGTTCCCGATGAGCGATGGTACACCGTTCGACTTTGACAAGGCGGTAGCCGAAAACAACATGTTCTTTGAAGATAACGATTACAACAAACCTACCCGCGACCCGCGCCTTTATGAAACCATTTTGGTAAACGGTGCAAAATGGAGCGGACGCAGCGTCGAATTGTGGGCAGGTGGGCGCGAAAATGCCAACAGCACCACTACCGAAACCGGACAATACGCTACGGGATTCGGACTTTATAAATTCTATAAAGAAGGCAAAGGTAGTTTGGCTGGCAATTTCTTGGAATGGCCTTACCTGCGCTTGGCGGAAATGTATTTAATCTATGCTGAGGCTTTGTTGAAAAACAACCGGATAGACGATGCAATCAAGCAAGTCGACATCGTTCGCGCCCGTGTAGGGTTGAAAGGGCTGGTCGCATCGAACCCCGGAAAAGACATGAGAAATACCGATAACTTGATGGAAGCCATACTGAACGAACGGGCTTGCGAATTGGGGCTGGAAGATGTGCGTTTCTTTGATATGATTCGCAACAAGCGCGCCGATTTGTTTGAACGTCCGTTGCATGGATTGTTGATTGAACGTGCCGACGGCGGCAGTGGCTCATGGTCTGATAAGCCGGAAGCAGACCGGGGTGATTTCCCTACCCGGTTTAAGTACACTCCTTTCCAAATATCCAATGCCGGACGTTCATGGTGGAATGGATTTAATCCGAAATGGTACTTGGCTGCATTCCCGGTAAAAGAAGTAAATAAAGGATATGGATTAGTTCAAAATCCCGGTTGGTAATATAACGGCTTGCCCATTAAATACATGCGGTAGCGTTACCCGTTTCTATGGGTAGTGTTCAAGCATCTATGCGGTAGCGTAATCTATTTCTATGGGTAAGATTTTTGAGACCGATTTTTATGATTTAAGAATTGTCTAAGTTACTAAAAAACAGAAAACAATGAAGAAAAAGATATTGGCTTTGACTATGCTGGCATACATGGGTGTGCAAGTTATGGCTCAAGAAGAGAATAATATTACCGGCATGATACTTGACAGAGCCGGAAATCCTGTTTCGGGAGCGGCTGTCAGTATCGTCGGACAACCCGGTAGTTTGGTGTCAACAGACGCTACGGGTAAATTTGAAATTTCAGCGGCAAAGGATGATAAACTTCAAATTCTGACGCCTTATGATGCTACGAAAACAGTAGATGTAGAGCCCGGAAAAACCATGATAATTGTTATGGATTTGTCATCAGAGAAGGTGAACTATGGGTTCGGGTTGAATCAGACTTTCGCCGAATCAACGGGAGCTGTTTCAACTGTTTACAGTAATAAAATAGATAACCGTTCTTCGTATACGTTGGGAAATTCGATGTACGGAAACGTAGCAGGATTAACAACCCTTCAGAAGACTGGGGTAATGTGGGAACAGATACCTTCGATGTTTATTCGCGGACAGAAAACGCTAAATGGGAATAATGGCATCTTGATTGTGGTCGATGGATTGGAACGAGACAATGCATATAATGTGTTACGTTACCTGAATCCTGAAGAAGTAGAGTCAGTAAGTGTTTTGCGCGATGCTGCTGCCATTGCGCTGTATGGCTATAAAGGTGTAAACGGAGTATTGAATATCGTTACGAAGCGGGGAAAATACAAATCGAGGGAAATCAGTTTCTCGTATGATCACGGTTTTACTTACCAGAACCGTTTGCCCGAAATGGCGGATGCCTATACTTATGCACGTGCCATGAACGAGGCGTTGGCGAACGACGGCAGGTCGCCACGTTATACACGGGACGAACTGAATGCTTTTAAAAGCGGTAAATATCCGTATTATTACCCTAACGTAAACTGGTGGGATGAGGTATACAGAGATCGTGGAAAATCCGATATTGCTACGCTTACTTTCCGTGGAGGAGCTTCAAAGATACGTTATTTTACGATGTTGAATTTGCAGAATGGACGGGGATTTATAAACAATGCTAATTCGAATGAAGGCTTTTCAACACAAGAAAAATACTCAAAGGCTAATCTTCGCAGCAATTTGGACATTGATTTGACTCCGAAGACCAAACTTCAAGTTAACATAATGGGTACGTTGAATGAGTTCAGCCGTCCCGGTCTTGGTTCAGATGATTTGATAGGAAAACTTTATACCACTCCTGCTGCGGCATTTCCCATTCGTACGGAAAGCGGTTTGTGGGGAGGTAACACCACATGGACAGGATGGGCAAACCCTGTAGCTTTGACACAAGGCAGAGGCTACTCAAAAGGGCATACGCTTGGCCTATGGGCAGATATGACTTTAAGGCAGGATTTGTCTTCCATTACTGAAGGTTTGGGTGCATCTTTCCGTATGGGATATGATAATGTGGCATCTTATTGGGAAGATCATACGATGGAGTATCGATACGGAAGTACGTCGGTTACCGGATGGGAAAACGGAGAACCTTCTTCGTTTGCTGACTATGAAGCTGGAAAGGATACAGAAATGGCAGGTGGCAGTAAATTAGACTGGCAGTATCGTTCGTTTAATTTCATGGCAAATGTAGATTGGACTCGCCAGTTTGGAGACCATAAAATCTATACCACGTTGATGTATACTTATAAATACGATAATAACGTTAATATAAACTCTACTTTATACCATTGTAACTGGTCATGGTATACTCACTATGGCTTTAATAACCGTTATTTCTTGGATTTTGCTTTGGTCGCTTCGGCTTCTAATTTGTTGGAAACAGGTAATCAATGGCATGTTTCACCTACTGTTGGTTTAGCATGGAATCTGACAAACGAAGATTTTATGAAAGATGTTTCATGGTTGAATTTCTTGAAACTGCGTGGTTCGTTCGGAATCATTAACACTGACAATATTCCTTATAACGGTTATTGGAACACTACTATGAACGGAAGTGGAGGAGGATATCCTATTCAGGATGATTTCGGAAACGGAGGAGCTTGGCAAGAAGGTCAGCTTCCTTCATTGGGCGGAACTACAGAAAAAGGATATAAGTATAATGTCGGAATTGATGCTACTCTGTTTAATGGACTTACTTTGATGGTTGACGGATTCTACGAAAGACGCCAAGATATATGGGTATATACTGGCGGTAATGTTTCATCAATACTGGGAGCAACGTCTTCTTATGCGAATGCAGGTATAGTTGACAGCAAAGGTGTTGAAGTTGGTGTTGATTATACGAAGCGATTCGGAGATTTCCGCTTGAATTTGGGAGGTAACTTCAGTTTTACTAAAAACATTATCAAAGAACAATTGGAAGAGCCGAAAGCTTACGACTATTTGTATAGTACGGGAAAACCTGTCGGACAAATATTCGGATATCAAGCCGTTGGTTACTTTATAGATCAAGCAGATATTGATAACAGTCCCGAACAGCAATTTGGTGCGGTAAGTCCGGGCGATGTTAAGTATAAAGACCAAAATGGTGACGGTGTGATTAATGAGTTTGACCAAGTTGCTTTGGGATATAATTCCAGTGTACCCGAAATTTATTATGGTTTCAGCATCGGTGCAGAATGGAAAGGAATAGGTTTCAATGTTGATTTTCAAGGATTGGGGAATTATACGTCTTGGACAACGCTGAGTGGACTTTACCGTCCGCTGACTAATGGCAATACAATTTCCAATTACTATTATGCCAACCGTTGGACACCTGAAACCCCGAATGCACGTTATCCTCGTTTGTCTACTGAAACGGTTCAGAATAATAACCAAAACAGTTCCGTATGGCTTGAAAACGGTGCATTCTTAAAGTTGCGTAACTGTGAGGTATATTACAAATTGCCTCATTCGCTTATTAGTAAATGGCATTTGAATACGGCAAAAGTATACGTAAGAGGAGTTGACTTATTCTGTTGGGATCATATCAACGAAATAGACCCGGAATCACTTAGCAACGGTATACCTACCACGCGCTCTATTAACGTAGGTCTATCTATCGGATTCTAATATTAACCTAATTAAAGAAAAAACTTATGAAGTTGAAAAACATATTATTCGGATTAGCTTGTATGTCGTTCATGGCTTCATGCGCAGATTTGGATTATCGTGAATATACAACGTACGACAAAAGCTATGTATTTACTGATTTCGGACGAACCGGAGCGGTAGTGACTAATATTTACAGCTACTTGGATTCCGATCTTCCAGCAGACGGCTCGTTATGTTCTGCTTGTGATGAGTCTGAATATGCTTGGAGTTGGTCTACAGTACTTGGGTATACAGACGGACGCTGGAGTTCGACTAACGCTTACAGCCGTTGGAGTTTTGAGGGAATTCGTAAAGCTAATTTCTTCTTGGAAGAATCGGTTAACGCAGATTTTTCAGAATTGCGCTTTGACAAGAATTATGAAGCCGAAATGAAACGTTTCAATCGTTATCAGTATGAGGTCCGATTTTTACGTGCCTATTTCTACTTTAATTTGGCTCGGGCATACGGAGATGTACCTCTTATAACGAAAGTCTTGACGGAAGAAGAAGCTAATCAGGTCTCTCGTACTCCTGTGGCAGAGGTATTCGATTTTATAGTAAAAGAATGTGACGATATTGCTGATGAACTTCCGGTGGATTATACCAAGTTGGAGAATGATGCGGCCAATGGAACAAGTCCTGAAACCGGACGTATCACCAAGCAAGCAGTTTTGGCTTTGAAAGCCCGCACTTTATTGTATTGGGCGAGTCCTTTGTTTAACGAAGACAATGATCCAACATTGTGGCAACGTGCAGCACAAGCAAGTAAGGATGTTCTTGATTTTTGTGATGCAAATAATATACAATTAGGTAAATACTCTGAAATATGGGGTACAGAGAATTATAAAGCCAAAGAAATGATATTTGTACGCCGTATCGGTGATACTAATTCGCCGGAAACGACAAATTTCCCTGTTGGAATGGAGAATGGAAATTCAGGCAACTGTCCGTCTCAAACGTTAGTAGATGCTTATGAAATGCAGGCAACAGGAAAGGCTTGGAATGAAGAAGGCAGCGGTTATGATGCTAACAATCCGTATAGTGGACGCGATCCTCGATTGGGAATGACAATTGCTGTTAATGGTGATAAATGGCCGGATACTAATCCTAATCCGTTGGAAACATATACAGGCGGACGAAATGCTCTTCCTATAGCAGGAGCTACTCCTACGGGATATTATCTGAAAAAATATTTGGATAGTACCACAGATATCAGTTCGTCAACAGGAAGCGGCGGAAAGCGTCACAGTTGGGTTACTTTCCGATTAGGAGAATTTTATCTTAATTATGCAGAAGCTGTATTTAATTATTTGGGATCAGCCGATGCTACCGATGCTGTTTTTACAATGTCTCCGGTAGAAGCTGTGAATAAAGTACGCAATCGTGAGGATGTGAAGATGCCAGATTTCCCATCGGGAATGTCTGCCGATGAATTTATTCAGAAATATCGTCGGGAACGTATGGTAGAGTTGGCATTTGAAGGTCATCGTTTTTGGGATGTCAGAAGATGGAAAGATGGAGATTCGCAGAAGAACATTGTAGAAATGCAGATTACAAAAAATGGTGATAACTATACATATAAGCGCGTTACTAAGTCTCGTTACTGGAATGATAAAATGTATTTGTTCCCGATTCCGGACAGCGAAATGCGTAAGAATCCGAATTTGACTCAAAATCCGGGATGGTGATGAGATAACTTTTATGTTGAACATCAAAATAGTAATTGTATGATGAAACTGAAATATATAATACCGATGCTGGCTGCTGTGTGGATGGGAGTTAGCTGTGATGATAAATTAGAATCCTTTGAGATGCAGGGGTATGAAGGAATTCCTGCGCCAGTTGAGGGAATGACTTCAGAAGCTTTGCCCGGACAAATCCAATTAAATTGGACTGTTCCTGAAGTGGCAGAATATGCTTATATAAAAATATGGTATGAAGATCCATTGCAAAAAGAAACGATTTATAAGATTGTTTCGCCGGGAACAACTGAAATGCTTATAGATGATACCCGTGCCCGTTTTGGGGAATATGAAATTTTTTATCAGACTTTTAATATTCATGATGAAGGAGGAGAGATCAAATCGATTAAGGCTGTTTCGGGAGCTGCTCCTGCTACCTATACTTTAAGGAAATGTAATGTTACGGTCGATATGTTGAGTACGAACGCGCAAGAACCTACTGAGGGACCGATTGCGAATCTTGTAGATGGGAATAAGGGGAGCTTTTTCCACACTCGTTGGAATGAGCCTTTGATTCCGCTGCCGCATTATGTACAGATTGATTTTGCCGAACCTCATGGAGATTTTGTAGTGAGTTATGTAAACCGAAGTGATAATACATGGACTACGGACGGACGTCCTACGGAAGTCGAACTGCAAATCAGTAATGATGGAGAGAAGTGGGAAACTATTACTACATTGACCGGTCTCCCCACAAGTGCTGGTAGTGAATATACATCGGATTATATCATGCCGGGCAAAACGTTTACTTATTTCCGTTTTAACGTAATCGCTACTTCGGGTAATACCAGTTACTTCAATATGGCAGAACTTACGATGTCGGATTTGGAAGTGTACGACCCCGAAACAGTACCGTTGGAATAAGTTGGACGTGCTTGTGATATGAGTTTGTTAATTCATTTTCGATGTGAGCAGAAGGAGGGGATTGAAAAGTTCCCTTCTTTTGTTTTTGGAAAACCTGCTACATTTTTATACTTTTGGACAAAACTGAGAATATGAAACATTTGCGATTACTTTATTGCTTGGCGTTTGCCGCACTTTTTGCGCCGGCTCAATCCCAAGAAAATTACAAGTTGGTGTGGAGCGATGAGTTCGAGGTCGATGGGAGGCTGGACTCTACGGTGTGGAACTATGAAAACGGATATGCGCGTAACGAAGAATTACAGTGGTATCAGCCCGATAATGCCTTTTGTAAGGATGGGTTGCTGATAATCGAAGCACGGAAAGAGAGGCGGAAAAATCCGTTATATCAGGCTGGAGAAGGAGGCGATTGGCGCACTTCGAGGGAGTTTGTAGAATGTACTTCTTCATCGGTGACAACTGCCGGAAAGAAGGAATTTCTGTATGGAAGGGTGGTTGTCCGTGCACGCATTCCCGTAGGTAAGGGTGCGTGGCCTGCTATTTGGATGTTGGGCACTTCGATGGAATGGCCCTCTAACGGAGAGATCGACATTATGGAATTTTATCGGAAACAGGGTGTACCTCATATTTTAGCCAATGCTGCATGGGGAACAGACCAAAAATGGGTGGCAAAATGGAATAGCAAAGCCATTCCTTTCAGCCATTTCTTGTCGCAGAACCCTGATTGGGCTTCGGAGTTTCATATTTGGCGTATGGACTGGGACGAAGAAGCCATCCGGATTTATTTGGATGATGAGCTGCTGAACGAAATTTTGCTGAAAGATACTTATAACGGTACGATAGGGGAAGGGAAAAATCCGTTTATGCAGCCTCAATATTTGTTGCTGAACTTGGCTGTGGGAGGTATCAACGGCGGACCTGTGTCGGAGAACGCTTACCCTATGCGTTACGAAATAGATTACGTGAGAGTTTATCAGAAATAGCGGGAGAGGACGCAACATAAACAAAAAGAGGATAGACCTTTCAACAGGTTTATCCTCTTTTTGTATGGCTAAAAACCGATTTTTATTTTTTCATGCGGTTACCGTAGCGGCTCATGAACTTATCAACACGTCCTGCGGTGTCTACCAGTTTAGACTTACCTGTGTAGAACGGGTGTGAGCTGCTTGAAATTTCCAACTTAACCAACGGATAAGTTTCGCCTTCGAACTCGATTGTGTCTTTAGTGGCACAAGTAGAACGAGACAGGAACATGTCGCCGTTTGACATGTCTTTAAATACTACCGGGCGGT
>ENA-OOWN01000925-OOWN01000925.1-human-gut-metagenome-genome-assembly--contig:-NODE-925-length-23559-cov-152.803863_pt1 | contig 23559 bp, 38 predicted proteins | sample MGYA00241406_ERZ501319 | MGnify/ENA primary metagenome ERZ501319 (study PRJEB25962, sample SAMEA2042734) | human gut metagenome | biome: human gut; feature: human-associated habitat; material: faeces... | reverse complement strand
AAAAGTGTACATTCTTATCTTGAAGATTTTGTACACTTAGATTTTAAAATTAATACAATAACCTTGAAATTGAAGTTTTAACAATGTTTTTTAGGGCTTTTGTTATAATAAATCACACGGCAAAAGGTGACCAAAAACGAAAATCAGCTATTAACGTAAATGGTCAAATAAAAGGAAAATCATTATAAGTTTGTTCTCTTGTTGCCGGTTCATTTTAGTAGAGAAGACTTGCAGTTAAATTGACATCTTTGGGTTCAATTTTATAGATGTCGAATAGCTTTGCAATTTCTTCTCCGAATTTTTCTACAAATAACTCATAAGGCGTTTTTACACCTAATGATTCACGAATATAACTGTTTATGTGTGAGAAAAGTAAGTTTAAGTCTTCCGGGGTAATGTTATCTAAGGTTGTTGATTTAGGAATGACATACCTAATTAACTCATGGTTTCTTTCACACTCAGCTTTGTGATAAGACTTGTAAGGATCTGTGTAAAATACTTTTACATTCTCTGGAACGGATTCGATGAGATAAAATTTTTCGAATTCTGTTCCATTATCACAAAGATTTATTTTAAAAATCTCAGCAAACTTGTCACCTAATTTTTCTTTCAATTGAGAAATTACTGCATTAAGCGAAGCAGAAACACCTTTTTCAATTTTAAATCCTATTTGAAAATTTGTTTCCATATGAATAATGGTTAACATTGCAGTTTTATCAGTAATTTTTCCGATAACACTATCAAATTGAAAGACATTTCCGGTTCCATGTTGCTCAATTTCTTGTAAATAGCAATCGTGAGTTCTGCCAGTTAAACGTTTGGCATCTAAACGGATTCTTTTAACTTTTTTGTCTCTTCTGCGGGAATATCTAACGAATCTACGCAAATTATGCAGCTTAACAGTGAAATAACGTCTCTTAATATACCTTCTTAAGGTTGATAAAGAGATGTTGTTCTTAATCAACTCTTGTGAATTGTAGATATGAAATAATCCTTGACCTTTATTAATGACACAATCATATAAAATTACATCGATTTTATTGATTAATTCATCATTGGCTCTAAATTTAGTGATTCTTCTACTTTCAACACGCTTCTTTTTAGCAAAATCATTTGCGTTAGTAATTCGATAATAACGCTTAAAATTTCTACAGCGTTTCTTATCTTCGCAATTGTTACAAACGTATGGAAATACTTTCAGTTTTTCGCAAATCTTTTTCTCAAAATTTTTGCAACTTCCATTTATGAATGTATCACGATTTTTACAATTTTTTGTACAATGCGAACATGTTTTTCGTGGCTCATATTTTATAGAGTTCGTCAGAATTTCTCTATAGATTGTGCTCTCACTTCTACCAATTGACTCTGCAATTTCTTTTAAGCCAGCACTTTGAGCGATACCAGTTAAAATATCCTCTCGTTCTTTAGCATTTAATCTCTTATATTTGTTCATTTGTATTCTCCTTTCATTCATTAAATGAACGGCAACAAGAGCAATAATATTTTACGTGTTTGCAAATGAAAAATAGAACACCAAGAGGTGTTCTAAGCAGATTTGTTTTTTATTGCGCTAACCTTGAAACTTAACTAAGTTCATAATTTTTTCATCCCAAGAATTTTCTTACAAAAAATTGCTCCCGAAGGAGCAATCTTGTAATTAAATCTCTTTATAGGAAACTGTGTTTTCAGTTTCAACCTTTTCGAAAAGAAGAACTTCTTCTTGATCGGTGTCATCATCTTCAAATTCAACTCTGAATCTTGTTGCATTTGAATTTCTATCGACGAATTTGAAAACTTCGTATTCGTGGTTGTTAATTCTGAATTCAATTTGATTTGCATCTTCACTTTCAAGTTCAATTTCAAATGAGTAGCTAGGATGTCTGAAATTCTTGTTGTAGAGTTCATAACTAATTTCGTAGCTTGTTTCCCTGCCTTCAATTTCAGTTTCTTCTTCAACTTCGACGTAGGAGTCAGCAGAGATGAACATTCTTAATTTTCTTTCAGTTTCAATTTCGTCATCTTCTTTCTCTTCAGCCAATTTACTTTCGAATGGGAAACCTTTATCAAAGTTTAAATTGCCTTCTGCATCTTTTTCTTCATTCAAGAAGGAGATACCTTTGATATATTGGATAGTTTCAATTTCAAATTCATCTCTATCCCAATCGTCATCTCTTGTTAATGAATCATGTTGCCAGTTACCTTCTGCTTCAACTCTTTCAAATTTATCAGCTGAAGAATAATATAAGGTGTAAACTTGGTCATCAGCAAGATGATAGGTTTCCTTAGTATCTAAGATGACACCGTTGAAATCGATATTGACACTTTCGATTGTTGATTCAATTTCAATGGAACCTTTTGTCATAAGCATATCCATAGTTTGAAGATTATCACTGATTTCTTCTTTTACAGAAGGATCAACTCTGTTATTAACTTTCTTTAAAGAGCTGAATGAAGCAGTACTTGCATTTTGGATGACATTCATTGCTGAGATTGCTTGAATCTTCAATGTGGTTTCACTTGATGCAAAACCGTTGACTGTATCGTTGTTATTATCAGTGCAGCTAGCTAAACCAGTTAAACCTAATAATGCGAGACCTAATGTAAATAATTTTTTCATATCTGTATCCTCCGTAATTTACTTTAGTTACTATAAATACGAATAAGAATTTGCTTTTATTGGAATTATTTTAATTTTTTGTAATTTTTAATCCAGAAGTTGTGGTGTAGGTTCTAACTGAGTAATCTTGGGAGTATTCCAAAGTGATTCTAAAATCGAAATCATCAAGTTCATCAGACTCATATTCAACTTCAAATGTATATTTATTAGGTGATAACTGTTTGATATTTTGGAATTGTATCTCTTTTTCATTCTCTTTCTCAACCGAGACTTCAAGTTCGTCATTTTCAAACTCATATTCAACTTTATATGAGAATCTTTCTTCACGAAGAGCTCTTTCATCCTTATATATAGAATAAGAATACTTCTCTTCAGATTCGTTTTCTTCAGTTTCACTCTCTTTTTGGATGACTTTTATAGGTTCGTTTGGATCATCAGCATTGATGAAGATTCCCTGTAGCTCAATTTCAGTTTCATCTTCATCATTTTCTGATTCGTTGATAAAGTGAGTTTTATAAACGGAACCGTTGTAATCGTAATAACCATTTAAACTTTCTAAAACTTCGTCACTTCCATCGTATCTTGTATCCTGGTTGTAATAAAGTGTGAAACTTAAATCGGTTGAAACCATCTTATATTTGAAGGTTTCACCTCTAAATTCAAAACCAATTTCATTGGTTTCAATAGTGGTATTTAAATTTGGGAAGATAAATTGAGTTTGAATACCCTTTTGGATATTTTCATATTCATTAACAACTTCTTCAAAAGCGGTTTTTTCTGCATTTTGGTTAAAGTCATTTCTCATTTTAATTAAGGCTTTAGTGCTATCTTGACTATCGTTAAAATTGAAATTAGTAAAGGAGAAAACATCCCTAGCAAGACTTTCTTGATAGGATTGAGTAAGGATGATATTTTGTTGACCACCATGGTCATTCACATTTAAACCAACAACCAATCCAACAGTCAAAGCAGAAATTGCCACTGTGGAAGAAAGACCACCAAATAATGCATATTTCTTATTGAACTTCTTCTGTTGTTTCTTCTCTGCTGCAACTTCTTCATTGTATTTATTCAAGATATCATCAGCTGAAAGTTTAATCTGATAATTATTGGAAAAGTCGCCAAATTTTTGCTTGATATCAGCATCATTTTCAACTTGATATTTCTCATCGAGCAAATTCTTCATACGATATCTCCTTTCTTATCTTTTTGATGGAAGCGTTGTAGGTGTATAAAATGCTTCCTAGTGGTTTTTTTAGCTCTAAGGCTATCTCCTGGAAAGTTAATTCCGAGAGAACATGAAGGGTAAAAACTTCATATTCGTGTTTATTAAGTATCTTAGAAATCCTAGAAAGTAGGATTTTCATATCCATAGCATCATGACTATCATGATGATGGATATTCTCTCTGTAATCATTATCATCGAGTTCAACAACTCGGTTATTTTTTTTGAAGTAATCGAGAGTTAAATTCCTACTTATCATAATCAGATAACCCAGAATACTTTTAGTTTTATCTACTTTTTCAATATTATGTAGAAACTTAACGTAGCTATCCTGCATCAGGTCTTCCGCTAAAGTTTCATTACGAGTTAACGATAAAATGTTGTAAAAGACCGATCTTTTCGTCAATTCATAGAATTCTGAAAAGTATGACAATTCTTTTTGTTGCATCTTATCGATTAAAAATATTAATCGTTCCTGCATAACCTTAAATCCTCTGAATTGATTATACTCATTATAAATACGATTTTACTTAATCAAATATTGGTTTTCATGAAAAAAAGTTAAGTTTTTTGGACTTAACTTTGTACAATTAACAAACTTTAATATTAGTTTTAATTATTTCATCAAACTTTCTTGATGAATCGTTCTTTTCTCCGTAACCAAGGATGATTGTATCTAAGATAACTTTATCTTCATTATCGGTTAAAGAGTTAATGAAATCGTAGAGTTCTTTTTCTTTAATCTTACATGTTGCATGAATCCAGCAGGTTAAAATACCTTTGTTATCTGCTTCCAAAAGGATATTTTCAATTGCTGCACCAACATCTTCGTACAGTTCAACTCTTTCTTTTCTTCCGTAGCAAACAATGAAGCTCTTTGCTCCGTAGAAAGGATTTCTTCCACATAAGTTGGTGACAATTTCGACAAACTTATCTGCAGTTTCATCGTCGTTAATAACTAAGAAGGATAAGTCATGAATATTCATACCGCTAAGAGCAAGTAGTCCTGCTTTGCATAATTCAACTAATGTTTCAGTATCGACTTTTCTACCGTCGTATTTTCTTGTCGAACGTCTGGTGTTTATAGAATTGATTGAAGCAACATAATTTTCCATATTAGTAAATACATAATAGGGTAATTGCAAGAGCAATTAAAATTAATAAAAGAACTCCGATAAGTATGTAAAAAGGAAGACGAGCTTTTCTTATTTCACTTTTTGTAGGTTCATTAGCATCAACTGCATTTCTATCACCTGCAAAAAGAGGGGTAACTTGCTTCTCTTCGTTTTTATCTACAAATATCTGGTTTTTATTTTTACCCATATTAATCTCCTTGCCAATATTATATTAATTTGAGAGATTAATTATCGCTAGAGAAATTGTTAATTTTCTACTAAAACCTAGAAGTGAATCAGATCGGATTTTATTAAGAAAATTCTTATTTTCTTTATTGACATTCAATTATCCATATCCTATAATTTTAGAGCTTGAATGGGTCTATAGCTCAGTTGGTTAGAGCGCGCCCCTGATAAGGACGAGGTCGTAGGTCCGAGCCCTACTAGACCCACCATTTGTTTTCTAACCCCATAACGGGGTGTTTTTTTATGAAAAATTTTAAATGGCAATCATTTTATTTAATCAATAACATAACTAAAAGCAATGATAATTCTTATGTTAACACGAATCCTTTAACGAACTATATTACATTTTTCTATTGAAAAAGCTCCTAACAGCAATTTGTTAGGAGTAGGATTTAAATGTGAACAAGTCTAGCAAACAAATCAACTAAAAGAAAAAGGTGCATAAATGTTCACTATCATTAATGTTCAACAAGTCTAGCAAACAATCTTGCTGCAAAGATAATGTTCACAATGAAAACTTGAATGCTTTATTTGAGTTTTAGCCCTTTCGAAAAATAGACGTTGGGGTATTTTTTATTAAAAATAATCGAAGAGATAATTTTAATAATGCATAGCACATACTTAACGACTTGATTTAACCTGTTAAACTTAAATTTTTATAAAGTATGATACCTAAATTATCCTTAAAAAATTCTTTTTTTCTAAAAGTCTTTTTGCCCTTTAGAAAATACTTTATTTCATACATATTGGGTATTAAAGTAATAAATTTAGTAAAATAGAGTTGAATTTTGAATAAAACAAGATGAATTTTAGAGATTTATTTATATTGATGGGCAACTACCCAATCCTTATTTTGTGTTTGATTTTAGTTCTTGGTGTTGTATTTGTTAATGGCTGGACAGATGCTCCAAATGCCATTGCAACTTGCATCTCTACAAGAGCAATTAAACCTAAAAACGCTTTGATAATGGCTGCTATATGCAATTTATTAGGCGTTCTTGTAGCTTTCTTTTTCATTGATGCTGTCGCTTATACAATTCAAGATATGATCAATTTCACCAATGCAAGCCCAACAGATGCATTGATTGCATTATCCAGCGGTATGTTAGGTGTTTGTACTTGGGGCGTATTAACATGGTACTTTGGTATCCCATCATCTGAATCACATTCATTAATCGGAGGTCTTACTGGTGCAGGACTTGCCTGTATGACTTTAAAATTGGATGTATCCATACCATTTGGTCCAACATCCAGTTGGGCATTAACAATCTACGGTCTATTCGGTTCAATTCTCTTTGGATTCTTCGTCGGTTTAGGCTTCACTAAATTGATACAATTAATCTTTAGAAAGTGCAACCGCAATAAGCTTAAAAGACCATTTAAATATGCACAAATATTTTCTGGCGGCTGTCTAGCCTTCTCTCATGGTGCTCAGGATGGTTTAAAGTTTGTTGGCATATTTGTCATGGCTATCAACTTTGCCGCTCAAGCCTACAATATAAAATACCCTACAACTCCAATTGCAATCACAGAAGATATCGGTGTTGATCTTTGGTGGGTTGCTGTCGTAGTTGCCTTAATTATCGGTTTAGGCACCTGCATCGGTGGTTTTAAAATTATAAAAAAGATCGGTCAAGGTCTTAGTAAGATGGAACCATATCAAGGATTTTCTTCCGATTTAACTAGTGGTGCTGGTATTCTCTTAGCAAGCTTTTTAGGTTTACCAATTTCCACATCTCAAGTTGCTACTTCATCTATTCTTGGTGTTGGTGCAGCTAAAGGTATCAAGAGAATCAAATGGAAAGCATTTATTGAGATGGTTATAACCTGGGTCTGTTGTTTCCCTGGAACCATCGCAATTGGTTATATATTTACATTAATCATTTTAAATATTCCTGGATTAGGAGGCTAATAAATGAAAAAGAAAACTAATTACTTCTACGAATCATTTGTTGAACAAACAGATTACGCCTTAAAAGCTATGCAAACTTTAAAGGAAGGTTTGGATAATTTTGATCCTGCTAAACTTTTAGATTTGAAGAATAACGTACATTCAATTGAACATGAAGCTGATTTACTCAAACACCAATTCGAAGAGAAATTAGCCAAAGAATTCATCACGCCAATCGATAGAGAAGATATCTTTGTCCTTTATGATAACATCGATGATTTAATCGACTCAATCGATGAAGTCAGTTATAAATTGTATTTAAGAAACTACAATAAGATTCCACAAAATATCTCCATCTTTGTTGAAAAAGCTCTTGAAGCAATCGTTTCACTTAAAGAGATCTTTGTTCATTTCAATTCAATCGATGATAAAAAGATTATGGATCCACTTATTGCTAAAGTAATCGATTTGGAGGAAGAAGTAGACCATCTCTACGAAGAGTATGTCCATAGCCTCTATTTGGATGAATACAGCTACTCCCAAACAAGAGCTTTTGAAAGGGTCTACGGTTATTTTGAATACATCACCGACAAATGCAGAGATGTCTGTAAAACAATAAACATCATCATGTACAAGAACTTATAGTTATGAATCTGATCAAAAAAGCAATAAAATACTTCAATTGGATTGAGTGGACTATATTCATCTCATCTTTAACGCTAATTACAGCCAGTTTCTTCATCTTTAAAAACAACAGTTATCTAAATCTCATCGCTTCATTAATTGGCGTCACAGCCCTAATATTTGTCGATAAAGGGCATCCTCTTGGACAATTTATCACAATTATATTTGCTTGCTTCTACGCTTATGTAAGTTACACATTTAATTACTACGGTGAGATGATAACTTACATTGGAATGACTGGCTTAATCGCATGCTTCTCTTTGGTTGTCTGGATCATGAATCCTTCCAAGAAGAAAACTGAAGTTAGAGTTAATTCAATCTCACAAGGTGAAATATTCATCTCATTCACAGTAATGTTTGTTATTTCCTTCCTTTTCTACTTCATCTTGAAGTTATTGAATACAACTAACTTATTAATCTCCACAATCTTTATTTTCACCTCATTAACAGCTAGTTATCTAACTCTAAGAAGAAGTAAATATTACGCACTTGCTTATGCTGCAAATGACGTGGTTTTAATCATCATGTGGATCTTAGCAAGTATTTCTAGTTCCCAGTATATTTCGATGGTTATATGCTTTATTTTCTTCCTTATAAACGATATTTACGGCTTTATCAATTGGAATAAAATTGAGAAAAAACAAGCACTCGAGAAGTAAACCTAATTCATGCAATTAAGTGAATTAGGTTTTTTATATGAAAGAAAATAAGGCGTGAAAAGTAATGTGTTATCAAGTTCCGTTTCTAATAACCAACTTTATCCATACTAAAAAAGGTTGTTAGTTATCCTAACAACCTTGTAGTATCAATATTTAAGATTAATTCAGTTAATTATTTAACAAATGCGCAAACAGCGATAGGGGCGTTATCGCCTCTTCTGTTGCCAAGTTTCAAAACTCTTGTGTAACCACCTTTACGGGATTGATATCTCTTACCGTAAACGTCAAACAATTTTTGTAATGCTGTTTGAGATTCACTTTCATCAGTGTAAACATCTCTGACGATACGTGCTGCTTCTCTTCTGCTTGCTAAATCACCCTTCTTAGCATAGGTAACTAAACGGTCTGCTAATTGTGAGACTTGCTTTGCAACTTTAGCTGTGACAACAACTTGTTCAGAAATGATAAGTTGAGTAACAACATTACGGAGCATATTCTTATCTTTGCTAGTGGTATAGCCAGCTTTGAAACGAACACCACCTTTACCGTGGACATTCTTACGACCAATTGTAGCCATTTTTTATCTCCTTAATTACTTTTGCTTGAAAGATCTGCCTAATTTTTCAAGCTTTTCTTTAACTTCTTTTAATGATTTCTTTCCGAGATTACGGAACTTCATCATTTCTTCTTCAGTCTTGGAACAGAGTTCATTGACTGTAGTGATTGCTGCTCTCTTCAAGCAGTTGTAGGAACGGACGGAAAGATCCAATTCTTCGATTGGTAAATCGTCAGTCTTCTTATTGTTTTCATCATCAGCACGTGATGAATGTAAACCAATTGTTTCGGAAACTTCAGCAGTTTTTTCAAATAACTTGAAGTGAACTTCCAAGATCTTGCCTGCGAGTGACAAGGCTTCTGCTGGTTTCATAGAACCATCTGTTACAACTTCCATATCCAATCTATCGTAGTTGGAAGAATTACCAACACGAGTGGATGTGACTTCGACAGAAACTTTGTTGACTGGAGAGTAGTTGGAGTCAACTGGAATGGTACCGATAGCCATGTTATGTTGTTGCTTATTAACTTCAGCAAGGACGAAACCTCTACCTTTGTTAGCTTGCATTGTAATGACTAAGTGACCTTTTTCGCTGACTGTAGCGATATATTCATCTTTATTGATGATTTCAACATCACCAGGAACTTCGATATCAGCTGCAGTAACAACCTTTGGACCAGCAACATCAATCTTTAAATTACGAATTGCATCATCTTCAGAAGAATCGATTTTTAAAACAATCTTCTTGAGGTTCAATATAATTTGAGGTACATCATCGACAACACCCTTCAAAGCGCAGAATTCATGTTCTGCACCTTCGATTTGGACTGCGAAAATTGCACTGCCAGGTAAAAGTGAAAGTAAAACTCTACGTAAAGAGTTACCGATTGTATTACCTAAGCCTCTTTCGAATGGTTCAATAACAAAGTGGCCACGACTTTGATCTTCGTAAGTTTTATTAACTACGAATTTTGGCATTTCAAATTCTTTCATCTGATTCCTCCTTTAGTAAAAATCTAATTCAGAATTAGTTACGAGGTTTCTTTTGTGGACGGCAACCGTTATGTGGAACAGGTGTGACGTCTGCGATACTTTCAACCTTTAATCCAGCAGCTTGGAGAGCTCTTAAAGCTGTTTCTCTACCAGGACCTGGACCTTTGATTTCAACATCAACACTTCTTAAACCACGATCGAAGCATGCCTTTGCACATTGTTCAGATGCAACTTGAGCTGCGTAAGGAGTGGATTTTCTAGCACCCTTATAACCAACGGTACCAGCACTTGCCCATGCGATGACCTTACCTTGTTCATCAGAGATAGAAATGATTGTGTTGTTAAAAGTAGAATGGATGTGAGCAATACCTTTTGCGAAACTAAGTTTAGCTTTTTTCTTTCTAATATTCTTCTTATCAGCCATATTTAATTTCTACCTCCTTACATTGATGCTTTCTTCTTATTAGCAACGGTCTTCTTTGGACCTTTACGTGTACGAGCATTGGTCTTGGTTCTTTGGCCTCTAACTGGTAAACCTCTCTTATGACGCATACCACGATAGCAACCAATTTCTTGTAAACGTTTGATATTTAAGTTGACTTCTCTTCTTAAGTCACCTTCAACTTTGTATTTTGAAACTTCATTACGGAGTGCGGTTAATTCTTCATCGCTGAGATCTTTAACTCTCTTGGATGGATCGATACCACAAACTTCGACAATCTTCTTAGCTGTGGAATCACCGATACCGTAAATGTATCTTAATGAATATCTGACAACCTTGTCATTTGGGATGTCAACACCAACAATACGTGCCATTTATTAATTCTCCTTTATTAACCTTGTCTTTGTTTATGCTTTGGGTTTTCACAAATAACCATGACACGGCCTTTGCGTTTGATGACCTTGCATTTAGGACAGATAGGTTTAACTGATGGTCTAACTTTCATAGATTTTCCTCCTATCAACTTTGAATAATCTTATTTATTTTGACCTATATGTTATGCGGCCCTGTGTTAAATCATAGATGGAAAGTGTTAAAGTGACCTTATCACCTGGTAAAATTCGAATCTTATTCATACGCATTTTGCCAGACACAGTGGCTCTGATCACTTGGTTGTTATCAATGAGTTGTACAGAGTAGAAACTTCCTGGAAGAATCTCTTTGACAATACCTTCAACAACAATTACCTTATCATCTTGTCTCATATTTATTACCTCCTAAATGGGAGATAACACTTGAATCTACAGTGGTTATCTCACAACCATCTTGTGTGATTACAAGAGTGTTTTCGTAGTGGCATGTAAGGCGTCTATCCTTACTTTTAACTGTCCAACCATCAAATGGTGATATGGTGATCTCCTTCTTACCCTGCATAACCATAGGTTCGATGCAGATGCACATATTCTTCTGTAATATTGGACCGTGTCCTTTTTCGCCACAGTTAGGAATGAAGGGATCCTCATGCATCTCTTTACCGATGCCATGACCACCGAACTCTTCAACCAAAGAGTAACCTTCAGAAAAAGCAACTTCTTGAATCTTAGCTGAGATATCGGTAACTCTGATGCCAGGTTTGACAATCTTCATTGCTTCATAGAAACATCTTTCAGTTGTCTCGACAAGTCTTTTAACTTCATCGGAACAATTACCGACCATGAAAGTTCTGCATGCATCAGCTTGGAAGTGGGTCTTATCGATAAGTCCCATATCGATGGAGATGATATCACCATCTTTAAGAACAATCTCCTCACTTGGAATGCCGTGGATGAGAGTTTCATTTACGGATGCACATATGGAGCCTGGGAATCCTTCGTAACCCAGAAATGAAGGCTTGCAACCTTGTTCCTTGATGTACTTGTAAGCTAAAGCGTCAAGTTCTTTAGTAGAAATACCGGGAACGATGTGACTCTTGAGCAAATCGAAGACTTTGCCGAGTTTGACCCCGGCAGCCTTCATATACTCAATTTCTTGTGCACTTTTGATTTTTATCATTACTTAGTTAAAGCCTCTTGAATTCTGGTGAAAACTTCTTCGATTTCACCTAAGCCATCGACAGAAACAAGTAAACCTTCTTCTTTGTAATAATCGACAAGTGGTTTAGTCTTAGAGTTGTAACTATCAAGTCTAACTTTGAAGCTAGCTGGATTGTCATCATCTCTTAAGATTAATTCGCCTTGGCAATTGTCACAAATACCTTCAACCTTGGATGGCTTCGAAATAAGATTGAAACTTGCCCCACACTTAGGACAAACTCGACGCGAAGCAATTCTGTCGATCAACTTGGTTTCGTCACACTCCAAATTGATGACGTGAGTCAAAGGACGGTTAAGTGTTTTGGTTAATTCCTTTAAGGCATCGGCTTGAACGATTGTTCTAGGGAAACCATCTAAAAGATAACCATCTTTACAATCATCCTTGCTAAGTCTGTCTTTAACAATTCCGATTGTAACTTCATCTGGAACAAGTAAACCCTTGTCCATATATTCCTTAGCTCTCAAACCTAATTCTGATTGGTTTGCGATAGCTTCTCTAAACATATCACCTGTGGAGATATGTGGAATACCATATTTTTTAACGATCAATTCTGATTGGGTACCTTTACCAACTCCTGGAGGCCCCATAAGAATAATATTTAACATGTTATTTATTCTCCTTTACAACTTATAAAGACATTTTATCAAAACTCTTACTTGCAAGCATACCATCAATTTGATTTGATAACTCTAAGCAGACACCGACGACGATGATGAGTCCGGTACCACCTAAAGCAAGTGAGCTTGGAACAATACCTGAAAGTGATAAAGCAACAGGTAATGCAGCGATTAAAGCAAGAGCCATACTACCTAAAAAGGTAACACGATTTAAAACTTTAGAGATGTATCTCTCGGTTTCTGCACCAGGGCGTAAACCGGTGATGTAGGTTCCACTCTCTTGGAAATTTTCTGCGATACGTTGAGGGTTGATCTGCAAGTTCGCATAGAAGTAAGAGAAGAGAACAACTAAGATTAAATAGATAATAAGTCCCCAAGGCATGTACCAAACTGTTCCGTTTGGGCCAGGCATTTCGGTAAGTGCGTTGTAGGAGAAGACGGTGTTAACCACTTGAACCCAGTATGGTTGATTTGATGAACCGACAAACAAACTGATGATGATACTAGGCGCAATCATAATACTACTTGCGAAGATGACTGGAATAACACCTGATGAATTAATTTTGATAGGTAAGAATGATTTCTGTTGATTTAATTCTTTTGTTTGACCTTCTGATGTGTTTGAATGGCTGACAGGAAGACGTCTTTCACTCTTTTCAACGAAGGTAACGAAGACGATAATCGCTATGAATGCGAGGATGTAAACTACCAAAGAAATAACACCTTTCAAGATTAATATTGAATTTCCAGTAGTGAGATTTTCATTTAAGTAGTATTGGAAGGCTTGAATGATTTGTTGTGGTAAAGATGAGACAATACCGCAGAAAATTAAGACGGAAATACCATTACCGACACCTTTATCTGTGATTTGGTCACCTAACCAGATAAGTAACATACTTCCGGCGGTCATGAAGATACAAAGCTTGATGTAACCCCAGGCAGAAGTATCAGCAATTGTGATACCTTGACTGTTTTGCATTGTAACGATGATACCGTAGGCTTGAACACAACCAAGGACCAAAGAGAGAATCTTTGTTGTAGTGTTGATCTTCTTTCTACCAGTTTCACCTTGCTTTGAAAGTTCAGTCAAAGCAGGTAAAACATCCATAGAAAGGAGCTGAACAATAATCTGTGCAGTAATAAATGGGGAGATACCTAATGCAAAGATGGAAAATGATTGCAAAGCACCACCACCCATAATATTAACTAAAGCGAGAACATTGTTTGTATCGAAAGCATTTGCTCCAACACTAACTCCTGGTAAAGTGATAGCACAGCCGATTCTAAAAATGAAGAACATTACGAATGTAAAGAGGATGCGGTTCATGACATCCTTATTTTTAAACATTGCGGCCAATTTATTCATGTGACTAACTATCCTTTATTAAATAAATTTGTAGTTGTTATTTAGTAATTGTAACGGTTCCCTTTGCTTGTTCAATAGCTTGTTTAGCACCCTTTGAGCAAGCACTAACAGTAACATTCAATGCTTTGGTCAAAGCCTTGTTACCGATTAATTTGATACCCTTTGTGAATCTTGGATCATACTTACCGGTACCTAATTTAGCTCTGGAACGGATGTTCTTGACTAAACCGGCATCGATGATAAGTTCTTCAGTAACTTCTGTACCTTCAACGAAGATTTCTAACTTACTGACATCCAATTCGATCATACCGTTCTTTTCTAATGAACGGAAACCACGTTTAGGGAAACGTCTATAAAGAGGTAATTGACCACCTTCAAAGCCTGGATGGCTACCTCTACCAGCACGTGCACCTGCACCCTTTTGACCACGGGTGGAGGTCTTACCCATACCGGAACCTAAACCACGACCGACTCTTTTACCTGAATGGGTTGAGCCTTCTTGAATTTTAAGATTATGTAATTCCATAGATAGCCTCCTTACTTAGCAACTTTCTTGGTCTTGAGTTTGCTGATACCATCAATAGTTGCTCTGATAACATTGATAGGATTGGTGGAACCGTAAACCTTTGAGTAGATGTTTTTAACACCTGCAAGTTCCAAAGTGATACGGACAGCACCGCCAGCGATGATACCAGTACCTTCCATAGCAGGTTTTAAGAAAACCTTTGTTGCACCATATTGACCAACAACTGTGTGTGGGATTGTATTTGGACCAACTAAAGGCAACTTAATAAGTGATCTCTTTGCCTTTTCACTAGCTTTCTTGATTGCTTCTGGGACTTCTTGAGATTTACCGGTACCAAAACCGAAAGCACCTTTCTTGTCACCAGTGACGATGAGTGCGGAGAAACGCATTCTCTTACCACCTTTAACAACCTTGGTAATTCTCTTAACTTTGACGACACGGTCTTCATAAGGAGAATCAACTCTCTTACGGAAAGATGCAGGACGTCTGTCGCCTCTGCGGCGATTTACTTTACCTTCATTAGCTGGCTCGCTAACTGAGGCGTTACCTTCAACCTTTTCAGATTGAACTTGTTCAATTTTTTCTTCCATATCTAACTCCTTAGAATTCGAGGCCGCCTTCACGAGCAGCATCGGCTAATGCCTTGATACGGCCATGATAAACATAACCGGAACGATCGAAGACACACTTTGTGATGTTTGCAGCTTTAGCTTTTTCGGCTAAAAGTGCACCCAATTTAGTTGCAGCTTCAATGTTCTTACCATCGGCTAAGCCTAATTTTTCAGTTGAAACGTGAACTAAAGTCTTGTGATTGACATCGTCAATAAGTTGAACTGTGATATAACGATTGGAACGGAAGAGGGAAATTCTTGGGCAGGTTGCACTACCTTTGATACCCTTAGTACGCATATGTCTCTTGTTTCTTAAGACCTTTTTGGATTGAAGTTTAATCATACTAATTTTTTCTCCCTTCTAATTACTTCTTAGAGTCTTTCTTCTTTGAAGAAGGAACACGAAGAGTAACCTTTTCACCACGATATCTAACACCCTTACCATGATATGGTTCAGGTTTTCTAAATGCGCGAATAGTTGCTGCGATTTGACCAACCTTTTGTAAATCTGCACCAGAAACGTGAATTTCTGTTGGAGTTGCGCATGAAATTGTAACACCTTCACATGGTTTGATTGTATCAACATGTGAGTGACCAAGGTGTAAAACGAGTTCTTGACCCTTCATTTCGGCTCTGTAACCGATACCTTGGATTTCAAGGATTTTCTCAAAGCCTTCTGAAACACCTTTGATCATGTTGTGAAGTAATGCACGTGTTGTACCATGCATCATCTTCATAACCTTGCTATCATCGGGACGCTTAACTAAAACTTCCTTGTCGGAAAGTTCATAAGTTAGGTGCGTATTAAAACTCTGAGTTAAGGTACCTTTAGGACCTTTGACTGTAACAGTATTACCGTTAACTGTTACTTCAACACCACTTGGGATGCTGATTGGTTTCTTACCGATTCTTGACATTTTATTCTCCTAATTAGTATAAATTACCAAACGAAGGCGAGAACCTCACCGCCAACATTTAATTTTCTAGCTTTCTTGTCGGTCATAACACCTTTGGAAGTAGAAATGATTGCAATACCTAAACCATTTAAGACTCTAGGCATATTTTCAACATCTGTGTAGACACGTAAACCAGGTTTGGAAATTCTCTTTAAATCAGAGATGACTGGTGTACCATCGACATCATACTTCAAAGTAACAACGATATCTTTCTTAACGGAAGATTCTTTCTTGTTAGCTTCGACGTGATTGACAACCTTGTAGGAAGAAATGTAACCTTCTTCTTTCAAGATTTCACAGATAGCAACTTTGATGCGGGAGCTAGGAATCAAAACGTTTTCCAATCTTGGCTTACTAGCGTTTTTGATTCTAGTAAGTAAATCTGCAATAGGATCTGTTAACATAGTAATTTCTATCTCCTTTCCTTACCAAGAGGATTTATGCATGCCAGGGATTTGACCTTTGTAAGCCATATCTCTTAAGCAAAGACGGCATAAACCTAATTTTCTGCTGACAGCGTGTGGACGACCACAGCGGGTGCAGCGTGTATATTCTCTAACCTTAAATTTTTGAGGTTTGCTTGCTTTGATAACTAATGCTTTTCTTGCCATAGCTATGATCCTCCATTACTTTCTGAAAGGCATACCTAACTTAGTTAATAAGCTAAGAGCCTCTTTGTCAGTTTTTGCACTTGTGACGATGATGATGTCCATACCTTGTGTACGGGTGATCTTATCGTAATCGATCTCTGGGAAAATCCATTGTTCCTTAACACCTAAGGCATAGTTACCTCTACCGTCAAATGAATTCTTGCTGATACCACGGAAGTCACGGACTCTAGGAAGAGCAACATTCATTAATTTGTCGATGAAGTCATACATTCTGACGCCACGAAGAGTAACCTTAGCACCAACAGCTTGGTTTTCACGTAACTTGAAGTTAGCAACGGATTTCTTAGCTTTGGTGGTGACAGGGTGTTGACCAGCTAAAGTTGTTAAATCCTTAACTGATTCTTCGATTGCTTTGGAATTGCTGGTTGCTTCACCAATACCCATGTTGATAACAATCTTAACAAGTTTAGGACATTCCATGACTGAGGAATAGTTGAATTCCTTCATAAGTTCAGGGACGATTGTTTCCTTGTAGACTTCTTGAAGACGATTTACGACTGCTGGTTTTTTATTACCATTAACTTTATTTTCTGCCATAAATTAACTCCTTAATCAAGAATGGTGCCACTCTTCTTTGTGACACGAACCTTTTTGCCATCGACTAACTTGTAACCGATTTTGGTTGCCTTACCTGTCTTAGGATCTTCAATAGCAACGTTGCTGACATGGATAGGAGCATAGATTGTCTTGATAGAACCTTCAGAATTTCTTTGATCAGGTTTGACGTGTTTGGTACGTTTGTTAACACCTTCGACGATGACCATATTCTTGCTAGGGAAAGCTTTTGCAACTTTACCCTTTGTACCTTTGTAATGACCAGAGATAACGATAACGTTATCGTTTTGACGAATCTTCATATACTAGTGGTACCTCCTATTAAATAACTTCTTCGGCTAAGGAAATGATCTTCATATAACCTTCGCCCTTTTCACGAAGTTCACGAGCGATAGGACCGAAAACACGGGAACCCTTTGGTGAACCATCGTTGTTGATGATGACGACTGCATTATCATCGAAACGGATGGTTGAACCATCTTTTCTTTGATAAGCTTTCTTAACACGGACGATGACGCCTTTGACGACATCACCTTTTTTAACTTTACCGTTTGGGAGAGCACTCTTAACAGCACACATGACTACATCGCCAACTGAAGATGATTTTCTGAATGAACCACCGAATTGACGGAAGACACGGACTGACTTAGCACCTGAGTTGTCTGCAACTACAAGGTTAGTTTCATTATGAACCATAATTACTCTCCTTTCTTAGTAACCTTGACTACTCTGAAATGAACAGTCTTGGCAATTGGACGGGTCTCAGCGATGAGAACTGTATCACCATCATGGGCGATTTCGTGTTCATCGTGAGCCTTGAATCTCTTAGTATGTTGAACTCTCTTCTTGTAAATAGGATGTGTCTTGTAAGTCTTGACTTCAACGACAACAGTCTTATTCATCTTAGAGGAAACGACGATACCTTGCATAGTACGTCTACCATTAATTGTATTTGCCATTATTGATTTCCTCCTCTAGCTTTTTCATTTAAAACTGTTAAGACTTGAGCGATAGCCTTACGTGTGTGACGGATTTGGCTACCATCTTCTAAGTTACCAGCCTTATTTGAAAAACGAAGTTGCATGAGAGTAAATTTTAATTCAGCAAGATTTTGTGTTAATTCTTCGACTGATTTGTTTCTAAGTTCACTAACTTTCATTCTTTACTCTCCTTTCTTGTCAGCACGTTTGATAACTCTGGTCTTGATAGGAAGCTTGTAACCAGCTAAACGTAATGCTTCTTGAGCAATTGCGCCATCAACGCCACCGATTTCAAACATGACACGGTTCTTTTTAACAACTGCGACCCAGCTGTCGACGCTACCTTTACCGGAACCCATACGGACTTGGGCAGGTTTCTTAGTCTTACCTAAGTGAGGATAAATTCTGATCCAGACTTTACCGGCTCTCTTTGTATAACGGGTTAAAACGATACGAGCAGCTTCAATTTGCTTGTTGGTGATATAGTTACCTTCTAATGCTTGTAAACCATATTCACCGAAATCAACTTCATTACCTGCTTTTGATAAACCTTCATAGCTTAAGCTATGAGGACGACGGTATTTAACTCTTTTAGGTTGTAACATCTTTTACTCACCTTTCTTGGCTGCTTTGTTAGCACCATTATCTCTTCTAGGAGCTCTTCTACCATCTCTTTGATTTCTGTTTCTGAAATTTCTTCTGTCTTGAGATTGTCTGTTTTGTTTTTCTAAATCCTTGTAGTTTTCAGGACGGGAAATCCAAACCTTGCAACCTAAGATACCATATGTGGTAAGAGCTTCAGCTAATGCGTAATCGATATCTGCCTTCAATGTATGTAAGGATAAGACACCTTCACGATATTGTTCACTTCTTGCAATTTCAGCACCACCGACACGGCCTTTGACCATGGTCTTGATACCTTTTGCACCTGCATTCATAACTTTGGTGATTGCTTTCTTTTGAACGACACGAGCAGTGGATCTACCTTCCAATTGCTTTGCGATATCCTTTGCAACTAAAGTTGCGTCTAAGTTTGCTGATTCGACAGCAAATAAGTGTAAATCAACCTTTGTGAATTGATTTTCTTTTAAGTTTTCTAATTGTTTCTTGGTGAAATGACCGTTGACAACTTCGAATAAGCCTTTCTTGACTTGTTCGATATATTTACCTTCATCTCTACCTAAGATTTTACCGACGAATTGAACGTGGGCTTCAACCTTGATACCACCTTTAACTCTTCCGATGTCAATGTGGCTAACAACTGCATCGGCAAGGACTTTGTCTAAATAAGCACGAATGTCGTTGTCTTGTTTGAGATACTTGGCTAAATTCTCTTTTGGAGCATACCAACGGGATGACCAATCACGAGAAATACCAATTCTAAGACCATTAGGATTTACCTTTTGACCCATAATTATTTAGCTCCTTTCTCTTTAACGATGACAGTGATGTGAGACCATCTCTTGACTAAACCTGAAGCAGAACCTTTTGCTCTAGGTAAATATCTTTTAAGACGTGGACCATCGTTAGCATAGATTGTATCGATATAAAGAGCTGCCTCATTCATACCGAAATTGTGTGTAGCATTGGCGACTGCAGACTTGATTGTCTTCAAGACAGGAGTCTTAGCAGCCTTATTAAGATTATTTAAGATGTTGTAAGCTTCGTAAACAGACTTACCTCTAACTAAGTCGATAACTAAACGGACTTTTCTAGGAGTAACGCCAACACCCTTGCTGATTGCCATTGCACTATCACGTGCAACTTTCTCAACTTTTTCTTCTGTTTGTTCAGTAACTTTCTTTTCTGCCATAAATTACTCCTTACTTCTTGGTACCAGCATCATCACCGGATTTGTGACCATGGAAGGTTCTTGTAGGAACGAATTCACCCAACTTGTGACCGACCATATCTTCAGTGATGTAAACTGGGACGTGAGTCTTACCATTATAGACTGAAATTGTGTGTTCAACCATCTCAGGGAAGATAGTAGAACGACGTGACCAAGTCTTTAAAACTTGCTTCTTACCTTTTTCATTGAGGTCTTGAATACGTTTAAGTAATCTTTCTTCAACGTAAGGACCTTTTTTCAAACTACGAGCCATAACTACTCCTTTCCTTACTTACCATTACGGCGTCTGATGATTAAATCAGTGCTTGCCTTCTTAGTATTACGAGTCTTAACACCAAGAGCTCTCTTACCCCAAGGGGTTCTAGGAGCATCTCTACCGATAGGACACTTACCTTCACCACCACCGTGAGGGTGATCACATGGGTTCATTGCAGAACCACGAACTGTAGGACGGATACCCATCCAGCGTGAACGACCAGCTTTACCTAAGCTGACTAAGTTTTGATCTTCGTTACCAACGATACCAACTGTTGCTTTACATGTGAGTAAAACTTTTCTAACTTCACCGGAAGCAAGTCTTAAAGAAGCATATTTACCTTCCTTACCTAAGACTTGAGCAGAAGTACCTGCTGCACGGCAGAGTTGACCACCTTTACCAGGTTGAAGTTCAACGTTGTGAACAAAGATACCTTCAGGAATTCTTTCGAGTGGTAAGCAGTTACCAACTGCGATTTCTGCATTAGCACCGGAGTAGATTCTTTGACCGATTTGAATGCCTTTAGGAGCAATGATGTAGGTCTTAACACCGTTTTCGTAAACGACTAATGCGATTCTTGCGTTACGGTTTGGATCGTATTCGATTGCTTTAACAATACCTGCAACGCCTTCGAGACTTCTCTTGAAGTCAATGATACGATACTTCTGTTTATGACCACCACCATGATGTCTTGTGGTGATATAACCTTGGTTATTTCTACCACCTTTCTTATTCTTTTTGGCGAGTAATGATTTTTCAGGAGTATCTTTTGTGATGTCTTGGCTGGTTAATAATTGTTTGTGTCTGGAACCAGCGGAGACAGGACCGTAAATTTTGATTGCCATATTTATCTCCTATAACTATAAGCTAGGTTACTTGCTAGCTTCAGCAGTTGCTTCCTCTGCTGCTTTGTTTAAGTCATATGCCTTGTTGACATAGACATATGCTTTTCTCATGGATGAAGTTGTACCTTCGTAACGACCAACTCTCTTAGCCTTGCCAGGATAGTTGATGACGTTGACTGAGTCAACTTTGACACGGAAGAAAGCTTGAACAGCCTTCTTGATTTCACTCTTCTTAGTGCCTTTCTTAACGGCAAGAGTTAAAACATTTTCTTCCTTGAGTAACTTTTGTGTCTTTTCAGTGAGAACCATGTGGGCCAAGACTTCAGTATCACGGATTGTGAGCCCACGGGTTGCATAGCCTTCGTCTTCCTTTTCAGTTTCGACGACTTCGGCATTTTCAACTTTTTCTTCTAATTCAGGTGTCTTTGCCATAATTAGTTAGCCTCGCTTTCTTCTAAAACACTTCTTGCAATGATCAATGTACCAGCGTTTAAAACATCATAGACTGAGACGTTGTCAGAAGCGACAAGTTCAAGACCTTCGACGTTGCTTGCAGCAAGAACAAGGTTATCATCATAGCTATCGACATCAGCGTTGATAACTAATAAGACTTTATTCTTAGCATTCATTGCCTTCAATGAATTGATTAATTCTTTAGTCTTAGGTTGTTCGAATTTGACTGAGTCATCGAAGACGACTAAATCCTTATCGAGGACCTTTTGAGAAAGGACTGATGCAAGTGCTAAAGAGTGAACTTGCTTATTAACTTTTTGTTTGTAGTTTTGTCTGCCATCTGGACCAAAGACGGTACCACCGCCAACCCAGATTGGGGATCTTGAAGAACCAGCACGAGCACGACCTGTACCTTTTTGTCTCCATGGCTTCTTACCACCACCTGAAACTTCGGAACGGACCTTTGTCTTTGCAGTTGCTTGTCTACGATTTGCTAAATCAGCTGTAACAACTTGTTGAACGACATATGGATTAGGTTCAACACCAAAGAGGAAACCATCAAGTTCGATTTGACCGACTGTTTCGCCTTTGAAGTTTACGACTGACCAGGAAATTTTATTTTCGATATTTTCCATAACTATTTCCTTTCCAATCCTTATTTAGCTTCACTGTAGTTAACTAAAGGTTTGATTTCAGATAAGTTAACTTTCTTAACAGCTGAACGGATTTTAACAATTGATTTGTTTGGACCTGGAACAGCACCTTTGATGAGGATGCAATTCTTTGCAGGATCAACAGAAACGATTTGAAGATTGAGGATAGTAGCTTGTTTGTTACCATGATGACCTGACATCTTCTTACCAGGATGGATACGGTTGTTGCAACGACCATTTGTTGCCATAGAACCGACTTGTCTGTGATAACCAGAACCGTGACCTTTAGGACCGATGTGGAAGTGCCATCTCTTGATTGCACCTGAGTAACCGTGACCCTTGGAAACACCGGTAACATCAACTGCTTCACCAGCAGAGAAGATTTCACATGTAATTTCTTGACCGACTTCGTGGTTGTAGATTTCATCACCTTTGAGTTCGGCATAGACATATTTAGGAGTTGTGTTTGTCTTCTTAGCAATACCTAAAATGCTCTTTGTGCAGCGTGATTCTTTCTTGTCTTCATAACCAACTTGAAGAGCTTCATAACCATCGTTTTCAACAGTTTTCTTTTGTGTAACAACGTTTGGAAGAACTTCGATAACAGAGACTGGATACATAGTACCATCAGTAGCAAATACGGAAGTCATACCAATCTTACGACCAATAATAGATTTCATACTTTACTTGCCTCCTTATTACTTAAGTTCAACATCAACGCCGCTAGGAAGTTCTAAAGTTGTTAACTTTGTGATGGTTTCCTTTGTAGGCTTGACGACATCAATAAGTCTCTTATGAGTTCTTATTTCGAATTGTTCACGTGAATCTTTATCAACGTGTGGTGAACGTAAAATAGTGTAAACTTGACGTTCTGTAGGAAGTGGAATAGGACCAACAACTTTGGCTCCACTCTTTTGAGCAGCCTCAACAATCTTTTGAACACAGAGATCTAAAACTTTGTGATCATAAGCCTTGAGACGGACTCTGATTTTGTTTTCTTTTGCCATAGATTTTCCTTTCTGTCTAAATTCTAAGCATAGACCTTAGCTCGATGTAAATTACCTAGAACACTATCGACAACCCTAATGGGCGTTCTAGCAACTTTACACGTCAACGCTTGCCGATAAAATATCAGCGTTTCATATTATAGAAAATTCAGCAAGTAGATACAATAAAAATTTTTTCGAAATAAGAAAA
>ENA-OOWN01000918-OOWN01000918.1-human-gut-metagenome-genome-assembly--contig:-NODE-918-length-23719-cov-7.697769_pt1 | contig 23719 bp, 17 predicted proteins | sample MGYA00241406_ERZ501319 | MGnify/ENA primary metagenome ERZ501319 (study PRJEB25962, sample SAMEA2042734) | human gut metagenome | biome: human gut; feature: human-associated habitat; material: faeces... | reverse complement strand
ATTTTATTTACTGCCAGAGCCGCTTAGGATGGGCTAATTTTTAACGAACTATTGTTAAATGTAAATTAATTATATTTGTTGCGTTTTTATAAATGGATATGCATAATTCTTCACAAGTCAAAGAAGCTTTTTGAGGAGTACGTATTAACCTAATTAATGAAAAGGCATGACACTCTTGTATAAAAATGAACATATTTCGTGTACTAATTATGCGGAAGAATTCAATAAAGTTTTTACGTTGATGGAGATTCCCGAAGGGCATACTGTGGAACGCCGGTTTCTTAATACAACTTTTTTGGTTATTTTGTTACAAGGAGATATTGAAATAAGATATGAAATAGACAAATATTTTACTCCTCAATTGGGATATATGTTTTTACTTCCAAAAAATAAACAAATAACGACCTTTGCCCGGAAAGCTACGACCTTATTATTATGTTCGTTTGCAAATGATTTGAAGTTGTGCTTGCGTTTTTCCATTCAACAGTTGTCGCATTTTATATCTGAAAGCACTTGTCAAAATCCATATTGCTTAAAATTGGATATACGCCTGCAAAGTTTCTTTTCTTTACTTGTTGACTGCCTGAAAGAAGGTTTGGGCTGTATGCATTATCATCAGATAAAGCGGGACGAACTTTTTTTGTATCTACTTGCCGGATATACGAAAGAAGAGCTGGCACAGTTTTTTTATCCAATTCTAGGGAGAGACCTTGATTTTAAGGATTTCATACTTACAAATAGCCATAAGATATTTGATGTAAAAAATTTTGCCACACAAGCCAATATGAGCCTAAGTACGTTCAATCGCCGCTTTAAGGAAACTTTCAATGACACTGCAAAAAACTGGCTTCTGTTGCGTAAACAGGAGTTTGTGAAGAGGGATGTAGTTTTGAGTAATTTGCCCTTTTGCGAAATTGCGGAGAAGTATCAGTTTTCCTCTACGTCGTATCTGGTAACCTTTTGTAAGAAATACTTTGGAAAAACGCCCAATGAGTTGCGTAAGGAAGCGTTTGACGAAGGCGGACAGCTAGAATAGGCATTGTTGTTGTGTCGCGATGCATGTAAATTGTAATTCTTTGATGTGAATTTGTAATTTTCGAACTTTTTGGGTCGTTTACCTTTGCAAAGAAATCAAAAAAGATAGTGTAGATGATACGGAAATATAGAAAATTACTCTTTCTATGTGCTTTTCTGTATTTCGGAGGAAACGGAAATGCTCAAAACGTAGCTTTGAAGACAAATGCTCTTTATTGGGGAGCTACTACCCCCAATGCCAGCGTTGAAATTGGTTTGAGCCGGAAGTTTACCACCGACTGGCAGCTGGCATACAATCCTTGGACGTTTAGGGATGACAGAAAAATGCGTTTCTGGCTTGTGCAGCCGGAATTGAGATACTGGTTCTGCGAGAGCTTCGAAGGTCATTTTGTAGGAGCTCACTTGCATGGAGCACAATATTATGGAGGTTTTAGTGATAAGCGATACGATGGTTACTTGGCCGGAGGGGGAGTAACCTATGGCTACAACTGGATATTGTCGTCGCACTGGAATCTGGAAGCGCTGATTGGTGCCGGATACGCTCGCCTGTGGTATAAGGAGAGTCCCCGCATTCCTTGCAGTAAATGTCACGAGGACAAGACAAAAGACTATTGGGGACTTACCAAGTTGGCCGTATCGGTTTCTTATATCTTTTAAACGTTCGCAATATGAAATTCAGATATACATATTTAATCTGGGCTGGATGCCTGTCGCTGGGAGTAGCCGGCTGTGCATCATCAGGTATGAGTAAAAAAGTTGTGGTAACACCGGTGCGTACGCTTACTCCCGACAGCATGTCTACTGTGGGTGTGGATGTGAATATTCACATTCCGGAAAAGGCCTTTACAGGTCGCACCCGCCTCATTGTTGTTCCGCAGTTGCTGCAGAAAGACTCTATGCTGGCAGAATACACTCCTATGGTGTTCGATGCTCCTATCTATAGTAAGAAAATGAACCGCCGTGTACTTCTCGACGGCTATGTTGATACACTGGCAAATGTCGCACGCAAGGTAAACAACCGCAAGGAGTACGATGTAACCTATTCCGAACGGGTAGCCGTGCCTGCCGATATTGACGGCGGACGCATTGTGGCCGTACTTTCTACCGACGGATGTGGTGAGTGTGGTATTGCCGATACCGTAGATATTGCTTACATCAACAATATCCCTACGCTGATAGAACCTAAGAAATCGCTTCAACTGAACTGGATTGAGCCAGAGTTTGTTATCCGTCCCAAGGTTATGGAAGGCAGAGGAGAAGCTTTGTTGCAGTTCGTGATAAACCGTTACGACATCAACCTCTCGCTGGGTGATAACCGCAACGAGATGAACCGGATGCTTGCTACGCTGCAGAAAATCGTGACAGACTCGCTTGCCACACTGAACAGGGTAAGCATTTACGGTATGGCATCGGCCGACGGTTCGTATGCTTTCAATACTACCTTGTCGCGCAACCGTGCCAATTCTGCCAAAAACTGGCTGGTAGACCAGCTTCATATCAGTGCGTCGCAAGCTTCACGTTTCAGTGTCGGTTCCCGTCCCGAAGGCTGGATGCCGGTGCTGCAGGCAATGATTGCCGACGGACACCCCGACTCGCTGAAGGTAAGAGAGATATTAGACAAGTATAATGCCGAGAACGACGATGTGGCAGAACGCTATATCCGCCGTCTGTCTTGCTGGAACGACATCAAAAACAAATACTTGCAGAAAGACCGCAAGGTAGAATACGTATATACATATACACTGAAGAGTTTCACTACCGATGCCGAACTGCTCGACATGTACGGCAAGCGTCCCGATGCCTTCAACGAAGAAGAGCTGCTGCGCGTATCGACCCTGAAGAAGACTCCCGAAGAGAAGAAGGAGGTATACCGTACCATTTTGCACTACTTCCCGCAATCGCAGGTGGCAGCCAACAATCTGGCGGTACTTCTGCTGCGTGAAGACAAGGCAGACGAGGCGGAGGCGGTGATCGACGGGCTGAAAGAATATTCACCCGAGGTGCTGAATACCAAGGCAGCCGTATATGTGTATAAGGAAAACAACGAAAAGGCCATCGAGTTGCTGCAGACCAATACCGAGTTGCCTCAGGCACGCTACAACCTGGCATTGCTTAAGGCACAGGAAAGAAAGCTGCAAGAGGCATACACGCTGATGCGGGGGTACGAAGACGTGAATGCGGCGATTGTATCGCTCAGTGTTGGCGATACACAGCATGCGGCTTCCATTATGGATCGCTGCGAAGACCACACTCCGCTGGCAGAATACGTACGTGCGCTGGTGGCTGCACGTATGCAGAAAGAGGCGAACGAGGTAGCAGCCCGTCTGGAACATGCGCTGCCCGACAGCCGATTGAAGGAACGAATGCAAACAGAGCCGGATTTCCTTCCTTACCTTACGACACCGGCATTTCAAGCATTGACAGGAGGAAAAGACTATGAGTAAAGGTATAAAGATATTGTATGTATTGCCGGTGGCTGTGTGTCTTCTGTGGAGCAGTTGCATACGCGACTCCATTCCTCCCTGTCCGCCGCTGCAGGTTACGCTTACGGTAAAAGACAAGAATTACTTCAACATCGACGATGCCGTGAAGCTGGGACTGATGGAGCGCAAGGCAGAAAACCTGCCGTTTCGCGATTATGTGAGCACGCTCTACTACATTGTACACGATGCCGAAGGAAAGGTAGTGGCAGAGCAGAAAAATACGCTGGTAGACAACGATAATCAGACTCAGCTTATCACTCTTCCCGAGTCGTTGCCGTATGGAAAATATACTCTTACCGTATGGGGAAACATGAAGAGCGATGAACCGCTGGGCGAAGATGCTACTACGGCAGAAATGGAAGCTGTGGGTGCGGCGGCAAACGACATCTATCTGGCAAGTGCTACGTTCGACTATCGTTACGGCAATGAAAAGCATACGCTGGCCATGGAGCGTACCAAGGGCAACTTGCTTATCAAGGCGGAGGGAGTCCCCGATAACATCGACTTTTCCACCAAGGATATACAGGATATTTACAATTTTGTAGACAATGGTTTCCAGTATTCCACCCTGACCGATATACATACCGAGCTCGACTGGCAGGAGATACGCAGTGAAATAAAGAGCGAAACGCTGATGTGTCCGTCGCCGTCGTACGAAGGTTCTACGCTGAGTGTGATGTTTATCGACAAGTCGGCAGCCGGAACCCAAGGCAGGGCAACCTACCATCCTACGCTAGAACCACAGGACGTAAACATCACCATGGGGCGTAACGAGATTACCATCCTGAAGTATGTGTATGTAGACGAAGGCGGAAGCGGTGAGGGCGACTTCGAGATTTACCTTCGGATAAACGACAACTGGGAGTTACTGCACGATATGGAACTGGATTGATTGACCGATTATTGATAATGTGATTATTTATAGTTTAATTTTTAAGTATGAAGAAAAACTATTTATTGGGAATGGCTTTGATCGCGTCATTGTCATTCTATTCTTGCGACAAGGAAGTTGTCTATGTGCAAGACGGAAATGGTGTAGAGAGTGTAGCTGACGGCGACCAAATTATCACACTTCAGGTGGAAAATGGTGGCGACGGACTGGCTACCCGTGCCGGACGTCCGCTGTATAGTGCTGAGGCTAAACAGACTATTGAAAATGTGAAGCTGTGGATTTGTGATGCTGAAGGTAATGTAAAGTATGTAAAAAACATCAATGATTGGAATACTAGTTCAGCAGCATATACAACCGGTGGTCACGGCCGTCAGACTACTATCGAACTGAAGGATGCAGATAAACTTGCTACCGGTACTTATAAGATTTATGCGGTAGGTTATAGCAATAACAGTGATTATACTTTAGATGCTATAACAAGTGTTGCAAAAGAAGGTACTTTCAACGAAAACATGGTGTTGCCAATTAAAGAGGGCGCTACGAATGAGATTGGTGAAGAAATCTTTGCCGGACAGATGGAATTGACTGTTGAAACAGGAAAAGGTTTCAAGAAACCGATAGTACTGAACCGTCAGGTAGCAGGTGCTTTTGCTTATGTAAAGGATATTCCTTTTATGGCAGGTGGTGCTAAGTATCTGAAATTGGTTGCAAGTGCTCAGAATCGGTCATTGGTTCTTGGTAAATTCAATAGCGTTGATCTTACTGGAAATGGTTCTGGTAATGGTACAAATGTAAAATATGTAGTAAACGGTACCAATGGTAAAGCTGAAGGAAACTACGCTTATGTGATCAGTACTATTGATTTGAATGAATGGTTTGGAGAAACTCTTGCTGATACGAACAATGATAACTTGGTTGATGCAACAAACTGGAAAAATCCGTATAAACCTGCAGGTAATCCTACAGCCGGTACATATCCTACTTTCCAGAAAGGTTCTGCCTTTGGGGGTGAATTTGTAATCCCGTTTGCACATGTAGCTGGAAAGCAGACTTTGACCTTGCAATTGACAAATGAAGGTGGTACAGTACTCAGAAGCTGGAAAGTGAATTTGAGTTCAGGTGATGGACAGGTAGCTGAAAATAACAATAAAGTTACATATTGGACTGGCTTATTAGATTGGAGTGAGTATGCAACTGTCGAATCTTCAAACACCTACAGCCTTGTACGTAACCACTTGTATGGAATTGGAACCAGAATGAATGACCAAGCTGATCCGACTAATCCGGGTAAAGATCCAGATCCTGAAGTACCAGGAGAAACTCCAAATCCGGATAAAGACCAACCGGAATCACTGAACAACAAGCAGGAACTTGTATTGAAAGTGAACGATAACTGGGAAGTTATTCACGGAATGGAACTGGAATAATTTCCAAACCGATAAATCAAATAGTATTGCCTGACATGCAGGCAATACTATTTTACCCCGTAAAAAACATCTGAAATAAAATTACGATTATGAAAAAGACATTTTTAGGAGCCTTGCTGTTTGCTGGTACATTGGCATTCACGGCTTGTCAGAATGAAACGCTTGTTTACGTAGATGAAAACGGAAATCCCATTGAAAATGCAGAACTCCAAGAAGGAGAAGGAATCTTGAAAATTACTGTATCAAGCACCGATGCCACATCTCGTGCCGTACGTCCGGTAGGTAGCTCGGCTGCCGCCAATAATGTGAGCGAGGTGAAGGTGTATGTGTTTAAGAAAGCAGGTACTTCTAACGGTAACGCGGATTATACATTTGATAATTCGATATCGCTTTCTAATGAATTAGATGGTGTGTCTGGTGGAAATGGTATTTTTACGGTTACAGGATTGGAACCAGTCGATGACCATGCAAATCCGTCTATGGAAAATCACACCGACCAGACTAAAATCCTCACTCTTAAAGGATTGAGTAAAAGTACAACTTACAAATTTGTAGCGGTTGGATATAATGGTACTACTTATCCTTATGGAACTTTGCCAGCTCCAACAGGGGAAACTACTTTAGAGAATTTCATTCAAACTACGACGACAAAGAGCGATTATGAGGTTGAAGAACTCTTTGCCGGTGTATCAGCAGACTGTACCACAAATCCGGATAAAGCTGCTTTCAATGATGAAGCTTCTGTGACGATAACCCGTCAGGTAGCAGGTATGCTGGGATATTTTAAAAATATACGTACCAAGATTGGAGAGGCTGTTGTGAAGTATGTAAGAGTGTATGCCAATAAAGAATTTACTACATTTAAATTTCCTGCACAGTTGTTGACCGCTCCGGATTTTAATGGAGTAGATGCAAATACTACGGCGGATAAAGAAGGTAAGTTCCTTGTAATGGAATTTGATATGTCTGCTATTGCTACAAATTGGAACGGTGGTACTCCTACAGGTGGTACTTATACATTTGAGAATTGGACAAACGGTAAGCCCGGTGAATCGACTAATGCTCCGCTTGCAGAGGATTACACGGCTCCTGACGGACTGAAACTTGTTGAAAATTCTATTTTTGGTGGCAGATATCTTATCCCTTACGATCAACATGTTGGCTCACAGACACTGACTGTAGAATTGCAGGATGAAAATGGGAAAGCATTGAAAACTTTGAATGTAGTGACAGATCAGATACCGTCTGAAGCTACTAAAAACGCTTACGATATCCGTTGCAACAACTTCTACTCAATCGGTCAGAAGCTGGATACTGATTCAACGGATGGAGGAACTCCTGATGATCCAGATCCTGATCCAGATGAAGATAAGCCTATCGACCTGAGTGGCAACACCGATATCGTAGTCATTGTGAACGATGCATGGAAAGTGCTTCATAATATGGGGGTAGAAGAATAAGCAGGATATATACCCTTATCTTCTTCAATCTGATATGCTGAGGGATGTGAAGCCGGCATATCGGATTGGAATGGATTAATTCTAAGATTTGCTGTACAAATAAATAGTAGAACGCAAAATGGTGATAATGAGAATAAAAAGACTTTTATTTGAGAACGTACGAAGTTGGATTGTATTTTCTTCAAGTTTGAAGAAACGTTTTGTGTATGTATTCCTGTGGCTGTGCATTTCAGGAATGTTTGTTTCGTGTTATGACGATGACACCATGTCGATGGATGCCAGTCGTACAGCACTTTTAAATGAACATCTAGAAAAACCTGAGACCGTAACCAATCACAGTGCGTTGGTACAGCAGTCTGATGGCACATGGAAAGCTTCCGAGTGTGTGCCGCTTGTAGGAGTAGGGCGTGTGGTCAATCAAATTTCTAAGGGAACATTAAATTTAATTTCCTCCACTAATAATGTAGGTGCCGTAGTAGACAAAGATCTTACAAATGTGTATTCGATAGCTGGAGTGGCGGAGGTCGGTATAGGTGCTAAACCGGTGATTGCGGTACGCGATATTTACCGTGTATATGCAAAAGGACAGAAAGCAGGTTTTGTAATTGTGCCTGGAGAAAGTTCGTTGTTGAGCTTGGAAACTTTGTCCGGTTCTGTAATTTCCTTTTGTCTGGCAGGGAAGGAAATAAAAAAGGTAACGATTCCAAAGGAGTCCAGCTCACTCTTGGAACTGGATTTACTTGGAACAAGCGGTAATGGTGTGACAGAGCAGACATTGGCGGTGGAGGCACCTTGCAGTTTTGATGAAATCAGACTTACATTTTCAGGTCCTGCAGTAAATGCTTTGAGTAAATCTGGAGGTATCAAGTATGCCTTTGTAGGAGAAACTAAGGACGTTCCTGCCATTAAAGGGGATTCTGGTTATCCTTGTGTGAATACTGAAACAAATTTTATATCTCATAATTTTTTGGGAGAGCCAAGTATAAAAGATTATAATCATCTGACTGATGTGACTCTTACAAATTCTGTAGAATTGGATGACGGTGATTATATTACTGTTAATTGGGGTAGTAATGCTACTATACCGTCAGGATATGAGGTTGGTTTTGTGTATGGTATAAGTAAAATTTTAGGCATTAATTTGTTTGATCAGAAGAGTCCCACTTTATATGCATATTCTGGTAATGAGTTTGTACAGAAAACAGAATCAGATGTTTGTTTGTTGGGGATTGACTTATTGGAAAATGCCGATAAGGTAAAAGTAAGATTAGTTTTAAAGAAACCTGCCAATCAGCTAATGATAAAGGTTCCAAAAGGATTAATCAGTGGAATATTGGGAGGTTTAGGAGATATTATTGGCGGTATATTGGGCAAGGATTCAAAACTCAACGTATACTATGCCTATACCCGTCGTCCTGTCACTCTGGATAACAGCAGTTATTTTGCGTTTCCGGGAGCTACTATCTATACCAGCACTTATAATCTTCCGGTTCCGAAAGAAGAAGGCGAGGTCACTTATCACCTGATTCAGTGTCCAACTGATGCCGTGAATGCCCGGATAACGGATAATAAACAACTTGCAGGTGCTACGGTGGATGGAGCTTATGTCATTCAAGCTGTTTATACAAAAGATGGGATAGGCATGAGCCATACTTCTACCATTTACAAGAAAAGTTATCCCACGATGGCCTCTGGTTGCAATACCTATATTACAGCCGGCACTTACGGAGCCGCTTTGTCTGAAACCGTAGAGGATTGGGGAGGAAGCTTGATTTCACTATTTGAGGGCTTGAAGAATGCAGAGGCTGTGGTCGATGATAATGTGGATAACTATGCTACCAGAACAGGGCTCAATGTGTTGGAAAGTCGGCCGGCCTATGCATTGCGGACTGCGCGACAGATTAATTCGAATCATAAAAATGTGCGGGCTGGTTTTGTAGTGACCAATGTAGGATTGTTGGATGTAAATCTGCTGAAAAATTTTGAAGTAAGACTTTATAACGGTACAACTCGTGTAGATAACAGTGGTACTGCCTCGGCTGGAGGCAACTCTAATGTGCTGGGGCTTGACTTGATTGGTGACGGTGGAGGACGCTTGAGAATTTCGGTGGAAACTAATCAGGCTTTCGACCGTATGGAACTTTGGACCAGTAACCTTGCAAATGTGTCTCTCTTCAGTTCGCTCCGAATTTATGGTGCTTTTGTGGAGGACGTAACCTGTACTGCTTCTTCGTCTCAGGATTTGTGTATGGAGGTGATGGCTAACTCCAACTATGGGGTAGAAATAGATTATAGTGAATTGAAGAATTCTTCTGTAGTTGATTTGGGTAGTGACATTGATGGAATAGGTTATCTGATAGATGATGACTTGGATACGGGAGTAGAAATCGGAGGCCTTTTGAAACTTGACGGTGTGTCATTCGGATTGAATTTCAATGAGATGAAAGCTGGACAGCCTATTGGGGTGGTACTGGATGGTATGTCAGGATTGGCTAATGTGTCTGCACTTTCAGGAATTACCGTGAAGGCCTACCAAAATAAGGGGATGGTTTCAGAGAAGACTTCTTTCGATTTGCTCGATTTGGATTTGATTCATACTACCGGGAAAGTTTATCTGGAAATGACTCCTGATAAAGCATATAACAGGCTGGTCATTACTTTGGGAGGGTTGAATGTGAGTCTGGCAGGGACTCCCCGAATAACCGGTATATATACCCGTAAGGATTCAGATGGTGACGGTATTCCTGATTGTGTAACCGACTCGGATGCATCGGGCGATGAAGGTTTCACTTTCAGTGAAGGCGAAACTTGTTATCCGGATGATTTGGTTCTTAAGGCGACCGGTTCATATCAGGAAGGCCAGGAATATCTCTTCGAATGTACCAATTCACAAACGAAAGAAGTATTCCAGAAGCAGGTTGCAGTGAATGCAAAGGAGGAAATTGTATTATCTGGCTTGTCGGCTGGACTTTATTCTATCGCAGTCCATTCACCTCTTACCGGAGTGATAATGTATAATCAGGTGGCGTATGTTTATCCGCAGCTGACAGAATGGAAAGGCTTGTCTACCGACTGGAATGACTGGGATAACTGGACTAACGGTAAGCCGTCGGGTTGTACAAATGTGATTCTGCGCAAGGGGGTACCCTGCTATCCGGTACTTACTGGAGAATCTGCTTGTGCCAATATTCATTTTGAAGAAGGCTCGTATATTCAGCATATCAATTACCTGAAGTATGAGCTGGCTTTTGTGGATATGCTTGTGAAGGGAGGTACTTACAGAATGATTACTGCACCTTTGCGTGAAACTTATTCGGGAGATTTCTTTGTGAATACGGGTGTTAGCTGGACGAAAGAAAATTATTTTAAATTTCTTGATAGGAGTAATTATCCGGAGAACCGTGTATCTCCCATTGTGTACCAGCAAATCTGGGAAACGAAAAAAGAAAATGTCTGTCAAATTCTGGAGGATGGCACACAACAAGTGGCAGTAAATGAGCTTAGTGGTTGGACAGAAGATTTTAATTATTTGAAGTATGAACATGTACCAGGAATGGGATTTTCTCTCAAAGCGGGTGAAGATGGAGAATCTGCCTCCTACCGGTTCAGGTTTCCAAAGAGTTATACAGAATATAACTATTATTATTCGGATGGAACAGAGACTGGAAGGAAAGAAAACGTTACGAGAAGAGAAAAACTTATAGGAAAACTGGTAACGGATGCAGAATATAAATTGACTGTGAAAACTTCTAGTAATGTATCGCGTAATGGATGGGCAGTTGTTGGAAATCCTTTTATGTCAGTCCTCTCGATTGAAGGATTCTTTAAGGATAATCCTGGGGTGAAAAATATAACATTGGATGATGGTAAAATTTATACCTCCGATAACATATCTAATGTGTCGGGAAGGAAGTTTCTTAATCCGGCTGAAGGTTTTATGATTTCTACATCTGAGAGCTCCGGCAGTGGCGAATATCAAGTTACATTTCGTGCAGACCATGTTTATCCAATGACTGCTGTCGCTACAAGAAGCAGCCGCTCTGCCAATAATGGAAAGCATGCTTTGTTCCTGGAAGCTCGGGGGGGAGGAAGCATATCGTATGCGGCTGTATGGAGTTTTTCCGGAGCTGATAATGGAGTAAACGAAATGGAGGATGCGGTGATGATGACTGACAGGAAGAATAGGCGCGCGGTAGAAGTCTTTACCATTGCCGACGGCAAGGCATTGGCAATACAATGTATGAATAATCTGAACAGGATACCTGTAGGGTTGATGGTGGATGGTAGTAAAGAGGTGACACTGAAAATACAGACTGATGATGCAAAATGGAGAGGATGGGAACTGGTTGATACTCTTACAGGCAAGCGATATCGTTTGAATAACGGTGAGGTGAAAATTAGTTTGGGTATTATCAAGACTACTTTGAGCAGATTGTATTTGCAGAAATTATAATGTATAATAGCTTAATGGTTTTTCTTATGAAATTGAAGAATATGATATATTCAACAGCAATGTTGGTTGTCGGTGTCTTTTCTTCCTGTTCGCAACGGGAATCCATGGATGAGATGGTAGGTGGAACGGGTACTGAAGCTGTCCGGATAAAAATCCAGGTGTCTCCGGGTATGCTCGCTACCAGAACTCCTGTCATTGGTCCGGATGAGGATAATGTAGATGTAGATCGAGATGGTATGCAGCATGTGACGTATGTGCAATTGCTTGTTTTTAAACAGGAGGTTAAACAGGAGGAAAATTTCTATAACCTTGTTTATAACGCACCGGTGAACTGGAGTGAGAATATCCCAAAGGATATCAATCTGGGAAGGAACGAGGCCGTGGGTTATCATCCAATCTCTGAGGATTTATTTGAGCCTGGAGTACAGTATTGTTTAGTGGCAATAGGGCTGGATGCAAGCAAGGGATATGAAGGAACTCCTGAAGAAAGTTCTTTAACTATACCTGCTGATTTAGCAGGTAATTCAGTGGATGCATATTTATCTTCTATAAAACAACTTTTGAATGCTCCTTTTTCTATAGTAAATAATAAGATTGTTTTTCCTGGTATAAGTGGAGTTTTCTCTGTGGATGATGAAAACTTGGGATGTAAGATAAATCCCATAGCTCGTTCTGAATTTTTTGCAGGGTGTACTTATGTGACGGGGCAGAAAAATATGCCTGAGATAACAGTTAGGGCAGAACGGCGTGTAGCGGGTGTAAAGGCCTACCTGAAAGGAATTCCGCAGCAGATAGATGACACAAAGGTAGATTATATTGCCATAGGTACTGGTCCTAACGAAGATTTTCCGACCCGTTATAACGTAGCGATTCCATTATTGCCGATTGATTCCGATGGTGCTGAGTATAAGGATTATATTCCGAATGATGAGGATAATATATATGAAGAGGGTATGTTCCCGATTATTGCACCTCTATCGGAAAACATGGAAACATTCCAATCGAGAGAGAATTATCCTGATAAGGACTTGATTGAAGTTAATGAAGGGGTAGTAACTCTTATGGGATATTTGCCCCCGGTGGTGTTCTCGCCTGATGAAACCAGAAGTAACAGTACAATGATGCTTTATCTGTTGGATAAGGATTATAATGTGCTTTCTTCCAAGAAAATAGTACATCTTTCAAAGAGTGAAATAGCTTCATCAAGAGCAGGAACCGGTATTATAGACAGACCGATAACATATCCTTACGATTCCCGCTACCATTATCCGATTATGGCCAATCATTTTTACAGGATAGGAACTCCTGACAATCCGGTGGACCTTGATGCTTCTGAGGCGGAAATTGTGGTATCAATTGATGAGTTTCAGGATGAGTACTATGGTGGTCATCTTGGCGAGGAAAATCCGAATGGAGTGAATATAGATACTTCCTGGGGCAATCATGACGGAGGTAACCTGGTGGAGAAATAAAGAATAAATGTCGTTTTTATATTAAAGTGGTATGGATTATGAAACAACGGACTATATTTAGAATTTGGATGTGTCTTTGGGGAGCTTTATGTTTCTTTTCCTGTAGCAGTCACGATGAACAGGTGCAGGGAACAGACAAAATTAGTATATGCATCAATAGCAGCATTGAGCAAACTTTGTCGAGAAGTGTGATTCCTTATCCGGAGAACACTTATAAGGGGAAATATTACGTGTATGAGGTAGGAGGAAAGTACGTTTCTGGTGGAGATTTAACCTCTCAATTGCGAATAGAGAATATGGACCCTGCCAAGCAGTATAAGGTAGTTTTGCTCGCTGTCCCCAAATCTCAATATGATATTACATCTACAGAGGGGACGGAAAGTATTCCTTCTTATAGCGGGGCAAAAACTCGATTTCAAGGTAAAGAAAGTCAGTGGAACTATGAGATTTTCAGAGATATTCTGACAATAACTCCTTCTATCACGAACATGGATTATGATGCAGTACTGACCCGTCAGAATGGAGCTGTTGAAATCAGAATCAAGAATATGCAGCTCAGTGAAGTGAAACTCCAGGTGAATGGTACGGAGTATATGCACTTTCAGGATGGAACCGGTGGACAGGTGTTGTCAGACACTCCTCGGCTGTTGACAAGAACACTTTCAGGTGATGCGTTATCGGATTCGGAGGTACGTATCCGGATAAACTTGCTTCCACAAGAGGATATAACGAATAGAAGCACTGCGGAGGCGGCTATTAGTACGGAAAAAAATAAATTGATTGTAACTCCTGTTGATGGTCCTGCAAAGGAATACCAACTGAAATCTTCAGAAGGAAGTATTCCTGTCTATCCCAATCAGGTCACCTGGTTGACATTAGGAAACGATGAGGATGGTAGTTTTGAGATTGATTTTTCAAATGGCAATGTACATCTTGAGGATGATGTATGGGATGGATGGCAGAATTATTAATCTTATTTTTATTGGGCATAATTATGAAAACGAAATATAATAAATGGCTGGTAGTATTGCTGGGTATATCATTCGTATTGAGCGGATGTAAAGAGGATAGTCTGACAGAGAATCTGAGCGGCAATGGAGTGGAACAAAATACCGGATGGGAACAAAATGTGCCCGAAGGATGTTTTGTGGCAAACCTGTTGCCGGCAACTTCGGATGTCTCTTCACGGGCATTGGTAGATGATAGTAGTGCGGCTATTCAGTCACTCCGCTTTTTGATATTCAAAGCCGAAATGGATGATAGCGGACAAGAGAGATATGTATATTATAATCCTGAAAAAGCGGCAAGTAATCTGACTTTTAATGAGGTCGTTTTCTCGCAAGAGTCTGCAACCTATAATCAGTCGCATACATGGCCGCTGAATCCTGAAACGTATTCTGTGAAAGTGACATTGCCGAATGGGAAATACCGTGTAGTTTTTTTGGGAAACATGATGGATTATCAGTTTTCGGGGCAGGCAGAAACTTCTTCTATCCTGAATCTGTCGAATGGAGAATTCGATAATGTGCGCATTAATCTGCCTTCGGAGGGACCTCGGGCCTTTTATCCGTTACTTAATACCGGAAGTGAATGTTATCAGAATGCTTTTTATATGGGTTCTGCAGATTTTGACAATGCAAATCCTTCACCAAGAATTGTTTTGCAGCGTCTTGTCTCGCAAAGCACTTTCTCCAGAGACTTTATTGATACCAACGAGGCTATCGATAAATTGGTGGACAGTATTGTTGAACAGATAAAGGGTGGCAATCTTTCTACGGATATCGTGAAAGGTGTTTTGAAAACGAATCTTACGAAGATTCTTGATAAGACATTGGGTACGTCATTATTGTATCCGGTTACTACGGTCGTCGACCGTCTGGTAAATATCTTATTGGGGGATATTGTGAATATGCTGCATCAGGCCGTGTTGAATCAGGTAACAGAATTGGTGACGGATATGCTTCAAGCAAATGAAAATGCTCCTTTATTTGATGTGCTGAATCCATGGTCGGTGGCTGGTTCGGTAGATGCGAAAATAGCTTTGGTAAAAAGTATAGACCTTAATAGAGTGCCTTGTTCTTATGAAGAAAAGACGATAAAAGGCATTCCGGTTGAAAATAAAAAGGAAGCTCCAAGTTTTACGATTACTTCATTGAACGGGCCGTTTACACTGATGGAGGCGAGCGTACAGGATAAAGATGGAAAGTTTAATAATGCCATAAAAATTCTTCGTCCGACGGTGAGTGCAAATGATGCTGTGCTGGCTGGCTTGCTGGTAAATATTCAGACTTCTTTAGGGTATACACAGGAATCAAATCAGAAATATTCTACAACGTATGATTTGTTGAACTTGGGTTTGCAGGATTATTCTTTGCCGGCAGGGGGAGAAGGTCAAACAATTACCATTGAAACTAATTTATCAAAGATTATAGACTCTAAGAAACTATCAACGGCTATATTGGGTGATGGCATCTTGTCGGGGGTCGTTTCCGGTTTAACGGGAGGAGTAGATGAGTTAGTTAAGGTTGTATTAGGTAATACAACTACTAGCCCTTTACAAAATCTGGATTTAAGGTTACCGAATATTGCAATTGGAAATATTAGTCTGGATGGCCGTTGGGGGAATACACGTCAGGCAGATGGAACGATTGTAACTACTCAGGTTGGTGAGGAGCCTGTCGCTGGTAATTGAAGGTTGTAGGTAATAAAAAATGTCTATGTGGAATAAAATGAAATATATGGCAGGCATCGCCTTGATGTTTCTTTCTGCCTGCGGCGATTCTTCGTCGCCCGATGCAGAGGGGCAGAATGGAAAGCTTCAGCAGCAGACGTTTTCGGTTGCGGTAGAAAGTGTGGGCGAGCTTTTTGAAGGTGGAGAGGGAGTGAATCCGGCTGCTGTGGCGTCACGCCGTCCTATTTCGAGTGTTACACCTACGCAGACGTTCGACAAACTCAGTATACTGATTGTGGAGTATCAGAGTCCGGCAAAGGTGGTGTATAAAAAGACGATTGACAACTGGAGCAATCCGGACAACAAGGCAAGTATTCCTTGGAGTACGGAAGATGGAATGGGACGTTATGCCACGATTACACTTACCGGCAGTGAGTGTCTGGAGGAAGGCAAGACTTACATGGCTTACGTGATAGGTTACCAAAGCGGTACGTATGGAGGCTATGAGCCGTTCAAGGGTGTGGAGGTAGGCGATTCTTTTAACCATACAGAGGTGGCTACCGTACCCGATGATGGATATGCCGAAGAGGTGTTTGCTGGGGCGGAAATTTTCTGGGTGGAAAATGGCGTAATTCTTTCCAAACTAAGTGGTGAAGCAGAAGCACAGCACGGTCTGATGGTGGCTCGCCGGCAGGTAGCGGGTACGTTTGGCTATTTTACCCGTGTGCCGGTGCAGGTAAACGGCAGTACGGTGGCGAAGCTTCGGCTGGTTGCTACCAAACGTAATCAGACTGTTATTTTCGGAGGATTCAGAAGCGTGGACGATGCTTTCGATTTTCATAAGGATAATGTGATAAACGGTATGAATCCGCGTACGGACTATGATTGTGCACTGGCTGGATCGGCTGCGAACAATGCGTTTGAAGTATACGAGATTGACTTGTGCAAGTGGTTCCCGGGAAATACGAAAAACGGGCTGCTGCCACTGGATATGAATGGCGACGGCTATTTGGACAGTGCCGACACGAACTGGCGGACCGACGAGGAGGCTTATCCTAAAGGCACGATTTCGCTGCCTCGGGGAACGGTGTTCGGCGACAGTTTTTGGATATCGGTAGTCATGACGCAGGAGGATGTGGATGCGGGTGTGCCTACTTTCCAGATGCAGATGCTTGATGCAGACGGAAAAGTGATAAAGTACTGGGATGTCATTTTACGTAATTACGAAACGGCTGGTGAGAACCGTACGCTGGTGTCGCTGCCCGATGGAGAGAACGGACGTACCGTGATTACCGAACTTGACAATATTGATACGGAAACATGTTTCAGTATTGTGCGGAATCGTTTGTATACAATGGGAGAGAAAAACCAGTCACAAAATTATGGTGAGGATGAGCCTATCGATTTGAGTACAGCTGGAGTACTTGTACTTGATGCTCGTCATGAGTGGCAGATTATGAATTCTATTATCTTTAATTAGTTATCCCTTGGGAACAAATTATCTACTGATACTCAATAAATCAGAATATAATATTCTTTGATAAATCTGCAAGTTTTAGTATTTTTATGGTGAGAAACTTGCAGATTTTATGATTAAAAATACGAACAAATGTGCTGCTGGCAGCAGCGGCATACAACTTCAAAAGAGCAATGAAAGCTCTTTTGTACGTTTTTCAAAAAATCAGCGAGATACTGTATGAATACAATATCTCGCATAAATGAGCTTTTTAAGGGACGAATAATTTATCCGATGAAGTTTCGGGCGCATACTCCTGCAACGTCAATTCTCCTCGCAGCACTCCCAAGGCATTCATGGCCAATGCTCCCATTTCATCCTCACCGGGAATTACCACAATCGGAGCCAGGCCTTCCAGCCATTCACGCAACCCCTGGATGCAATAGTCATTGAAAGCGATACCTCCAGTCAGAATCACAGCATCAGTCTGTCCGTGAAGTGCGATGTGCATGGCACCGACCTGCTTGGCTACCGTATAAAGCATGGCATCCAGCACCAGCTTGTGCTTTTCGGCTCCGGCATGTGCCCAACGGATAATACTCTGCACATCAGTAGTACCCAAATGAGCCACCAGACCTCCCCGACCGTTTATCATCTTACGGATTTCGGCATAGGTATATTTCCCGCTGAAACACATATCTACCAACTGCCGGGCCGGCAACGTTCCTGCCCGCTCCGGACTGAAAGGCCCCTCTCCATTCAAGGCGTTATTAACATCGACTACCTTTCCATAATGATGGGCACTGACCGAGATGCCTCCTCCCAAATGGGCTACAATCAGATTTAGTTCTTCATACTTTCGTCCGATACGAGCTGCATAACTACGGGAAACAGCCCGACTGTTCAGTGCATGGAAAATAGAGATGCGCGGTAATTCTGGAATACCGGAGATACGGGCCAAATCGCGCAACTCATCAGTCACCACCGGATCGGCCAAATAAGAAGGACAACCGGCACAATGCGCAATCTCATCGGCAATCCAGGCCGCCAGATTCGATGCATGTTCCATATCGGCATGCCATAAATCATGCTTGATTCGCTCGTTAATCTGATATACTCCTCCGGGAGTAGGTTTCAACAAGCCTCCACGGGCAATCACGGCATCAAAGGCAAGCGGAATGCCAGCCTTCTCCAGCGTATCATGCACACACTTGCGACGGTACTCATATTGTTCATTAATATGGTGAAAGCCGGCCAACTCCTTGGAAGGATGCGCAATGCTTTCACGCCAGATAGGATTCTCATTCTCGTAGACTGCCAGCTTCGTAGAAGTGGAGCCCGGGTTGATGACAAGTATCTTCATAAGGTCTAGTTTTATTCTTTTCGTGTCCCTGCCAGACATGCCAGTACCAGACTGTAGTATTTGGAATTTCCGGAGTCACTCCGCGAAGGCACTACTACCGGTGCGATGGTACCGGTCAGCATACCTGCCATATTCGCATCGCCAAACAGAGACAGGGTTTTGTAAAACGTATTGCCCGATTCTATATTAGGGAAAATCAGAATATCTGCATTGCCTACCACTGGCGAGGAAAGTCCTTTTATCTCTCCGCTGTGCTTGTCGCAGGCGGTCTTGGCATCCATCGGCCCGTCGATAAAGACTTTTCCGAAACGGCCTTCCTGCGCTTCTTTTTTCAGTTCCACGTAGCTCAGGGTATGGGGAAATTTCTCGTTGATTTTCTCCGTGCAGTGTATCAGTGCCACCCGGGGTTCTTCGCATCCCAACGTACGACACAAAGCCAGGTCGTTGGCTATCATTGAACGGTATTGTTCCAAAGTAGGACGAGGAATTACTGCCGCATCCGAGAAAAACAGCAGTTTATGATACAAAGGTACCTGCGCCACGGCCACATGGCTCAGCACACCTCCTTCGGGTAACAGCCCCTCTCCTTTTTTCAGGACTGCACGCAGCAGGTTGTCGGTGTTGATAAGTCCCTTCATCAGGACTTCCGCCTCGCCCGTGCGTACCAGTTGCACAGCCAGCGCAGCCGCTTCATCCGGTGTTCCAGCCTCGTAAATGCGTACAAAGTCGGGAGAAGCTGCCCGCAAGTCGAGCGCTTCTTTCAAGTGAGCAGAATCTGTGACCAGCAGATATTCAGCAATCTCCTCTCTCAGGCTACGGATAATGACATATTCCGTGTGCGGGTCATTCGGGCAGACCACCGCCACTTTCCGTCGTATGCCGCGCGAACGCAGGCAGTTGACCATCTGAGAAAGGGTTCGAATCAGTTCCATATCATTAGATTTTAAACAAATATGAGAAAATAATTCGAATAAATATCTATTTGGGATGCTAATTAATGCTATAAACTCCGGAAGAACGGACAGCAGAGGCCCGTCTTATACCGCAAAACCTCCTCCGGGAAACGCCGAAGAGTTTTGATTTTAACGCTTTGGCATGCAACCGGACACGCTTCGGCCTTCAAATAAAACGCTCCGACGCTTTTTCCGTGCCAAAATTACCCGTCATTGACTTTATTCCCTCTTGTCTGCGTGCATAATTCACAAGTTCTCTCTATATTTGCCCTACTTGGTAAATAAAGAAGGAACACATGAAAACAAATTTTTCTTTCGATATGCAAGCCCTCGACGAGGGCATCCACAGCCGCTTCCCCAATCATAAGGAAGCACCGCTTATCGGACTTACCGGAAACTTCAGCGACGGAAATCTGACATTGGCTCCGGGGTATTATCAGTCTATCATTCAGGCTGGAGGGGTACCGGTGGTCATTCCTCCCTACGAGGATGTAAACTTGCTGATTAATACGCTTGAGCAGCTTGACGGATTGTTGCTCACTGGAGGAGGTGACTTGAATCCGCTATTCCTGCACGAAGATCCTATCCGGGAACTTCACAGCATCAATCCGTACCGCGACCGTCAGGAACTGCTTCTGACGCGTTTGGCTGCCAACCGACAGATTCCGATATTAGGTATCTGCCGAGGGATGCAGGTCATCAATGCGGCATTGGGAGGCACACTCTATCAGGACATCTATGCACAGAAAGAGACCCCATCGATTAAACATAGTCAGGATTTGGAACGGAGTTTCCCATCGCACAGGGTAGAGTTAGCAGAAGGCAGTCTGTTGGCACGTATCTTAAACGACAAGGAGGTAGCTGTAAATTCTTTCCACCATCAGGCCGTGAAAGAAGCTGCTCCGGGTTTCCGTGTATCGGCTACGGCACCCGATGGAGTAATAGAGGCAATAGAAAGCACAGAATACAAATCTATTATAGGGGTACAGTGGCATCCGGAATGTTTCATCCTGAATCAGGACAAATGTATGATGCCGTTGTTCGGATGGCTCGTCCGTGAAGCTGGCTCATTCCAGAAGGCCAAGAAGCTGCATGAACGTCTGCTGATTCTCGACACGCACTGCGATACTCCGATGTTCTTCGACCAGCATATCCGCTTCCACGCACGGGACCCGAAGATTAAAGTGGACCTACATAAAATGACGGAGGGACGGCAGGATGCGACCATCATGGTGGCTTACCTGGAACAGAAGGAACGTACAGATGAAGCGCTGCTGGCTGCAACGGCCAAGGCGGATCGTCTGCTGAATGAGATTGAGGAGATGGTAGCTATGAACTGTACGGCTGTAGACATCGCTTATTCCCCCAACGACTTATACCGTCTGAAACAGGAAGGAAAGAAGGCCATTATGTTGGGCATTGAAAACGGATATGCCATCGGAAAGGATTTAAGCCGGGTAGCACATTTCCGGAAACGGGGTGTAGTGTATATGACGCTCTGCCACAATGGGAACAACGACATCTGTGGTTCTGCACGCTACAATGAAGAAAACTTGGGAGTTACTCCGTTTGGGGAGCAGGTTATTCAGGAGATGAACCGCCTGGGAATGATGGTGGATTTGTCACACAGTGGGGAACGGACATTCTACGAGACACTGGACATCAGCAGCCAACCGGTGGTTTGTTCGCATTCTTCCAGCCGTGCGCTCTGCGACCATCCCCGTAACCTGACCGATGAGCAGCTTCGTGCCATAGCCCGCAAGGGAGGCGTGGTACAGGTATGCTTGTATAGCGGCTTCCTCCGTAAGGAGCGTCCGGCTCACATCTTGGATGCCATCGAACACCTGAATCACATGGTGAACGTGATGGGTATCGAACATGTGGGAATCGGCAGTGACTTTGACGGTGACGGAGGTATTATCGGATGCAATGACTCTTCGGAAATAATCAATCTGACTCGTCAGTTGCTTCATGAACGGTACAGCGAGGAAGACATCCGGCGCATTTGGGGAGGTAACTTCTTGCGTGTCATGCAGCAAGTGCAGGAGAATGGCTCCTACAAATAAAGTTTAAAACCCGATTGCCGTTGCAAGGCGTGTACAAAAATAAGTTTACCTTTGCACCACAATCAAAACAAGTGAATTATGATTTCAATAAAGAATCTGTTGGCAGTAACCGCTTTAATGACAGGAGGGGCTTTCCTCTCTTGCGGAAGCAGTCAGAAGAACAGCCAGCAAATAGAAGAATCTGAAGCGGCTATAGTGCAGGCACCGGCATTCAATGCGGATAGTGCATACGCTTACATTGCCGCACAGGTGCAATTCGGACCTCGTGTGCCCAATACGGAAGCTCACCGGAAATGCGGCGATTACCTGGCCGCACAACTGGAGAAATTCGGTGCGAAGGTGTACAACCAGCATGCAGATTTAGTGGCCTACAATGGTACCATCCTGAAATCGCGCAACATCATCGGGGCTTACCAGCCGGAAAACAAAAAGCGAGTGATGCTGTGCGCGCACTGGGATAGCCGTCCATACGCTGACCAGGATGAAAAGTCTAATCACCAGAAACCGATAGATGGAGCCAACGACGGTGCCAGTGGTGTAGGTGTATTGCTTGAAATTGCCCGTCAAATTCAACAGCAGGCACCACAAGTCGGCATCGACTTGATATTCTTCGATTCAGAAGATTACGGCACACCGGATTTCTACGAAGGTACTTACAAACCAGATACCTGGTGTCTGGGTTCGCAGTACTGGGGCCGTATTCCTCACGTACCTGATTACAAGGCTCGATTTGGTATCTTGCTTGATATGGTAGGCGGAAAGAACGCCACATTCTACTATGAAGCATTCTCCAAGCAGACGGCGAACAATGCCATGAAGAAAATCTGGAGAATGGCCGACCATCTGGGTTACAGCAATTACTTCATCAAGGAAGACGGAGGGCAGGTTACCGACGACCATGTGTATGTAAACCAGTACCGCCAGATTCCGTGTGTAGATATTATTCACTACGACACGCAAAGCAACACTGGCTTTAACCCGACCTGGCACACACTGGATGACAGCTTAGAGAATATTGACAAAGCCACTCTTCAAGCCGTAGGACAAACGGTGATGGGGGTAATTTATAACGAAAAATAATTAAACACTACTGCAATGAAAACTATCAATGAACTCCAGGACGAAGTGATCGAAGAATTCAGCGACTTCGACGATTGGATGGACAAATATCAGCTGCTGATTGATTTAGGCAATGACCAGCAGCCGCTTGACCCGAAATATAAAACCGAACAAAACCTGATTGACGGCTGTCAGAGCCGCGTTTGGTTACAAGCTGATCTGGTAGACGGCAAGGTAATATTTCAGGCAGAGAGCGACGCATTAATCGTGAAAGGCATCATATCTTTGCTTATCCAGGTAGTATCTGGTCACACACCTGACGAAATTCTGGAATCTGACCTTTACTTCATCGAGAAGATTGGACTAAAAGAACACCTCTCACCAACCCGCAGTAATGGTCTGCTTGCCATGGTTAAACAAATGCGCATGTATGCCTTAGCATTCAAAGCTAAAATGCAAGAAGCATAATCTCACAAAAGATTATCAAGGTAATCGCATAAAAGGCTCGTGAAGCAGGTTTAAATCTGATTTCACGAGCTTTTTTAGTAAGTATTCGGCCAACTACAGGTATTAAACCTTTATATACAACAATAGCGACTGTCACTATGAACCTAATAGTATCAGCCGCTATTGTTTTGTTGAACCCATATGTTACAATTTATATCAGTTACAAGATTCCTCCTTTTGCCTTGTCAGTACACATTCCGGATGTTTCAACTTCCATTTATGTGGAAGTAGATTCAAAAGTTCTTCTTGGGTTGCCTTTTTGTGATAAGGCATTTGTGCGATAACATCGTTCAGGTATACCCTGGGATTTACCCCGTGCGCCTTACATGTGGCCAGCAGAGAACATATGACAGACATATTAACCGCAGCTTCGTGATTACCACAGAAAAGAAAATTTTTTCTGCTCAGAGTGATGGGCCGTT
>ENA-OOWN01000916-OOWN01000916.1-human-gut-metagenome-genome-assembly--contig:-NODE-916-length-23754-cov-3.901515_pt1 | contig 23754 bp, 15 predicted proteins | sample MGYA00241406_ERZ501319 | MGnify/ENA primary metagenome ERZ501319 (study PRJEB25962, sample SAMEA2042734) | human gut metagenome | biome: human gut; feature: human-associated habitat; material: faeces... | reverse complement strand
CCCCATCCTCTACCAGGGACTTGCCGTTGTAGAGTTCCTGCAGTTCATTCAGCGCTGTAATACCAAAACTTGCCGTTGCAGATTTCAGTAACGGTTTGATCTTGTCTGTCAGCTTCAGATGTCCGCCCAGGAAACCGCCCTCACAATATGCCAGCGGGTTGGTGGATGCACGCATCTCACCCAGATAAGCATAGGTACGGATATGGAGCTGACGGATCAGTTCCAGATAGTAATCCAGCACTTCGTAGAAGTCTCTGCTCTCTTTTCTCGCTTTTGCCAGGATCATGGGCAGATGCAGGGATACCGCACCGATATTGAATCTGCCCACGAATACCGGCTGATCCTTATCGTCTGCGGGATGCATGCCGCCTCTCTCATACCAGGGAGACAGAAAAGCTCTGCATCCCATGGGAGATACGATCTTTCCATACTGTTTGTACATGCTTGCCACATAGCCTTTACCGGTCAGACTCAGCCAGTCGGGATACATGGTCTTGGCAGAGCATTCCACGCCGGCTTCAAATACATCTTCCAGCGGCTTACCGGGACCGTGCAGATTCTCATCATATAAAAATACGATCTTCGGGAACAGAACGGGCTTTTTATGATCCTTTTTGCCCTGTCCCTTTCTGCGGACTTCCAGCATAGTAATCGTTGCCATTTGGGCAAATTTACCGGTGCCGGTTCCAGCAGTCACAGTAATAAAAGGATAATCGCCACGGCTGCTTGCCACGGTGTTGAATTTATATTCCCAGCCCTGGAAGCCCTGCTCGAACTCCTTCTTCACATCCGCAAGAGCTTCTTTTTCGGCAAGATCTGCAGCGACACCCAGCCGCTCATACTTAGCCAGGGCTCTGCGGTAGGATTTCTCGGCATAAGGCTCTAAGATCAGATCCACACTGGGGACAGTAAAGCCGCCGTACTGCTGGCTGGCAGCACTTAAAACGATATCCCCGATGACATCGAATGCCACATCCAGAGTCTTCGGCTCATTGTACCAGATATTCCCCATCTCGAAGCCGCCGGAGAGCACATGCGCCACATCGAACAGACAGCAGTTCATGGTATCCCTTCTGGCAGACATATCATGGATGTAGATATACCCGTCCCTGCATGCCTGGATCTCTTCTGTCGTCAGGAAGAACTTCTGGTAAAGCTCTTTGTTTAACTGATTAAAGATCAGGCTGCGCTTCGTGGAGACCAGTGCGGAATCTGCATTGGAATTTTCCTTATCGCCCACATACATGATCGCCTGGCTTTTTTTGTAGACATCGTCCAGCATCCGGACAAAGTCCTGCTTATAGTTCCTATAATCGCGGTAGCTTTTGGCTACGATGGGACGTACCTGCTCGAGGGCATTTTCCACGATATTGTGCATGACAGAGATGGGTACCTGTGTGGATTCCAGAGCATCTATATGAGAAATGACGCATTCACAGATCTGTTCCTTTTCTTCCGGAGTAAACTTCGTAAGAGCGCGATAAGCACTTTTTCCGATAGCATCGATCACCTTCTGGACATGAAATGCCTCAAGACTCCCATCCTTTTTGATCACATAGGTCTCTCTTTCCGGAGAATAACGTTCGTTGTAGTTTTCTACGTTGTTAGTATTCATAGGCTCACGCTTCCCATAGACCGTGGAGGTTACAATAAGCATACACGGCTTCCACAGTTTCCCCTTCGCAGAGGGCAAATTCTGCTCTCGGAGCCATATCCGGGGTCAGATTCTTATACTGCACACCGCGGTCTGTCTGCACGGCGATCAGGGAGATATAGTGCTCCGGGGTCATCGGATGCTCCACGGAGCCGACATGTACGGAGACAATCCCGTTTTTTACCGTATATTCGGGAAGATGCTTCTCCACTGCGGCATCCACGGTGCCGGGTACCAGTTCGGTCATCTTTTCCCCGCAGCAGAACAGGGGAACCTTATGATCTACAACCTTTATAGCAACATTTTTACAATGATCACAAAAATAAAATTTAATTTCCATAGCTTTTCTCCTTTGCCTAATAAAAAATATTTATTTTGACACTTATAGTATAACTTGTTTCGACCGGAAATGATATAGACCGGGATGTAGAATATGATAATGAGAATTATTATTATAATTGTTAATAATTACCAAGATTCACCAGAAAATGGCAGATTTCAAAGTGATTTGTAAGTACAAAAAGAATATTAACGTAAATTTTATATAAATTATGGAAAAGCTTTTTGCAAAAAATTCAGATAAGATATAGTGTAGAGCGATAGATGTTTTTAAGACTTTTATGTTTTGTTTGCATTAATGTTCAACTGCTATGATTAAGTTGTCAGTTCCATCGGAAGATCAAAAGGTACTTGGCACGCAGAAGAACTGTAAGAGGATGCATTTCATGCTGTATGAAGAGGGAGCGACAGCATCCATAAAGTCAGTGGGCGAGGACCACAGGAGGTAGCAATTGAGAACACAGATCATCAATGATTTAATGACCAATATTTTTTTCAATCTGATCGAGACAGAGGACAGGATTGCAGCGGATGAGCGGTTTGAAGGTTTAAGCAGCAATGATGCCCTGGAGATCTATAAGGTGCTATCTGACCAGCTGATCCGCACCCATATTTATGCCGCACATATCGGAAGCGGGATCAGCAGCAGAATCGCAATGTCCATACTGTCGTCCGGGAGTTTCCTCTTATAGAAGATCTTTCCGTCTCCCCTGAAGGCATAACGATATTGGATACGGTGTATGTGCCGCCATTAATGTAAAAGGTTGCTTTCGCCGGATTTTTCGGGTTTACTTCGGTGGCACTGGTTAACATAATGCTGGAAATAACATCCGTATCCACACGGTACGTATAGTCCGGGGCTTCCAGCTCTTCGGAAGGCACATCTTTGTAGCTTACAATGCCGATGCCCAGGGAAGAGATAATGGCATCATCCGACACTTTTCCAGAGGTGCTTCCAGTCCATGCAGGGTATCCAAGATCTGATTTTTCTAAAAACAGCGCAAGCGGCAGGTTCTGGTGCGTCAGGGAGGGAAGCACTCTTCTTAATGCACCTCCGGATAACTTGTTATAAAGGGCAGCCTCCGTTGCTGTCATGGCATAGTTTTTTCCATTGTGCGTGAAGTAGGCAATGGGTTCGATCACCAATTTGTAATCCCCATTAATCAGATTCTCAAAGGGGATGCCGGTTTTGGATGCGATAAATTTAGCTGCATACTCTGAGCAGATGTAGCGTTTTATCGCAGCAATGCTGGCTTTGTTCACAGATCCGCTGATGATTCTTGGTAGAGCGACGGCTGGCTTTGAGTAGGTGTAGGAGGCATTAATGGAAAGCGATGAGCCCGCAGTATATTGCAGTTTGGACACTTTTCCAAAGTTTAACACCGTGGAGGAAATGTTGCAGTTTGATAAATCAATGGGAGTAGCAACAACGCTGCCTCCCGTGGTAACGACTGTAACCCGAACACCATCCTGGTTATTTCGCCAGACGTTTAGTTCGGATCCTGTACCAAAAGATCCACCGCCTCCATCAATATTTCCATCACCCATGCAGAAACTTATGGATAAAAGAAAAATCTGCATGTAAAGCGGTAATGTAATATTAGGAAAAATAAAAACAAGACTGCTCATATATAATACAGAAGCAAGTAGGCAACTCCAATAAGAATAGAAATGGAAACCTCCGGAAAAACTTCTTAAAAGGCACATAACGATTAACTGAAATAGAAATAATAATATTTCATTTTGAAACAATATTCCCATTATAAGCATTTTACTTAATTCAGATCCCACACTTTTAAATACGAACACAATTTGTTCTACTTGATAATTACTCATATTATATTTCTGTTTTATGTTTGTTTTGAAATTTTTCACTCTTGGTCTCCTGTCATACATGTAATCAGAATACTGATTTAGATGGACATTTACGAATATTTGGCCTGAATAAGATATATTTTACTTAAACATAGTAAAACTTGATTTTTGAGGTGAAAAATGGGATTTAGATGAAGAAAATCCCCAATTGAGTTAAAAGAAGTGTATTGCCTAGTGGGATATGTATAATAAATATCTATTACAAAAGAAAAAATATGATGGGAGCCAAGACAAATGGAAAGGGAAAAAATAGGATACAGGATAAGAGAATTACGAGAAATGCATAACTATACCCGGGAGGAAATGGCCGAAATGGTAGAAATATCTCCAAAGTTTCTGTATGAAATAGAATCTGGAAAAAAGGGATTTTCTTCAGAAATATTATGTAAAATTGCAAGGAAATTTACTGTAAGTTGTGATTATATTATGTATGGTGAAGAACAAAGTTTAAAAATTAGTGAAAAAATGTATTGCATATTGAAACAAGTGGAAACTAAACAGATAACCAAAATACAGTCTATTTTAAAATTATTGATTGAAATATGTGATGCAATATAATATGAAAAATAAATGAGACATTTTATGCATTTGAAATTTGGCAGTATTTTATTATGCGAATAATGTATCGACGGAGATGCTATGCGTTTTTACAAGTGCTAATTTTCTAAAGTGTGGGAGGATATTTTAGGTGTTCTTATTATACAAGAAACATACATGACTAGTCTGCTACATGCATCACTGTCATAGCAATGCTAGTATATATAGAGGATGCAGGAAAAAAAGCAAGCAAAGATGTTTGAAAAAGCTGGCAATTAGCGAGTAACTGGGAAGAATTTGACAAAACTAAGTGGGGAAGTAGATTATGAAAAAACGATTTGAGTAAGTACATAGCAGGGGATGGCTTATTCATTCTTGAATTATATGTAATATTAGTAGGAACTATAGATCCTTTTAAATAAAGAATGAAAACAATATAATTTATATGTAACTAATGTTTATAAAGAAGTAAAAAAGGAGGAAGTACATGAAACGAATTATTTTATTAGTGGTAACAGCTATAATGATATTGAATTGTAGCATGTCTGTGTGTGCAGAAGAGAACATCACAGAAGAAAGTGTAGTACAAAATTATGAAATGAAGACTAGAGCTGTTGCAACGGACATAAAAACTATTACGTTAGAACAAGTGGGACGGCCGACAATTCCAGAAACACCATTTAAAGAAGATTTAGTAAAGGATGCAGAGGTGATTTACCGGATAAGATATAAAGTTACTGCTAAGACTGTTAACAATCAGGTAGTAACGAATAGAGTTATTGAAAGTATTACTTATACAGGGCCGGTGAAAGGGTCAAAAATTACCAATATAAATAGTCAGGGAATCGGATATATCGACATTGACGTAAGAGGGGCGCATAATATTACTCTATATTGTCGCTTGAAATCATCAGGTGTTAAATCAAATACAGTAAGTTTAAGTGTGCCAATACAAGCAAAATATGATAAAGCTTTTTATTGTACTGGATATTATACATCGCTGGAAAGCGATTGGAGTGGGGAGAAAGTTGCAGTGGACAGCTTGGGCAATGATGCTTATAAAAAAGCTTTTTTAGAAGATACAAAGATGAATGGATCGGGCAAGGCTGAGAATGGCAAATATCTTCATTATGATAGTACAAAGAAGACGTTTAGTTATGTTAATCCAGTTACAGTTACTGGAACAACTCCAACAGCGGGGAGAACAATTGCTGTTGATTCCTATTATGTTCCGAGAAAACCAATAAATGGAGTATGGAAGAGAGCAACGGTATCAATTGCGAATATTGGTACAAGGACTGCTGAAGATGGAGGTGGAGCCATAAATGGATATCATATAGATGTATATTTAGGACTAGGAAATGCATCAAAGCTAGGTTGGACAAGCACAAATCGTGTTGTTACATTATTGTCAATAAAATAGGAAGCAATATAAATTGATTGCGGCATCTATCATGATGCCGTAATTAATTTATATTTAAAAAGTAGACATAATTTTAATTAATGTTTAAAATTAATATATATTTAAGGGTTAAGGAGAACACATAATGAAGGAAAAATTTCGAATGAGAATTTTTAAAGCAATGGTATTGCTAATATGTACAGTAGCCCCATTGCTGTTAGTGGGATGTGGTGGAAATAACAAAGAGGATGAAGCTACAATAAAAGATTGGAAGAAAGAAACTAATATCATTTATGATTTAAATGCAGGAGAACTTAATCGGATTAAAGCAAATGATGGTAATGTGGTATTTTCTATTGTTGATAATAATACGGAATATTTTTATTACACATCCTGTGAATTAGAGTACCAACCATTTGAATTGCTTCAGGTAGATATGACCAATGTGGATATATTGGATTATTGTGTTGATACTAATGGGGAAATATTTTACTTGGAATTGGAAGCACAGGAGGGCCAAGAAAAAATATTTTTAAAAAAAATTGGACTGGATGGGAATACCCAGATATTGGATTGTCTAAACGATTTTCATAGAGGTGAAAAAGATGATTGCTACCAATGGAGAGTGATTTTGAAGCCGGATGGACATCTATTGGTATATTCCTTTTACGGAGCAATTTTATTTGATTCTATAGGAAACAGGGAGTGCGAGGAGAACTGGGAGAAAAAAGAAACGTTTGAGTTGACATATGTGGACAGTGATACTGTATTTGTAAAGGGGAATGATAATTATGAACTTTCTTTTTATACAATTAATTTGAAAACAAAAGAGAAAGTAAAGTGTGTTAATATGCCAGAGCTAATGAACAATTTTATTCTCAAATGCGAAGATGATGGTATCTGCGTTTGTACGACATCCGGTTTATATTGTTATAACATTAATAAACAGAGTGGAAAGTACATGATTCAGTGGTCAGACTATGGAGTAATTGGGGATAATATTTGCTATCTTTATAAAGAAAACGATAGAATTCATTGTGTTTTATATGAAGAGAATGTATTGTCGGATATTGCATTTGAAGAGGATGCGTCTGAAAAAATTCAAACGGAGATTGTGTTGGGCTGCATAGAAGAAACAACACAATTACATGAAGCAGTAGCTAATTTTAATAATAGAAATGATGAAATAACAATTGTAATACATAATTATTATAAAGAAGACAAAACGGAGGCGATTAATCGCCTATATAATGATGTCCTGATAGGAAAGGGACCGGATATTATCAATTTTTCAGCAGAGGATATTGACGAAAGAGAACTTGGAAGAAAGGGACTGTTAGAAAATCTTATTCCATATTTGGAGAAAAGTGATGTGATTGGAAAAGCTGATATAGTTGATTCGGCATATCAGGCGTTATTGACGAATGATGACTTATATATGTTACCAACGAACTTTGTATTATATACAATTATAACGAAAGATAAATGGTGTAGTAATAAAGAAACGTTTACATTGGACGAAGCATTGAAAGCTGCTCAAAACTGTGAAGAAAAAGGATTGATTTCACAAGATGATTTTCTATGGGGAGGGGCAACAAGTGGAGGATATTCGTGCGAAGCGGACGATAAAAGATTGGAACAATATATAGAGATTGCAAAAAAATTACCGCAACAGGAGAGCTATCAACCTGATGGACTATTGAGGAGGGAAGGAGAAATTCCTTTTGAACTTTTGAGCATAGCAAACGTACAACAATATTTGTACGAAAAATCTGTATGGGGCGAGGATGCGGTGTTTACAGGATTTCCAGAAGCAGATGGAAATGGAATGATATTTCATCTTATTAACTGTTTGGGTATTAGCAGCCAAAGCGCTCATAAAGAAGAGGCGTGGAAATTTTTAGAAAGTTATTTTACTGAGGAGGGTCAAAAAACAATTGCACCAAATTGGAATTTTTCAATATTACAAGAAACGTTAGAACAACAACTTGTTGACGCCTGTAAACAAGAATATTATCAGACACCAGATGGGAAAACAGAGAAAATTCCTATTTTGACATATGAAATTGATGGCAAAAGTGAAAATGTTTATGCAGCACAAGATGGAGACATAAAAGAATTTAAGGAAATAATAGATAATGTCAAAATTGTGCAACGAAAAGATTCGCCAATAATAGGAATTGTGCAGGCGGAAGCACTATATTACTTTGATGGGCAAAAAAGTATGAAAGAAACAATAGATACTATGAAGAATAGAATAGAAATATATGAAAAAGAAAATAGTTATTAACTTGTCTTTATCAAACAAAACCTCAGAATAAAATGTTCTGAGGTTTTGCTGTTTCGCATGCTAAGAGATAGCTTTCTAAAATCGAAGAAATACTATAATCGCAATAGGAAAAGGCAAAACAACAGCGTATAGAAAATCGGTTGTATCACAAAAAACGGTAAGCTATAATATAAATAGGTATGGTAGAGATAAGGTAGTGTGAAAGAAAGTAGAGGAAAGCCATAAACTGGCGCACTTGAATAAGCTGTCTAAGGCAGGCAACTTTTTGAAGTGTTATAGAGTTAAAAAATTGGATTAAGAAGCTAATGGCTCATCAGGAGGAAGGAGTCCCTCCCGCTGCAACAGTTTCTTAGCCTGCTTGATAGCTTTTGCCTTTTGTTTTTCAACAAGAGCTACAGGCATATCGATTTTATAAAGGTCGCTCGGATTCCACTGCTCGCCAGTAGACAGCATCTGGTAGATGGCGGTAAGAATCATACGGGCAATTGCGATAATGGCTCTTTTCTTGCCACGACGTTTAACAAGAGATTCATATTTCTTTTTGTAGTAAGGAGATTTGTCAGATTTTACGGCTGCATGAGCACACTGTACTAATGCAGGTTTGAGGTAGACTCCGGCACGTGTAATCCGAACAGATTTCTTCTTACCAGCAGATTCATTGCTGCCAGGTGTTAAACCAGCCCAGCAACATAAACGTTTGGAACTTGAGAACTGAGACATATCCGTACCGGTTTCGGAGATGATAGTGATTGCACTATCACGTTTGACACCCGGAATGGTACAGAGGAACTGGACAGCATTTTCAAAATCAGGATTAGAAGAAATCATATTTTCTATCATTTTATCAACATCGTTGATTTCGGCTGTGATATAATCCATATGTGCGCGGACAAGACGCATACGGTATTTTTGGGCATCAGTCATCTGATATCCTTCGACGGATTCTATAACAGCATCTTCTTTGGATTTGAGGCTCCGAAGAAGTTTAGATGCGATTTCTTCGTGGTTAATGGATGTACCCGATTGTTCAAGCAGATAGTCGATAATAGACGTGGATGACTTCCCAAAGATATCGGAAACAATAGAATCTAATGCAACATTACAGACAGTAAGAGCATTCTGGTATCTATTCTTTTCACTTGAACGGCAGGAAACAAGCTTGTAGCGATAGCGAGTGTATTCCCTGAGAATACGGACTTTCTTACAAGGAATATAGCTGCCCTTGACAAGGCCAAGACGGAACAAATCCCCAATCCATTTAGAATCTTTGGTATCATCTTTGTTGCCTTTCACTGCCTTTACCCATTTAGGATTGGCAATGACAACATTGATTTTATCTTCCAGAAGATTAAAGACAGGAACCCAGTATTTACCAGTGGATTCCATACAGACATCATGGCAGTGATTGTCAAGAAGCCATTGCTTGAATTCAAGAATTGAATTGTTAAAGGTGGAAAAGCGTTTCTTTTGGTAAGAGGGTTCAATGCCACCAGTAGTTTTTACAATTGTGGCAACGAGAAAAGATTTATGAACATCGACACCACAACAGGTTTGATAAGTAACTTTCATAGACGGACTCCTTTCACAAATGATAAGAAGCCATTGACTGAACTGCCACACAATTAAACCAAGGTGCTTAAACAATTCTTAGTGTACGGATTCATAATACCACTTATTTGTGCTTGAAAAGGCAGAACTTACACTGATTAGTATGCTGTCTAAAACGAAGAAAGTTGTTACAACTTATCCTCCCGTGCTTTGTAGTGTAGCTTCTTACAAACTATTTTAAAGCACAACGTAAAGAGTTAAAACACTTTCATTACTATTTGTGCCGCCGGCTGAAGGCGGCGGAATGGAGATTAGTATGAAGCATGCCAAGGAAGAACAACTGAATAATGAAGGCTTTTCCCTGGTGGAGCTTCTGATCGCTATTGTGATCCTATCAATCATAGTGGTACCACTGCTGCACAGCTTCGTTACATCAGCCAGAACAAATGCAAAATCACGCAATACCATGCATGCAACAGCAATTGCCGAAGATGTGATGGAACAGTTTGAAGCGCACACTTTAGGGGAAATGGCAGATACTTACGAAGCAGCGAGTGTGGAAGGCTTTACCAACACGGTAAAACGCGGAGAAGATATCGACAGCGATGGTGACCTGGAATGGGTATATACATTTCGTGACAGCAGCACTACATCCGGAGCGTATGATGTGGTGACTACGCTGGATCCTTCTGCTTATACGACTATCAATGAGAAAGACCTGATCGATATACAGAATCTTGCAGGCAATCTGAATGCTGTGTACTCGGAGAAAGCGGATTCAGATATCGGGGCATATTTGTATTTCTCCAATTATGCAACGAATACTACGCTGGAAAATATTCCGAAATATGTTAAAAAAATAGTGGAAATCACAATAGACACCAACCGGATCAGTCTGGATCTGGGGGCTGGGGAGACATTGGAGACCGATGTATATCTGGTGACTGCATTAACGCGATATCACTGCGACACCAGTATTTTTAACAACCCTTCTCTGAGTGGTGATTATCCGCAGAACGGCACGGATTATGTGATCTTTTCCAATGAAGACACGGTGAGAAGACAGGCGGCACAGATCAAGGCGCAGAAGGAAGCCGGCGCGGCTGTACAGAGTAAAGTGATATCTGATCTGGCGAATATTGTTGTGTGTCTCCCTACGCGTATGGGAAGTGTATCCGGTAGTGAGGTCAGAGACACTGTCATTGTAAACAATCCGGATAATGTAGAGACCAATTTGTATCTTGTGATGCAATTGCCTACAACAGACGAATTACCTGCCGGGGTGACAAATGCGGAAACGGCTTACCGGGATATGATCAACAATACATATCGTGTGGCTTATGAACTTCGGGAGAGCTATCCCGGCTGGATGTCATCTGCGGGTGCATCGATCCAGTCAGCATGTAAGTTAAGAACCAACCTGATACTGAACGGATATACAGACTATAAATTCCGAAATCTGAGTGTGTCTGAAGCGGCAGGAACAGCAACGGGAGCTGATGCAAAGTCGATTATGTCAGCTAGCGGACTGACCCCGCCTTCAGAGAAGATTGATCGTATGTATGATATTACGGTACAGGTATATGCACAAGGTACCATAGGTACGAAAAACCCAGTGATCACTATGACGGGAACAGTGACACAGTAGGGAAGGAAGAAGAGAACCATGAATATATTCCGGAGACATTTTGAAAAAAATCATAAAGAAGCTGCGAATAAGGGCTCGGCTATGGTTGTTGTGATCATAGCTATGGCCTTTATTGGCATTTTAGCCAGTGTTTTGATGTATATGTCTCTGTTGAATTATCAGATGAAGGCTAACAACCTGAAGGCAAAGGATAACTTTTATTCTGCGGAGACTGTGCTGGACGAGATCCGGATGGGGATGGAAGGACAGATTTCAACCTCTGTATCAGGAGCCTACACGAAGGTACTGGAGAGCTTTGAATCGACATCCGAAGAGCAGAAGAATTCTAAAATGAGATATTACTTTTTAAGTAGTATGCAGGAATATTATAAGGCGGATGATACTACGGTATATGATCTGACCAAGCTGTATAACTATATCAGTGCTGATACAGCGTTGGCACAGAACACAGTGCTTGAGGCTGTCAGAGGAACAGATACTTATCGTGTCTATCAGGATGCTTCCGGTAATCTCATTCAGGAGAAGGAAGGAGATCCTACCTGGAGTGGAATTCCTAAGGGAGATCTGAAGCTGTATACAGATGGTCTGTCCTTTTGCAATTTGAAAGTTACTTATACGGATGATGCAGGGTATGTCTCTGTGATCCAGACAGATCTGAGAGTCAAACTTCCGGATATGGAATTTGCACAGGCAGTAACACTTCCGTCCATCACTGGAATTTCCATGGTCGCACAGAACAATATTCAGGTCATTCCAGATGCACCTATGAATTTGAGCAATAATACCATCGGTGGAAGCTTTTACGCTGACAGGCTTATTATTGGAAGTGAAGAAGCGGATACCGAAAATGGTACCGGGGTAACGGTGAATTTACAGGAAACTGCAGGCAATGAAAATGCAGATAAACGAATGGTAGTGGCGAAGGATCTGTATTTGGGAAGAGGAGCCACTCTGACAAGTGACCAATACGGAGAACTATGGGCAGGAACCATACGGATGCACGGCGGCGGTAATAATACGGCAAGCGTGGGAAAAATTGATTTTGCCGGTAATAGTATTTATGTGGCCGGAGATCTGAGGATGGATGGTCAGAGGAATAATTTTAAAGCAGGAACCTTGATCGACGGAGAATATACCGGTCAATATATTGGATTTGGTACAGGACGCAATAATGCGGATAACAGTGCAATGATCGTGAATGGAACAGATACGGAGATATATCTGAATGAACTTCGCAATCTGACACTGGCAGGAAATTCCTATATTTCATTGAACACGGCGAAGTCTGGTCTGTCCGGAGAAGATGCAGCTCTGAATACCGGCGTGAAAGACATTATGATGGGTCAGTCCATAGCTGTGAAGAGTGATCAGCTGGCATATCTGATCCCGGCGCAGTGTATTGCATTGGATGCTTCCGGAAAGTCTGTTCTGGGAGGATCCAGTAATCCGGTGACGAAAGAACAGTATTATGATCTGATCTGGGACCAGTCAAATAAAAAAGTAAGAGACGGTGTGAGGGAAGTTGTATTTGATGTGCCTTGTGCGGCATTAAACGGAAATACACTGGCTTCTTATGGGTTAAACAGCAGTAATGTGCAGAAGTACTTTAAACGCATTAACAGCAAAATTACATTGGTTTATTATTATGTCGCTTTTGACAGTACAACAGAAGAAGGCAGAACCAATGCGGCACGGTATTATCAGGATTATTATAGCGTAAATAAAGAAACAATGGATGCGTATGCCAGCCTGTATACCAAGGCGGTCAAGGTGCGTGAAGCCTCCTCCGGAGCTTATATCATGCATTTATCCGGGAATTTGGTATGTAGTGAGGATCATTCCGCAGAGCTTCATCCTTCTACACTGGGAACCGATAAAAATAATGTGGGATACCAGGCTCTGCTTACCGCAGATCAGAGCAAATTTAAGGCTTTGTCTAAGAAGATGATAGACAGTTACGAGCAATTATTGCCTTCAGAGACTGCTGATACAGCAAATGCCTACACCAATCTGGTGAATGAAGGAAAGATTCTGACCTATTGGGGAGTTGTAAGAGCTGACACTAATATTGTAGATAAGTCCGGTGCAAAATATTTTACCGGTGCGGATCCGGAATATAAAGCAGTAGTGGTTCAGGGAGATTATGAATATACTTCCGCGGAAAATTTCCGTGGTCTGATCATTGCTACCGGAAATGTAAAAGTGAGTAGTAACTTCCATGGAACCATACTGGCGGGAGGAAATATTACGCTGGGACAGAATGTCAATGTGGAACCTGACCGTGATGCGGTATTACATGTAATGACTTATTCCAATAAAGCGGGAACAACTGAGACAGAGTATTCCGTAGCACAGTTTTTAAAGGGTGGAGAAGGCTATCTCCATTCAGATGGCAAGGCATACATAAACAGTGATATAAAGCTTGGAGAACTGATTGTATATGAGAACTGGCAGAAAAAGTAATAACGGAGGTTTTTCGCTGGTAGAACTGATTATCGTGATCGCGATTATGGCGATTCTGGTAGGAGTGATGGCGATATCGGCGTCTTCGTTGACAGGCAGAAAAGTAAAAAAATGTGCAGATGAGATCGTGTCCACAATCGAAAGAACCAGAGTACTGACGCTGGGCAAGGAGCAGAATGATGTGGAATGTGTCCTGACCTATGAAGGAAAGGAATATCATGCCAAAATCTATCAGAAAGGCACCCTTGTATCAGATCGTATCGTGGGAAAAGATCCGATCGATATTAAAGTATATTTTGAGGACGGAGCATCGGCAACAGGGTATACATTAGCTGAAATAGACGGAAAGACCCCATATGCAACACCCGGTGAAAAAGGTCTGCATCTGGTATTTAACCGGGCATCCGGTGCTTTTGAGCAGAATACGAATGAGGCCGGTGGACACGAGAAGGAATATTGCAGGCGGATTGTTGTTACAAACGGTTCCAGAACTATAGAGATTACAACTGTCGGCAGGACGGGAAAGATTCTGACGAAGTAAGGAGGTTCCTATGCGTATTGGACAAAAAGGTTTCACACTGGTAGAGATCATTGTATCTTTGGCTATCATGACGATCGTTGCAGGATCTGTCGGTGCTTTTATCGTTGCAGGTAATAATTCCTATTTGCGCGGAAACAAGGAATTGACACTGCAGGAAGAGGCACAGCTGACAGCAAATCAGATGATCGACTTGATCATTGATGTGGAGAAGGATATCCTGTTTTTGGATAGCACCGGTGCAGCGGTTGCATTGGATGGTACTCCGGCGCAGGATGCCTCCGGCAATGTTATCAACAGTACGAATGTCAGCGAGCTTCGTCTGTATAACAATGACAATGTCTATATGATCCGCTGGCAGGGAGATGACGGCAGCGGCTATGATACTGCCAATCAGATTTACCTCTATGAAGCTAAAAATTCAGTGACAACAGATGCCGATGGCAATGAAACCATTGTCTGGGGTGACCTGACTGCAGAAGATGTGAAGCCGGCATTAATGGCTGAACATGTGACTTCTTTTAATGTGGATATCAGCGAAGCCAAGACAACCCGGAAGGTTGTGCTCAAGATGACCTTTGCGTATATGGAGAAGACATATACCATTGCTGAGACAATTAAGCTGAGAAATGATCTGTCCAAAGAAGACAGTGAAGCATATATGTGGATCACCGGATTGAAGATCAATCCTGAGAATCCAAGCCTATCCCAGGGAGAAACACAAATTTTCGGTTATGAATTGACAGGAGATAAGGAAGCAATTGCAGAGGCTAAAAAAGCAGGCGTGACATGGGCAGTCACGAAAACTGATGGAACGAGCTGTAAGAGCAGTTTTGACGTAAAAGGTAATGGCGTTCTAATGGTTGCCGCTGATGAAGAAGTCGGAGAAAATGTCTTAACTGTTACATGTACATTGAATGCAAATGCCAATATTTCGGCAACTACATCTGTTACAGTAGAAGAACGTAAAATTAATTCCATAAAAATAACTCCTAAAAGCGTGGAGGGAGAAAAAGGTAAGACTTACGAATTTATCTGTGAACTGGACGGACCTGATGCTGCGCTTAATGCCGGTGTAGGTTGGAAGGTTACTTATTCGGCAGATGGAACAGATGTATTAACGGCAGGAACAGGCACTAAATTTACTGACGTTGGAAGAATTGGAGATACCAATCAGTTTAAGGGAATTCTTACACTTGGTGAAAACGAAAAATTGGGAATTGAAATGCTGAAGGTAACTTGTTATGCAAAAGCAGACGAGACCAAATCGGATAGTGCGTTAGTCACGGTAACTGTGGTAAAGGGACAGTATACGGTAGAATTAATTCCCAGAATTTTGACTACTTATAAGTTCACAGAGAGTGGAAAAGAAAAATTTGGATATTGCGTAACTATTGAATGTCTGCCATCCTGGGCAAATTATGATACCTATCCTAAGATTTCCTGGAGAGTAGTAGGGGGATCCAATGGATATACATTCGGAGAATCAGAAGACAAGAGCAGATATAAGCAGATATTGTATTGCAGTAATAATATCAATACGACGGTTACCGTAGAAGCAGAAGTTTATCTGGATGAGAATATCGTCGTTACCCCCAGAATTGATATTCAGATTCCTAACTTGAAAACTGCGGTTACCAGTGACGTACCGTATATTGATAGTGATCAGTTTGTTTTATATCGAAACGGAAAAGTTACCTGTACATTAAAAAATTATGATGAATCCAAGATGAATGAGGTAACCTGGAGATTTGCAAATGAGGTAGAAGAGGGACTGGCACCGACGAGAGAGGAAGAAGAGGGAGAACCTAAACCATGGGAAGGAGTTGCCCAAGGAAAACGATTCATTGGATTCAGTAAACTGATTGATGGAAATGAAACATTTCCTTCAGTTGGATGGGATGGCGTTAACAAGACGAAGTGGCTTTTCCCTTCTGCCACGGGACAAACTGTCAATATTTGGGCAAAACATACAATTGCCTGGAATAAAGAGTATCGTATGACCTTGGAAGCGGTGGATAAGGATGGAAATGTGATTGCGGATACCTGCATTCTGATTCCGAAAGTGTTACCATTATTCCCGGACGAAAAGCGATATATGGAATTGGTACAGCCGACACAGTATGATGGTTATCCATATAAGGAAATATTTGTAAAATTCTATGGATATGCACAGGGTACCGGAGCTGGTGAAGGACTTACTTCTCAAATGGCAGGATTGAATATGACGGCAAAATTATCCGGTAACACTGATAAAAATACCAGAGCTAAAGAAGAAGGTATTTATCTGGGAGCAAATGAAGGAGTAGTGCCGATTATCATATCGTCGGAAGAAAAGGCTAAATATTTATATATGAGTTTTTATGATAAGGATCACCCAGAGGATGATACTTATACGATGGAAAGAGTCTTGGTAATTCGCTGGAAGTCGTGGAGTGAACAGAATGAAAAGAAAAATGCAAAACAGTAAAAAGTACATAGCAGGAATTCTTACCATAGCTTTGGCAGCCGGTGTCTGCCAGAGCTATGGCTCTATGGAAGTAAAGGCGCAGGAGAAGACACTCCCGGGAATTGAGAAATTAGTATATGATACGGTGTCTTCCGGAGATACCTTTCATATTCTGGAGATTGTTCCGTCAAAAGAAGATGCCAGCATTGGCTACCTCATAGGCGGAGAAGAACCGGTTGCTGGTGGCAGGAAGCTGTCAGAGCTGCCGTCTCAATCTGAGAGACTGAATGCAATGGCGAACCTTGCGACAAATGCGGGAAGTGACATTGTTGGAGACAAAGGTCTGATTACAGTATCGCCATATACGGAAGCAGAGAGTGCTAGTCGTTCCGAGGATCTGAAGGGACGGTTTGTTTATCGAGGAGTTGGTGGTAGATATAATTATGTGCTTCATGGTGCAACATATCGTAAGCTGACTGACAATGAGCCTACTTCGGAGCCCCGCTATGCCCGTTATACGGAGATGGTTAAGGCAACAGAGCTGAACCGGGATGCACAAAGTATTATTCCGACATTTTCTAAAATTAGCGGAACGGGTGGACAATTGGAAATCCGTCTGAGTGATGGTTCGGTCGCTGAGACGAAGAACACTTATGGACTGGATACTTCTACGACGGTGCCCATAGGTTCTTCCACATCGGAATTTAATGTTAAGGATTATATTGATCTGGAAATGTATCAGAAAAATGTAACAGCGGATTCTTATACATATCTGGGAACTGTTGTGAAAGGTGAAGATCTTCCTGAAGAATATCGCCCGACAGCGGAGACCGGACAGAACTTGACGACATCTTCGGTGCAGATCGAAGCAGGAGAGCAGGAAGAAGCAGGAAACCAGGCAGAAAACGGTGGACAGACGGAAACAGGAAATCAGGCAGAAACCGGTGGGCAGGCGGAAGCAGGAAATCAGGCAGAAACTGGTGGGCAGACACAGACAGGAAATCAGGCAGAAGCTGGTTCGCAGACGGAAACAGGAAACCAGACAGAAACCGGTGTGCAGGCACAAGCTGCAGACCAGGCAGAAGGGATAGAGAGTAAGGCATATTTAGCAGCTACGACATCCGGCAATGACCCGTCATATAAACCGGAGACTTCAGCTACTGCACCTGCAATGTCTTCAGCAAAAGAGAATACTGCTGCTCCGGTACAGACCTATGCTGCATCGGGTGAAAATGTAGATATAAATGATAACTTATATCTGCTGAATCATAGCTCAAAGCCGGCTGTATTATGGGCCGTCTGGGACTCTGTTAACAAGGTATATAATTTTCAATCCATTGCAGATGCACGCTTTGTTAAGGTAACGGAAAACGGTGATTATTATGTATCTTATGCAGCTTTATGCACAGATGGTGATTATCGGATAGAAGACAGTTATGTCGAGAACCAGACAGGAAGCTATATTAGGGTAACTGCCTCAAGCGTGAAGATAAAGACAGAGGGAGATACCGGGTTCGACAATGCACAGACCTATGACTTTATCGGAGATGACAGGGAAAATGCACTGGAGACCATCAGGTACAATGGTGGCATTAATAATAAAGAATGGTTCAAAAAGCAGGTTTTGAATTTATCAGGAGAAGGGAAGTATGAAGGTACTGCCTCTGTCAGTGGTGATGTAGATGACTTAAAGATTGAAGTGACTACACTTACTTTGCAGGAACTGGCGAACCTGACGAATCCTTCGGTGTCTGCTGATGAAAGCTATTGCGGTGTTGATTTAGATGATGTGGATCTGATCTATCTCTCCGGAAGGGGAAGTTATGCAGCGGAATCTGTGAATATGACTTCTGCGGCAACAGCTCTGACGAAGATGATATTCGGTATTAAGGATACTACCGGTGAGCGGAATAATGCAGACAGAGTACCGGTGGTCATGGATTACGGATTTTACAGCAAAAATAAAACGCTGGCTAAGGAACCGAATAATAATCAGAATAATAAGATTCTGACACAGATGGCACTGACGATCTTAAAAGTTTCCGATGATAATATTGCCAAAGAAGTTGCTTCACAGGGAGATGCTTACTGGAACGGTCAGACGGCAACTTCGCTTAGTCTGGACGATTCCGTGAAAGAGGCTTTATATGACAATGTTTATCTGAATGATGACAGTGCGACGCCTTATGTTGCCTCTGACTTCCTGGCTGACTGGAAAGGGAATGCGGCGAAAGCGGCAACCTTCGAAGCAGTATTAAAAGAGATTCAGTACGAGAATTTCCTGGCTAAGAAAAACAACAGCAATGCAGCACAGATGGATGAAGAGATCAGTAAGGCGTCTATTACCAGATATATTCTGAACTGGTATATGCACAGAGTGACAGTGAAATCTTCTGTTCGGGTGCTGGATCTGGAGCCCTGCTATGATTTTAGCGATACGTTAAAAAGTGAGTTACAGACTGCTGTGGTCAATATGATGGGGATGACCGGAATTTATGATGCATCTGCGATCAATATTACACAAATGTCATCTGCGGAATTTATAGGTAAGATCGAGGACTTGAATGAAAAGTACGACATGATCTATCTCGGAGCCCGGGTCGGTAAGATGAACACAGAAAATGGTGTGACTGTGTATAATGATCCACAGATGAAGGGCTTGATTTATTCTCACGTAGGAGACTACTATGACTACGCCACCAAAACGGATACGGAGAATGTTACGCAGGCTAGGGAGACGTATAATGCAAGGCACAGGCTGCAGGATTCTTCGCTGGATCACAGAAAGACTGATGATGATGATCCAACGAATAAGAGTGCAGATGTCTATCGCGGTCCCGGCAATGATATGAACTCTACCCGATATGAGGAATTCTGTCAGTTCATTGAGGCGGGATACCCGGTGGTCATTGCGGATACGTTTATTAAAGTGGATAACAATAATATACCTGTGGCATCAACAGCAACGCTGGACAAAAATTCTTATTTTTACAAGCTGGTTGATTTTGCTCTGCAAAAAGATGCAAATGGTCAGTATTTATATTGGCAGAAAAATATTTTTACAGAGAGTCAGCTGACAGATAATACAGCAGATACTAAATTAGGAACCACATTATCTGCACGTAGATCTGTATTTTGCAATTATCTGAATCTGTCAAAGCTTTCCGTCAACTGGGTAACTACTTACGGAGCAGCATATCCGCAGGAGTTGAAATATACTGGTCAGTACAGTGCCAGCAACGGTGGCTCTCTGGAGAAGATAGACGGAAAATATCAGCTGCAATATATTTTTAATCTGCAGAATGATGCTGCAATATCACAGACAGGTACTACCTATGATTGTAAACTGTTCGTAGATAAAAATGCTGATGGTCGTTTCTCCGGCTCTGATTATGTAGAGGGTAAGACATATACGTCATCGGAAGAAGTCAGCGGTCTTACTGTGTATATAAGAAAGGGAGATGAGTGGATTAAGGTTGATCCGATAGCAACGGTAAATGGAAGCAGATATGAATTGCGTACCGGAGAGATCTATCGTGTTATCCGGGCTCTGCCGGAGGAATATGTAGGGGTTATTCCATGGAAGCTGGTATTTTATGATAATGCGGACAGACTGGTGAGAACTGCCAAGTCAGGGTATACATCTGTGCCGCAGCAAAGTGGTAAAAAGACAATCCGTGTATTGCAGTTGTTGTCTGATAAAAATAATAACTGGAATCTTCATGACGAACAGAATGGGGATACTAATTTTTCCAAGTACATTAAAGGATTAACTGACTGGAATGTAGTAGGCTTGGATCAAGTCAACTGGGATGGAACGGTAATTCCGTCCACGAGCATTGACAGTATGACTGTAACCTACCTTATAAATGATAAGCTGAAAATTGGCGGGACTTCGGATACTGATATACAGAAGATATACCAGGAATCCTACAATCTGTTCCAGCAATATGATATGTTGATACTCGGCTTTGGTGACGCCTATAAGTTTGGGTATACCTATGGCGCATATGATCCTAGCAAAGAAATTCCTCCAGAAATTATGGCGAATGTTAAGAGGAATCTGGCTGTTGGCTGGGCTGTCAGAGACTACATAGAATCCGGCAAGAGCATTTTGTTCACCCATGATACTACTTCATATGTCAATAATATTCAAAGTGTGATCCCGTATAACGATAATGGAACTGCGGAAACCTATCATTCAAACTACTGGTATTGGGGATATGAATTTAATAAGACCATTCGTGCATCCGTAGGTCTGGATCGCTATGGAGCATTGAAAGAGTATTATAAGCAGAGAGTTGCAAACTCCACGGGAGAGGAACAAAAGAGGGACCAGGAATATCTTAAAACATTAGAGTCCTATACATTTGACGAGATCAAGGAACCGAATTCGGATAATGAGCTCTGGCAAAAGGAAGGTGTGACTAAATATACGGTAGTTCGTTTCCTGAGAAGCTATCTGGAAGATTTGCGGATAAATGGCAGTTCGTCAGTAAAGTTCCCGGTTGAGAATTCATTGCTGAAAAAGGCTGGATATGATGGTGGATATCCTAGTTGGAATTATCCCAGTAGTTTACTGATGGGTGATTACGCAGGCAAATCGCTGATCGCAACACAGGTAAATGATGGCCAGATTACGCAGTATCCTTATCAGATATCTGCAGATGAACAGCTGGAGATCAGTAATACGCATTACCAGTGGTTACAGCCGAATATGGAGCTGGACCGCAACGGAGACGGTAAAAATGATATTGTGGTGTGGTACTGTATTTCCGGTGTGTCTGACGGTCAGTATAAAGATACTAATATTTATAACATCACACCCAATGATGTGGTAAATAATTATTATATCTATACCATGGGAAATGTGACATATTCCGGAGCGGGACATTCCAGACCCAGTAAGGACGCGGAGATCAAACTGTTTGTTAATACGATGATTGCAGCGTATAATGCCGGTGTGACGGCACCTTCCGTAAACTTTAAGGATAAAAGCGGCAGCAAGATTCAATCCGTGTATATGCTGTATGATCCGGTCAACCATATTGTATTGGATGATAAGAATAACGGAACCATCAGTGTCAACTTCCAGGCAGATGACTACAATATTCTGGCAGGTGGACAGCAGTTATGCGTTGAATTTTACAAATCCTGTGCAGACGATACGGCCGGAGCCATCAGTGTGGACGGAATCACAGGAAAGGTATTGCGCTTAAAGACGGATGGAGAGGATGGCCTCAAGATCACGGATAGCAATGGAAATGTAATTTTACCGATAGAACGCAATGGAGTTAAGAATTGTTACCCGATTACAAATGGCGCGACCTATACCTTGAAATATTCTTCGGATGAGATGGGACTGTTTAGTACCGACACTTCCGGGACGATTTTGAACGAAGGAGCGCAGGCATCTACTATCTACGCAAGAGTCTATACCGTGTATGATAATGGATCAAAAGTAACTCCTTGCGGAATAGCTGAGTTATCCATCAGCGCAGAAGAGCTGTTCGAACTGGATTAACTTTTTCAAAAGTAATATTGCACAAAAAGCAGAGCTGTGAGAAATAACCAATTTCCACAGCTCTGTTTTTGTATAGTTTTTCAGCACTTGTTTCGCTGGATTCCCTTGCAGAATGGATACCTCTGTGATATAGTAATCACATCTACAGAAAGTCTGTATAGCTAAGATTTCGAAGATACCATATATTAGGATAGCATCATATATGGGCATCATTTTATCGCACCCTGTGTGCAGTTCGAGGCATATCGCCGTGAAATTCACTTTTTACAATGTTAATAGGACAAATTATTGACGCACCCTATTATATAGGGTAATATAAAGGAGGAAAATGACTAGAACATTTATACAAACAGATGAATTTTCTCGAAATTGGGATGAATTTGGATTTACAGATGATGATTTGAGAAGATTGGAATTTGATATTATGATGAAACCTCACAAATATCCAGTTATGCAGGGTACAGGTGGGCTCAGAAAGGCAAGATTTGCATTTAAACACCATGGGAAAAGTGGAGGTGTGAGAGTGTGCTATGTCGATTTTGTCATAGAAGAAACCATATACTTGATTACGGTATATTCAAAAAAACAGAAGGATAATTTGTCAAAACAGGAACGAAATAACATTAATATATATATTGACAGACTTCGTGACAATATATAATACGAGGAGTTGTGACTATGAAGAGTGTATATGAGAGTATCATGACTGGCTTAAATGAAGCTATAGAAGATGCACAATCAGAAGGCAAGAAATTAAACAGGAGAACAGTGACGATTATCCCTGTTAAGGAATATGGAGCGGAGCAGGTTAGAAATATTAGAAATTCTGTAGGAATGTCACAGAGTACTTTTGCAGGCTATCTTGGTGTGACCAAGAAGACAGTGGAAGCTTGGGAAGCGGGGACAAATCATCCTTCCGGTGCAGCCAGCAGAATTTTGAATATGATGGAAATGGACACGGAATTGGTAGAAAAATATCCGTTTGTTCAGTGTGGAATTTGATAAGGGAAATATTCAAATTTACTGCTGCAACGGAGAGTCTATATGCAATCAGCACGAATACATTGCACAATCAACGGGAAGATGCAGCAAAATACCATGGAAGATTATCTTGCAGAAGGTAACGCATATCGTTCAGACCGAAAAGTAATTCATAAAGAAGCTACTATCAAAATGCTACGGGTATTGTCCGGTGATAAAAACGTGGATGATACCGAAGAAATCTTAAAAGGATTAGATATTGCAGAGGAGGATGAGATCAGCATGTGCGAATTGTTTGACCAGTATACGAGACGAGGAATTTCAGAAAAGGAAGCAGAAGAACAGATGAAGCTTTATTGGTAAAAAGATATTGACTTTTATTTCTTACTATGCTAAAAATATACTATACCTACTGGAACAGTAGGAATACAAATATAGTATTATACATAGGCATAGGAGGAGAAAAAGATGGCATTTGCAGCAGAGACCATATGTGTCCAGGGAAG
>ENA-OOWN01000893-OOWN01000893.1-human-gut-metagenome-genome-assembly--contig:-NODE-893-length-24066-cov-2.833285_pt1 | contig 24066 bp, 15 predicted proteins | sample MGYA00241406_ERZ501319 | MGnify/ENA primary metagenome ERZ501319 (study PRJEB25962, sample SAMEA2042734) | human gut metagenome | biome: human gut; feature: human-associated habitat; material: faeces... | reverse complement strand
GAAGAGTTTGAGATCGAATATAAATATCTGAAGGCAGTGATCGAGGGCGGTCTTGAGAAAAAACCGGACAACGTACTGATCTATGCAACCTCCAACAGACGCCACCTGATCCGTGAAACATTTTCGGATAAAGAGGAAGTGCGTGAGGATATGCATACTTCTGATACCGTACAGGAAAAACTTTCACTGGTATATCGTTTTGGTGTATCTATTTACTTTGGAGCACCGACCAAGAAAGAATTCCAGCAGATTGTAGTAGAACTGGCAGAAAAGCAGGGAGTACATCTTCCGGCAGAAGAGCTTTTAGCAGAAGCCAACAAATGGGAGTTAAGTCATGGTGGACTTTCCGGAAGAACCGCACAGCAGTTTATCAATTATATGTTAGGACAGGAAGTGTAACAGAAGATTTACACAGGAGGAGGAGCACGGATGAAGACTTTTGCAGCAATTTATATCGGGTCTTATGAAATCAGCATGAAAGTGTTTGAGCTTTCCATTAAGAGAGGAATCCGGGAAATTGACCATGTCCGCCATAGAATAGAATTGGGAAGGGATGTTTATTCCCAGGGATATGTCGGATATGAGACAGCGGATGAATTGTGTCAGGTGCTGAAAGAATTCGTGGGGATTATGGAGATGTACCGGACGGATGAGTATGAAGCATATTCAGGTCTTGTCATCCGGGATGCACAGAATGAAGCATTTATTTTAGACCAGATACGGATTCGGACCGGACTCAATGTGAAAGTGCTGAGCAATTCGGAACATCGTTTTATCAGTTATAAGACGGTGGCATCCCAGAAGAATTTTGAGGATATGACCAGTCAGAATGCAGCAGTAGTTGATGTAGGTGGTGGCAGTATGCAGATAACACTTTTTGTAAAAGGAAAGGTAGTTACCACACAGCATCTTCTGATTGGAATTATGCGTGTGCAGGAGAAACTCTTTGACCTTGGCATGCAAAGCGGTAATTATGAGCAGCAGATTCAGGAAGTTGTAGATAAGGAGTTAGAGGTCTTTAAAGCTCTTTATCTGCCAAAGGATGGCATCCGTTATGTCATTTTTATGGGAGATTATATTTCTGCATTTATGCCGAAAATCAGTAAAGAAAATGGCAAATGTATGGTAGATGCGGACAAGTTCTATCGTTATACGGAGAAGCTGAGAGCAAAGAATACAGGACAGATTGCAAGAGAATTAGGAATCACCAACGAGAGTGATACATTGCTGATTCCGGCACTGGTTATCTATCGTCAGTTAGTTGCCACATTAAATGCCCAGAATGTAGTAGTTCCGGGTGTGAATGTAAATGATGGTATAGCATATGATTATGCGCAGCGGCATAATATGGTGAAAGCAACACATGATTTTGAAGAAGATGTAATATCTGCGGCGGAATGTATGTCCAAAAGATATTTCGGCTATCAGCCACATCTTGAAGCATTAGAGCAGATGGCAGTCCAGATATTTGATGCCATGAAGAAGATTCATGGATTGGGAAACAGAGAGCGGCTGATGCTAAGGACAGCAGCCATTCTCCATGACTGTGGTAAATTTGTCAGTCTGGTTAATGGACCGCAGTGCTCCTATGACATTATTATTTCTTCAGAAATTATTGGATTGACTCATCTGGAGCGTGAAATTGTGGCGTCTACGGTACTTTATAATACACTACCGATAGACAGCTATGACAGACTGGCAGATAAGATGGATCATGACAGCTATCTTACCGTAGCCAAGCTTGCAGCTATCCTTAAGGTGGCAAATGCCATGGATAGAAGCCACAAGCAGAAATTTAAGAATGTAAAGACATCTGTTTCCGGAAGAAATCTGATTATTACCATAGAGACGGAAGATGATGTGACCTTGGAAAAGGGACTGTTTGAGTCCAAGGCGTCCTTCTTTGAAGAAGTATTCAGTATGAAACCGGTGATTAAAGTGAAAAAGGTCTATAGTTAGGAGAGTATGCGAATGGAAAAATTAAAAGAATATACGAATCCGGAATATTATGAAAACCGTGAGTTGAGCTGGATTAAATTTAATGGCAGAGTATTGAATGAAGCAAGAGACAAATCCATTCCGCTGCTGGAGCGGTTAAAATTTGTCAGCATTACTTCTTCAAATCTGGACGAATTTTTCATGGTACGTGTGGCTTCTTTAAAGGATATGGTACATGCGGGCTATAAGAAAACAGATATTGCCGGTATGACAGCGTCTGAACAGTTAGCAGCCATTAATCATGATACCAGGGAACTGGTAGAACTGCAGTATTCTACTTATAACCGTTCCCTGATTCCACTATTGAATGCAAGAGGAATCTATATTGTAGATGCCTATGAAGATTTGGAGGATTTTCAGGCAGAATATGTAGACCGTTATTTTGAAGAAAATATATATCCGGTACTGACACCGATGGCAGTGGATGCATCCAGACCATTTCCGTTGATTCGCAATAAGACATTAAACATTGTAGCTTTACTGGAAGAAAATCCGAAGAAGGATGACCTCCTTGGCAAAGCAGAAGAGAAGAAGCTAAAGGCAGAGGGTAAAAAGGGAGGAACCATTTATGAATATGCAACCGTTCAGGTGCCATCTGTATTACCAAGGCTGATTCCGATTCCATCCGTAAAGGAAGGCGAGAAATCCTTTATCCTGTTGGAGCAGATTATTGAGAAGAATATTTCCAAATTGTTCTTAGGTCATAAAGTGGTCTGTGCTTATCCGTATCGTATTATGCGTAATGCGGACCTTTCCTTTGATGAGGACGAAGCAGAGGATTTACTGAAAGAAATTGAAAAATCCTTAAAGAAACGGCAGTGGGGCGAAGTTATCCGGCTGGAAGTGGAATATGGCATTGATAAGCGTCTGCTGGCATTTTTAAAGGATGAACTTCGGGTAGAGTCAGAGGATGATATCTTTAAAATCAATGGACCGATTGATTTGACTTACCTGATGAAGATGTATGGACTGGAAGGCTGTGATGATTTACGTTACAAACCATATACTCCACAGCCGGTGCCACAGATCCAGCAGGGAGAGAGTATCTTTGATGCGATTAAAAAAGGTGATATTTTACTGCATCATCCATACCAGACCTTTGATCCGGTAGTCGAATTTATCCGTCAGGCAGCCAAAGATCCGGATGTACTGGCAATCAAACAGACACTTTACCGTGTCAGCGGCAATTCGCCGATTATTGCATCACTGGCACAGGCAGCAGAAAATGGCAAACAGGTATCTGTTCTGGTAGAATTAAAAGCCCGTTTCGATGAGGAAAATAACATTGTCTGGGCAAAAAAATTAGAGAAAGCAGGCTGCCATGTCATCTATGGTCTGGTGGGCTTAAAGACCCACAGCAAGATTGCACTGGTCGTAAGAAGAGAAGAAGAAGGCATCTGCCGTTATGTACATCTTGGAACCGGAAACTATAACGATTCCACTGCAAAGCTGTACACAGACTGTGGTATCTTTACCTGTTCGGAAGCAATCGGAGAAGATGCAACAGCAGTATTTAATATGTTATCCGGTTATTCTGAACCGCTGTCCTGGAACCGGCTGGTGGTAGCACCAATCTGGCTGCGGAAGCGTTTCTTGAAATTAATTGAGCGTGAAACAAAATACGCCAGGGCGGGAAAGACAGCCAAAATTGTTGCCAAGATGAATTCTCTTTGTGACCGTGATATTATTGCAGCTTTGTATGAAGCATCAGCAGCGGGAGTGCAGATTGATCTGGTTGTACGTGGAATCTGCTGCCTGAAGGTAGGCATTCCAAAGATCAGTGAAAATATCAGAGTGCGTTCCATTGTAGGAAATTTCTTGGAGCACAGCAGAATTTTCTATTTCTATAATGATGGACAGGATGAAATTTACATGGGAAGTGCTGACTGGATGCCACGTAACTTAGACCGCCGTGTAGAGATTATTTTCCCCGTAGAAAATGAAGAGTTAAAGCATAAAGTAATGCATATTCTGGATGTGGAACTGGCAGATAATACGAAAGCACATCTCCTTCAGAAGGATGGCACCTATGAAAAGGTTGACAAACGTGGAAAGGTGCTGGTGAATTCACAGCTGCAGTTCTGCAGGGAAGCAGAAGAAGCAGCACCAAAGCCTGCGGATGTGGTAAAAGACCGTATTTTTATTCCGGCAGAACCGGTAGAGGACTAAAGAAATCAGACACTTTTTCCGATATATATTATGAAACCATTGAAATAAAGCTCCAGGGAGGGGATTGTCGCATACGGATATGACGGTTATTTTAAGGTTCCGGTTGTTTTGCTCGTTCACGAGCAGGAAAGACAGCAGAATAGAGGGTATTCGGATGAATCCAGCCGGAAAAAATGTTCCGAAAATGAATTTGAACGAATCTTTCGAAATGCATTAGACGAGGTGAAAGACAAAAAATAGAAAGTATCTATAAAGAGGGACTGTTGTTTTACAGAAATTGTAAAATGACAGTCCCTCTTGGTGTACATGAGTAGTAAGCTATCTGCAATGTAGCGCATTTTTAATATCCGATAAAATATAATAAGGAATCGGCATATGTCTTGTTCCGTTTCCCATGGAAATATAAGGTTTGTTACTTCCGTGGAAGTCAGAGCCACCGGAAATAAGCAGATGATATTTTTGTGCAAGCTTCTTAATGTTTCGTTCATCGCCAAGCTGGTAGCTGGAATAGACGGCTTCAATACCATCTAAATGGCTTTCTTCTACCAGTGTCTGAACCAGAGCGTCCAATCGGTCTGCATTCATGCGATAGAGTACCGGATGGGCTAAAATGGCAAGACCACCGGCATGATGAATCAGGGAAATACCTTCCTGCGGAGTGATTTTAGGACGGTCTACATAATAAGGACAGTCATCCCCGATATATTTACTGAATACTGTATTCATATCTTTGGCAAGACCATGATTTACAAGGTATCTTGCAATATGTGCTCTTGTAATGACTGCATTCGGAAATTCTCTGATAAGACTGTCATAATCAATGGCAAGGTGTGCCTCCTGCTGCAGTTTATCAACCATCAGGCGGTTGCGGTCTGTGCGGGAAGAACGGAATGCATTTAATTTGTTATTAAATACTTTATCGTCCGGGTTAATATATAGCCCGACCATATGGATTTCACGGTCATCCAGTTCACAAGAGAGTTCAACACCGGCAATGACTTCCGGTGCATCCGGGGAGTTAAGCCGCAAGGTTTCTTCCTGTGCTTCTTTAATACCATCGATACAGTCGTGGTCAGTAAGGGCAAAGGCACATATCGAATGACGTATGGCTTCATGAACCAGCTCAGATGGGGTAAAAGTTCCGTCAGAGCAGGTTGAATGTATATGTAAATCAATAAATCCTGTTTCCATGGTATAATCCTTTCTAACAGCTCGAAATAATTATTTTTTAGAATTATTTATGAATATGATTATAAGAGTAATCTTTCGTTTTGACAATCCGGAAGAAATGAGAAAAATCTTTTGCGTATAAAAACAAAGTCCTATATACTGCAATTAGGAAAAATAATCTGCAGGGGGCAGGAAGCATGAAAAAAAATTTAGAAGTAAGTATGCTTGGAACATTTCGAATGCAATATGGAAATCATTCCTTTATCATAGACCGGAAATCAACGACAAAGACGAACCGGCTGCTTCAGATCATTCTGCATGCGGGTACAGAAGGGGTAACAAGGGAAGAACTGGTGGGAAGACTTTGGGAAAATGAGGAGGTTGCAAACCCATCCAACAGTTTCCGGGCAATTCTTTTCCGGGTGCGGAAACTGCTTAAGGAGCAGGGACTGCCGGAGAGCGATTATATTATAAGCCGAAAGGGAGTTTATTGCTGGACGCCGGAAATTCCGTATCATTGTGATTGCATTTCTTTTGAAGAGAAGGCAGAGCATGCATTGAAACAGGTGGAAGATTTTGGAAAAACAGAATTAGAGGAAGCAGTCAGGCTGTACCGTGGAGAATTTTTGCCGGCACTGGGAGCATCAGAATGGGTAATTTTCTGGGCAACGAAATACCGGAAATTATATATGTCCTGTGTAAAGAGACTGTGCGGAATTTACCGGGATGAGCAGGAGTATCAGAAATTATATGAGATAGCAGAAAAAGCAGCGGTACTTTATCCACTGGATGACTGGCAGGTATACCAGATGGAGGCATTGATTGCCATGAAGCGTTCCAAAGAGGCGGTGGCATTATATCATAAGACAGAAGAAATGCTGCTGGCAGAGCTTGGCAGTGAGCCTTCAAAGTCTATGCTGGAACAATTAAAACGAATCAGCAGCTGTGTTACGGAGGATGCCACTCATATTCAGGCAATACAGGAGAAGTTGGAAGAAGAGAGAGAGGAAGGAGCATTTTACTGTTCGTATCCTGTTTTCATTGAAAATTACCGCTTTGCAAAACGGGTTTTGCGGCGTACGGGAAAGAGTGCGTGGCTTCTTATGAGCACCATTACTGATGGGAAGGGGTATGCTTCAGAAGGCGGTGTTCATTTCGAATACATCCGGGCAGAACTGGAGCAGGCATTGAAAAACTCCCTGCGCAGCGGTGACCTGTATACCAGGTACAGCACAAACCAGTATCTGATACTTTTAATAGGTATTGAAGAAGAAAATTGCGGACTTGTGATAGAAAGAATCAATGACAACATGGAACGGACGGCTGGAAAGAAATATGTGAAATATCATAAAGTATTGGTGAATGGAACAGACGAGTAGATACGAGGAGAAATACAATACAAACAGGAAGATTTAAGTACAATTCGGAAGAATAAAGAAAAAATAGAAAAATATAACGCTTTTTATAACACAGAGTAGGCTATGATTGGTTATACAATTCATAAATCAACAGGAAATGGATAAAATGAATAAAAGGAGAAAAAACATGAGAGTAGCCAAAATGTTGGGAAAAAGAATTACAGCTTTTGTAATGGCGGCATTGATGGTATTGTCCTTATCCGGAATAACCGGGATGACAGTAAAAGCTGCCGAAAAGGATGATACAATTAAGATGCAGCTGCAGGATACGAAGAAAATCGAGTGTTCTGCATGGATTGCTTACGAAACCAAATGGAGTGTTACCAGTGGAAAAGATAAGGTAACATTAAAAAATACAAATAAGAAAGAGGTATCTGTAATTGCGGATAAGACAGGAACAGTTACCTTGAAGTGCAAGTATAAGAATTATCTCTTTCAATGGAAAACAGAAAAATATACCATTAAAATCAGTAAGAGAACTCCGGTATTTGAAGAGAGCATTTCAAATCTGACTTATAACGGAAAAGTCCAGACACTGAATGCAAAGAACTTTGTAAAGGATGGTCCAAAGAGTGGTATTGTTGGAACCTGTGACAAAGAGATTTTAAATGCAGGAACTTATACTTATACGATTACAACACCGGCAACAGATGTATATGAGGCAGGAAGCAGGACTTATACGGTAACTGTAAATAAGGCAGAGGCAGTAATTAAGGAAAAACCATCTGCAACAATCAATCATATGTCCGGAAAACTGAGAGAGTCCCATCTGAATGGCGGAATGGCAGTAGCGGTCAATGATGAGAACCAGGAACTGGAAGGCCATTTTGAGTGGCAGAGCCCGGATGAGACACTGTGGTTTAATACTACCGGAACTGCAATCTTTGAAGATGTAGACCATCATGTAGTATTTGTGCCGGAAGGAGATGCAGCAGAGAACTATAAAGAGACTGTATTTATTGTACCGGTAAGAACCTATTTAAAAGCATTGTATGCAAATCTTACAGCCAGTGATTTTGAATATAATGGCAGTAATGATGAGAAAAACTTAAGCTGTGATGCTAATGCATACAGCTGGGGAATTGAAAAAAATCCAAGCATTTCCATTACTTATACTTATTATGATGAGGCAGGAAATAAATTAAGCAAGGCACCGGTGGATGCAGGAACTTATACGGTAATTGCAACAGCCAGTGCAAAGAAATTTGAATCCGCAGACAGTAATGAAGTAACCTTTACTATCCGGCAGAAAACGTTGACTAATGAAATGGTAACTGCAAAGGATACTGAGTATACCGGAAACACAGTTGCAGTTGTGGTAAAGGATGGAGACAAAACATTAGTAGAAGGAAAAGATTATACTGTAATATACAGTGGAAGTAATCCAAATGCAGGAGAGACATCAGCAGCAATTACCGGAATCGGTAACTATAAAGGAACGGTAAATACAACCTATACCATTCTTCCGAAAGAAGTGGAAAATGACAGCGTGATTGCAACTGCAAAGGAAAAATATTATACCGGAAAAGCAGTAACACTCAGTGAAGAAGATGTAACTGTAACTTATAATGGGAAAGTATTAACAGCAGGAATCGATTATACTGTTGGTAATTACAAAGATAATGTAGAAGAGGGAACTGCGCTGGCAACCGTAACCTTTACCGGTAACTATAGTGGAACTGTAAATGTAAGCTTTGGAATCAGTAAGATTCGTGCAAAAGTATATGCCAAATATGGAAATGGAAAACTGCTGCTGTTAAGCGGAAACTGTATTTTAGACCCGGCTGTATTAGAAGAAGCAGCAGATTATGCAACCACAGAGGAAAGCGTAATCCGTGGATTCATCTTAGAGGATGAAAATGCAGGTGTAGTGACAACATATACAAAACTTTTCCGCAATACAGAGGGTTATAACGTATATGTAAAGGTAGCAGATACATTTACACAGAAGGCAGAGTTCTACATCCGGAAAGCAGGAACTGTCCGTCCGGAAGGAACAGTTGGTGATGCAACAGCAAATTATGATTATGTGGGAAGAGCAGCAGTTTCTTTAAATCAGCTGAAAGTGACAACGGATATGTCCGGTTTTACTGCACCAGCGTCTTTTGATGCAGAAAAGAATTATGATGGAAAGATGCCGGTAACCCTTGCATCTGTTTTAGATGCATATGCAGCAAACAGTGGCATTGCAGGGGATGATGCAAGATTCTACCGCATCGAATGGTACCGGATGATTAATCCGAATTCCTGGCATATTGATGGAGAAATTGTTGATAACAGTTATACCGTTACTTTTATGGTAGACGGAAATGTATATCAGGAAGTACGTGAAGTAAAGGGAACGGAAGTTTCTGTAACAGATCCTGTAAAGGCAGAGACAGAGACAACAACCTATGAATTTACCGGCTGGACTTTAGAAGATGGCAGTAAAGTAAATGTTGCAGATTTAAATGATAGTACCGTAGTGTATGCTTCTTTTGATGAAAAGGAGAAAGAAACTGAGCCGACTGAACCAGTTGGACCGACCGGACCAACCGAACCACCCCAGCCGACTGAGCCGACCCAGCCGACCGAACCAACCCAGCCAACCGAACCGACTCAGCCGACTCAGCCAGCCGAATCAACCAAGCCAGCCGAATCAACCCAGCCGGCAGAATCAACGGAACCGGCACAGCCGGCAAATCCAACCCAGCCAGCATCATCAGAAACAGCGGTAACTCCGGCAGATGATAATACGCAGCCGGAGACAGCAGCGCAGACACCGGTAATCCAGGCACAGACTCCGGTCACACAGACCCAGGTGGCACAGACACCAGTCAGACAGCAGCAGGCAGCACAACAGCCACAGGATGCAGAAGAACCGGTGGTATTAGAAGATGAAGAGGTTCCGCTGGCGAATGTAACGGACGATAATGCAAAACAGGAAGTAACTGCATTAGAAGATGAAGCAGTTCCTCTGGCGGCAAATCCGGCGGGAGAAGATAACTGTATCATTCATTGGATTATGATGATTCTTACGATTGTATTTGCAGGATATAATGTAGTAAGGGCAGTACTTCGTCAGAAGAAAAATGCATAGAAGCAGGAGGCAGAAAGTATGAAGATAGTAGATGGAATCATTGCTGTTATATATGTAATTGCTATGGCAGTGCTGTTTTTCTTGAGAGACTGTGAGAAAGATCTTCCAATGGGAATTCTGGCACTGGCTGTTACCGCAGCTGCAGTAGCATGTATGGTTATCCAGAATAAAAAGCGTGATAGCAAAGCAGCAAGAGCTTAAAAAATAATATAAATAAGTATTGCAGGCAGGACGATAGAAAATGAAAATACATTTTGTCGTCCTGCTGTTTTTCGTTGCCAGCCATTTGAAGAAAGTTCCCGCTTGACATTATTTTAAAATTGAGTTATTGTATTAATTAAATAATACAATGATAATTGCAAAGAAGAAAAGGAAGATTAGGTATGGCAAAGAAAAAGAAGAAAATGGAGTTTGAAACAATGCAGGTAAAGCTGCCTCATGTAAAGGGGCTGTCCATTGTGCTTCCGGTTATTTATATTTTATGGGTGGCAGTGATGTATTATCTCCTGCTTCCGGCACTGAATATTCATTCCAGAGGTTTATGGCTGTTTGTATTAGGTGTTATATTATTCCCGTTAGGAATAATAGGTGCGTTGGTATCGGCAGCCAGGAAGGCGGAAGGTAAGTCCGCAGGAAAGCTGGAAAGGCCGGTAAACGGTATTTTTGCAGCAGTTGGAGTAATCGGAATTCTGTTCCTGATTCTTTTATTTTATGGCAGCAAAATGTTCCATGCACAGGCATATGCAGATATCCTGACCATCGAAGACAGTGATTTTAACAGCGATATCAATACAGCATCTTCTGTATCAAAGATTGCGTTAATGGATACGGACAGTGCAGTGCTGCTGGGTAATCGTGAAATCGGAAGCCTTTCAGAAGTGGTGAGCCAGTATAATGTATCGGAAGACTACACACAGATTGATTATCAGGGGGCACCAACGAAAGTATCTGCATTAGAGTATGCCGGCTTCTTTAAATATATGGGAAATAAGGAAAATGGTGTTCCGGGTTATATAACTGTTGATCCGGTAGGACAGAAGGCGCAGTATGTTCCGGTAAAGGAAGGAATGATTTATGTTCCGTCTGCTTACTTTGGCAAGGATTTAAGAAGGCATATCCGTATGAATTACCCGGATAAACTTTTCGGAAATCTTCATTTTGAAGTGGACGAAGATGGAAACCCATACTATATTGCCAGTGTATACAAATACACCATCGGTTTATTTGGTGGAGAAACCGTCGAGGGTGCAATCAGCTGTGACCCAATCAGCGGAGACTGTCAGTATTATGATGCATCAGAAGTGCCGAACTGGATGGATGACGTCTTTGACGGGAATCTTCTGGTGGAACAGTATAACTGGTATGGAGAATTATCTAATGGATTTATGAACAGCATCTTCGGCAAAAAAGGCTGTAAGAAATGTACGGAAACGGTAGTAGAGGATGAAGACGGAGATGAGGAATCTTACGAAGCAAACTTCGGCTATGTTGCCAAAGACGGGGATATCTGGATTTATACCGGAGTTACTTCCGTCAATGATGATGCCTCCAATATCGGGTTTATACTGGTAAATGAGCGGACTTCAGAAGCACATTATTACAGTATTGCAGGAGCAGATGAAAGCTCTGCAATGGCTGCTGCAGAAGGAGAAGTGCAGGAGAAAGGATACCGTGCATCTTTCCCGTCTTTGATTAATGTAGATGGTCAGCCGACTTATATTATGGTATTAAAAGATGCCAGCGGCATAGTGAAGCTTTATGGCATGGTAAATGTAGAATCTTATAATATGGTAACAACAGCAGCCAGTCTCGATGAGTGCTTTGCAAAGTATCGTAAGATGACAGGCAGTGATGGTACAGAAAACACTGGGAATCCGGAAGAGGCAGAAAATTCTTCCGGGGACAGCAACATCACTGCAGGTAATGCACAGACAGCAGCCAAAGGAAAAACAATTCCGGAAGGTGAGACAGAGACAAGAAGTTTTGTAATCAGTGAAATGCAGTATGTTGAGATTGCAGGAGAGACCTATGTTTATCTGGCAGGAGACGACGGTATGGTATACTGGCAGAAGTTTTCTGATAATGAACAATTGATTTTCCTGCATGAGGGATATACTGTTACTGTAAATGGAATTATGGATAAAGATAATATTTACTGGATAGATACCATTGGGATCATGCAGTAGGAAGGCGAAGAAATGGAAGCAGCAATCCTTGTAGTAATTATGATTGCAGGATTTACCTATTCAGCAATTAAAACAAAAGAGAGTTGGAAGAACCGCTGCAAACGGACACTGAAAGAAAAATATGGAAAAGAACCTGAGAAAAAGGAATTCAAAAGAGAACTGATAAGAAATTATCTGGATACTGTGGGTGGAACACAGCAGGTGGATGAGGTCACATGGAATGACCTTAATATGGATGATGTGTACCAGAGAATCAACAACTGTGATTCCACCATGGGAGAAGAAATTTTATATGCAAAGCTTCATTATGCGAAGCAGACGAAGGAAGAAGAGGAGCTTTTAGAAAAAAGAATAGCTTTTTGTGAAGCAGATGATGAAAAACGCTATCATCTGGAAGAAACTTTGTCAAAGCTTGGAAAGAGAGACGAGGCTTACTATATTCCATCCTTTATCCAGACAGTAGAGGATTTTGCAATTTCAAATCTCTGGGTTTATCAGATGCTCCGGATATTGCTGGTGGTAGTTGTTGTGGCAGCAGTCGTATTTCATAATATATATGCTCTGTCAGCTTTGGTGGTAGTATTTCTTGTGAATTTGTCGGTGTATATCTTTACGGTCCGGCTGAAGTTTGACCAGGAGATTCATATGATGGGAACGGCGGCATACCTGATTACGGTAGCACGAGAACTGGAGCAGGAATACCGGAAAGACAAAATTTGTGAGAAACTGGCACCGCTGCTTCCGGTATTTGCCAAAATGGATAAGAAGGCATTTCTGCTAAATATCCAGAGCAGAAATGCCATGGGAGATGTGTTTGAAATGCTGCAGGATTTCCTGCTGGGAGTAACCCAGTGGCATATTCTTACTTATATGAAAGTATTGAATCAGTTTATGGATAACCAGGAGGCTTATCTTAAGATTTACCGGGTGGTAGGAGAACTGGATGCAGCGGTCAGCACAGGCTCTTTCCGAAAGAGTCTGCCTCTTGTGACAGTACCGGAATATGAGGAAGCAAAGCAGCTTGAGATGGAAGAAATTTATCATCCGCTGCTTCATGGAGCAGTGACCAATTCTATGGAACTTCAGCATAACTGCATTATCACAGGCTCCAATGCTTCCGGTAAGTCAACCTTTATCAAGACCATAGCTGTCAATGTGATACTGGCACAGAGCATTCATACCTGCACCGCAAAAAGAATGCATCTGCCTCATGCAAAAATGATTACTTCCATGGCGGTAAGAGACGATATTTTATCCGGTGACAGTTATTTTATCAAAGAGATTAAATATTTAAAACGTATCCTGGATGCTTTGTCGGAGGATGAACTGGTTATCTGTGTTATTGATGAAATCTTAAGAGGAACCAATACCCAGGAGCGTATTGCAGCTTCAAAAGCAATCATGGAATATCTGGCACATCATAACTGCATTGCAATTGTGGCATCCCATGATAAGGAATTGACGGAGCTTGAAAAAATTGGTTATGACAATTATCATTTTTCCGAAGAGTTTGGAGAAGAGGATATTGTATTTGATTATAAATTGCAGAAGGGACCGGCAAATTCCCAGAATGCAATCCGCCTGCTTTCCTTTACCGGGTTCCCTGAAACGATTATTGAGAGGGCAGAAAATATCAGAAGCGAATATCGGTAAAAATAATGCTTGACGAACGAAATGACATATGGTACTATAAGCAAGTTGAAGAAAGTAGAGTATCCACTCTCACCTTAGCACAATCAAGTGACTAAGTGTTTATAATGAGTATGCAATGAGCGAATCATTTTGAAGTGGATAGTCTGTCTATCCACTTTTTTTGCGGAAATAAACGGAAAGTTGTCTGGCAAAGCTGTGGTGAATTTAATTTTGGAGGTGTACGACCATTAGCGAGTTAATGATCAATGAACAAATCAGAGATAAGGAAGTCCGCCTGATTGGCGCGGATGGTGAACAGTTAGGTATCATGTCAGCAAGAGAAGCATATAAGCTGGCACAGGAAGCAGAACTTGATTTAGTAAAGATTGCTCCTGGAGCAAAGCCACCTGTATGTAAGATTATCGATTACGGTAAATACAGATATGAGCTTGCAAGAAAAGAGAAGGAAGCACGTAAGAAACAGAAAACGGTTGAATTAAAAGAAGTTCGTCTTTCTCCAAATATCGATACCAATGATTTGAATACCAAAATGAATGCCGCAAGAAAGTTCATTTCCAAAGGAAATAAAGTAAAAGTTACACTTCGTTTCCGTGGTAGAGAAATGGCACATGTACAGGCAAGCAAACATATTCTGGATGATTTTGCAGAAGCACTTGCAGATATTGCAGTAGTGGAGAAAGCACCAAAGCTGGAAGGCAGAAGCATGGGTATGGTGCTGGCAGAGAAAAGATAATGATTTTAAGGAGGAATAAATTATGCCAAAACAGAAAACAAGCAGAGCAGCAGCAAAACGTTTCAAATTAACAGGAACAGGAAAATTAAAGAGAAACAAGGCTTATAAGAGACATATCTTAACAAAGAAAACAACTAAGACTAAGAGAAATCTTAGAAAACCTGCAATGACAGATGCAACAAATGTTAAGAATATGAAGAAGATTTTACCATATTTATAAGAATTGGTTAAGGAGGAATAGAACATGGCAAGAATTAAAGGCGGCTTAAACGCTAAAAAGAAACATAATAGAACATTAAAATTAGCTAAAGGTTACAGAGGAGCACGCTCCAAACAGTATAGAGTAGCAAAACAGTCTGTCATGAGAGCCTTAACAAGTTCTTATGCAGGAAGAAAACAGAGAAAGAGACAGTTCAGACAGTTATGGATTGCCCGTATTAACGCAGCAGCAAGAATGAATGACATCTCATACAGCAAGCTTATGCATGGTCTTAAGCTGGCAGGTGTTGACATCAACAGAAAGATGCTCTCAGAGATGGCTATCAGCGATGCTGAGGGATTTGCAAAGCTTGTTGAGGTTGCAAAGGCACAGTTATCATAATATAGAATATAGAATCTTCTATATATAAGTAAAAAGAACCGGATGTGGTATAAACTTACACATCCGGTTCTTTTGTTGCGCGAAAAGGTTTTATAATTCGGAGGCGTATGCTATAATTATAGAGGTTAGGGGGATGACCAATGAGAGTAAAGACACAGAGTAGGAGGCACATATGTTCGTAGAGAGAATAACAAAGGATCAGATGAAGATGTTTCTTGAGACTTTTGCTTGCTGTAGTGAGCAGAAGAACCTCGTTATGAGACTTAACTATGCAGGAAAGGAACCGTATCTGGATGTGACCAGGTTCAGCAATGGTCTGGTATATACTGATTCATATTATGATTTTGACAGTACATACTGCAGTAATCTTTGGAATAAGTTCCTGTATACACAGTTCACACATGAGTATTACACAGCGTTCAAGGAGTACCTTATGAAGGATGTGGACAGAAAGCTCACTAATATGATAAAAATCTGAAAAAAGTTGTTGACTTTGTATTCGATAGATGGTATTATCTTATTCGTTGGTGACGAGCACAGAAGTCGACATCACATAAATATGCGGGAGTGCTGGAATTGGCAGACAGGCTAGACTAAGGATCTAGTGCTGGAAACGGCGTGTGGGTTCAAGTCCCATCTCCCGCATTTTTTATTTCTAGAGAAAGCTTAAAACATAAGCTTTCTCTTTTTTTTAACTAATATTAACTCCCGGGAGATTTCCTTGATATATGGGCTGACAGGGGGTAGAATCAAATATATTCATAAAAACAGGAGGAATAGAGCGTGTCAAAAGCGATATTCAATAAGAAGGTTCTGGCGGCAGCGATTGCCGGTCTGATGTCCGTGTCGCTGGTTGGTTGCGGAGGCAGTACCGGTGGACAGACAGGAAGTTCCAGAATAAATATAGAGCCGTATAGCAAGGTGGAATTCAATACGGATCAGGTTAAGAGCGGAGATATCCAGTCCTCATTGACATTGGAGCTCAAGCCTGATGGTTACAGCAGCAATGATTACTCGATACAGCAGTCTGACTACAAGGTTCAGGAGGTCAAGGTAAAAGAGGGCGATAAGGTGGCCAAAGGCGATGTGATGATTCAGTTTGAGGCCAAGGATATCCAGAAGACCATAGATCAGTATACGGATCAGAAGGAGCGGGATCAGCTTCTTATAGACCATTACAACAGGCTGGCGAGCATAGACAGCAGCCAGGATTACTCCAGTGACATATCCGCGGCGAAGGAGGATATGGATCTGGCGGATACATACATCAAAGAGCAGAACGAGAGAATGAAGGAGTATCAGGTCATTGCAGACAAGAACGGAACAGTTACTTATGTCAACTCAGATCTGCAGTATGGATATGTCACAGCGGGTGATACGCTCATAACGGTGGATTCGGGTTCGTCTGATTATGTATCAGAGACTGCGGATTCATACGAATTCAAGGAGGGGCAGACCTACGATGCTGATTTTCAGGAGGCAACATTTACACTGAAGCTCACGAAGTGTGAGAAGTATACAAGCTCTGCCACCGGAGAGGAGATGCAGAAACTTATATTTCAGCCTGTCAGTGATATGACCGGAGTGACCGAAGCGGATACCCTCAAGATGGTCATAGATAAGCCGGTTGTAAAGAACGTTGTATATGTGAATAAAAAGGCTGTGTTTGACGGCTCGGGTGAGAAGAAGTATGTGTACACTGTAAATGAGGACGGATACAGGAATGCGGTAGAAGTTACCGTTGGAGATACGGTGGATGATTATACAGTTATCAAATCAGGACTGAAGGCCGGAGAGCAGGTGGTGATAAATTGATGAGACAGAATATTATGCATAAAGGCAGCACACGGACAAAAAAGAATATGACCGCCAGAATAGCATGCCTGGTAATGTCATTTGTCATGGCAGGAGGAATGGCGGGCTGTGGCAAGGAGAACAGCGAGAAGGTTCCTGAGCTCGTTGAACCTGTAAGTACAAACGAGGCATACAGACCGGTCACATATGGAGATATAGGCAAAAAGGTCATCAAGACCGGAACGATAGTCCCAACTGACTATTGTTATTACTATGACACATCTGTGACTCTGTCAAAGGTGTATGTGAATGTGGGCGATGAGGTCAAGAAGGACACGGTTCTTGCAGAGACCGACAGCAATGCATCCACAGCATCGGGAGACGATGGCAGTGATACAGATTCAGGCTCAATAGTGGATGATTCTTCAACATCGATGGATGGGGACGACAGCTCTGGAGCTGATTCCCAGGATGTGAAGAAGTATTCACATGAGATCAAGCAGAAGATATATGAGCAGAATCAGGCTGAGTTGGACTGGAAGATAAAGGCGTGCGAAGAGATCGGTGATTCAAAGGGCGCTGCAGAGGCCAGAACAGAAAAAGCCATAAATGAGGAGAACAACAGGTACGATAATCTTTTATATGAGTATGAGCAGAAAAAGCTCACACAGCAGGACGAGGATGAGGACAAGGTCAAGCAGAGCGGAACGCTCAAGGCAGACCGTCCGGGCACGGTAACATACGCCAAGAAGATAAGCGGCAGTGAGAATACTGTCGGCGGCGGTGAGAACGTGGTCGTGGTTTCAGATTACAGTGATCCATATATAGAGATAACCGGTGAGAGCTTCAAGAAGAATACATACAGCATGTATAAGAACATGTACACTGTGATAAATGGAAAGCAGTATGACATAGTGCCATACAACTACACCAATCAGGAGATAGCTGTGGCACAGAGCAAGTCAAGTCTTCCATACACAAGATTTAAGCTCAAGGGTGTGAAGGATGCAGATAAGATCCTCAGCGTGGGCAACACGGTGTCACTGTATTTCAGTACATCCGATGCAAAGGACGTACTCACAGTGGGAAATGATTCCATATACGAGGAGAACAACCAGAAATTTGTATATGTCAAGACAGATTCCAGTGAGAAGGAGCGCAGGGATATAGAGACCGGTGCCAGCGACAATAACTACACAGAGGTAGTCAGCGGACTCAAGGAAGGAGATCTTGTCTACTACGCTTCAGATGCGGTCATGCCTAGTGATTACACAGAATACACGGTGGCACTCGATTCATATACGAAGACAGCAACGGTGAAGAGCGATTCGTTCTCGGTGGAGGACCTCAACAGTGTCAGCTACACTGCACCATGCGATGGACGTTTCACGTCACTCAACGTCAAGAAGGGCCAGAAGGTTAAGAAGGGGGATGTGCTGTTTGTCATTGACAGTGGCGGCGGAACAGCGGCGGTCAAGGATATAGATAACCAGATCAGCGAGGAGAACCAGACTTATAGTTCGGATCTCAAGGATTTTGATGATCAGATAAATGAGCTTACAAATGAGATCACGAGATACCAGAAGGGTAAGGTGGCAACGCCGACGGATGCAGAGAACACTCTCTACATGGCGGAGCAGCTCGTGTGCCAGAGAAATGTTGTTACATACAACAAGGATCTTAGGATATATACACACAATGCAACCATCAAGAGCTTAAACGCACAGAGAGAAAAGCTCAACAAGAACAATGATGGAAGCGGAAAGATAACTGTCTACGCTGACCAGGCGGGAACAGTCCTCTCGGTTGGCGCGAAGACTGATGTGGCTGTCAAGGAAGGTGCAAATGTACTCACAGTCGGAAGCAACGACAATGTGATCCTGGCGATATCCATATCAGAGGGAAAACTTGCTGTAAACCAGAAGGTTTCAATATCAAATAAGAACAACAGCGGTAAGAAGATAAGCGGAGTGTGTGTCGGAAGCACCGGAGACAGCTCCAAGTCATATATAAGTACTGATTCAGAGGGTGGGGTTCACGTAACCAAGTGTTCAGGCAGTGATGAACTGAAGTATTATATAAAGGTTGATGATGCAAGCTTTTACAAGAAGCCGAAGTCATATCAGGTCAGCTACCCGACAAAGTCCTATGAGAACGTGGTCATGATACCTAACAACATGATCTATCATGAGACGAGCAAGAACAATTCAAATGAGTATGACTATGTATGGCTCATCAAGGATGATGAGATCATAAAGCAGTATGTCACTCTCGGCGAGGCAGACAAGACCAAGACGGTTATACTGTCAGGTCTTTCAGAGGGCGATGTCATAGCTAAGGAATCAGGAGCAACATCCACCGGTGGCTCATCGAGTTCATCAGATGGTTCCGATAATTCAAAGTCAGGCGCAGACAGCCAGTCGGATGGCGGATCGGATTCATCTGGCGGAGATGCGGCGGCAGCAGAGTAGCAGAGAGGAGATATAATGTTTAAATTTTTATCACATAAATTATTGAACAAGAAGTGGTTAAATGCATGTCTCCTGCTTGGAATCATATTGCTGGTGGCTGTTGCATCGTGCAACCCAATGTTCAAAAACGGAGCGCTGGATATGCTCATGTCGTCCAAGTTTGACGCGGCGATGGTAGAGCAGAACAAGTATCCGGCAACTATCGGCAGATCAGGCTCATGCGCGGTAGACGATTATGCCGATGCCGATGCAGTGCTTGGCAGGATCGGCAAATATGAGGACATGTGGAACTACTACATGGAGATAGATGCTCTGCAGAAGCAGACCAGCCTGTCACTTCAGGCGGGGTACACCCAGAGCAACCTGAATCACAGGACCAGCTTCAACATGACATATATGCCACAGATAGAGGATCATGTGAACATAACATATGGAACGTCACTCGAGGATGCCAAGACAGAGGATGGTGTGTATCCTTGTATCATCTCACAGAGAAACCTTGACAAATACGGCCTTGTCGTTGGAGAGGTATTCAGCATAGATACCGGACTCAGCGATGCCGTTGACTCACAGGGCAATCCTATGAAGTATCAGATCGTAGGTGTATTTGAGGAGAAGGATTACTCAGACAGCTTCTGGTATGACCAGCTTGCAGATCTCGACAGCGAGGTATATGTGAAGAAGGATGACTTCAACGACATGATAGGCAAGTACGGCTTCCTCACAATATACTACGTGGATCACGTCATGCTTGACTACTCACAGATAACACACAAGAATGCCATGGACACGCTGTATTATCTCCAGTCATTTGAGAAGTCAGATAAATATTTTGAGCAGAATTTCAGCAGTGTGCTCATAGATTATAAAGGCGATGCAAGAACCATCGGTATAATCATATGGGTTCTGGAGCTCCCAATACTGGTTCTGCTTCTGGCATTCATTTACATGGTATCAAGTCAGATACTTGAGATGGAGGATGGAGAGATCGCCATGCTCAAGAGCCGTGGTACCAGCACGAAGCAGGTTCTCGGAATATACCTTGGACAGTCGGCAATACTGTCGGTGATAGCCATAGTGATAGGAATCCCTATAGGATATCTTCTGTGTAAGCTTGCAGCAAGCACGGATTCGTTCCTGCAGTTTGGATTTAAGGATACACATTTCTATGGAGTAGATCCGTGGATGATAGTATACAGTCTGGCTGCCGCTGTTATAGCTATATTATTTGTGACACTTCCGGTGTTCAAATACGCCAAGAACTCCATAGTAGAGCAGAAGAGCAGAACAGGAAAGGTAAATTACAGGCCATTCTGGGAGAAGTTCTTTGTGGACGTCATCCTTGTGACACTTTCAATATACCTCCTGTACAATTACAACAAGCAGAAATCGACGATAGCACTCGATATACTTGCGGGTTCAAGACCTGATCCGGTCATCTTTCTGAACTCCTCACTCTTTATATTTGCAGTGGGACTTCTGGTGCTCAGACTCATCAAATACCTGATAAGACTGATATACAGGATCGGAAGAAAGAGATGGTCACCGGCTGTGTACGCATCATTCCTGCAGATCACACGTACGGTCAAGAAGCAGGGATTCATATCGGTGTTCCTTGTAATGACAATAGCCATGGGTATGTTCAACTCGAACATGGCAAGAACCATAAATAAGAACAAGACACAGCGAATAGATTACAATCTGGGAACGGATCTTGTGGTACAGGAGCAGTGGACCAGAGGAACATACATAGACAAAGACAAGAAGACCCACTGGTATTACACAGAGCAGGATTTTGAGAGATTTACAAAGCTCGAGGACAGCCTGTGTGACAAGGTGACAAGAGTCATATACGACGATAATGCCGTCATAAAAGCGGGCGGCGAGGAGTTGGCGGGCAGCGTACTCATGGGTATCAACACCAAGGAGTTCGGTGAGACGGCCAGACTGCAGAGCGGACTCAACAAGGAGCACTGGTACAATTACCTGAATGATCTTGCAACAGTGTCGAATGGAGTCATCATTTCATCAAACCTTGCAAAGAAGTACAATATAAAGGTTGGAGATTCCATAAACTATGCGAGATACAGTCCTATTGCAAGCAAGGAGAAGGAGGAGATCGCATCTCCTAGCGGAACGGTATGTGCCATAGTGGATGCATTCCCGGGATTCCAACAGTATGTGTATGAGAAGGATTCCGAGGGAGAGATGCAGGAGGTGGAGAGATACCTCGTAGTTGCCAACTATGCATATGTTGTTGGTGCATTCAGTCAGACACCATACCAGGTATGGATGCATCTCAAGGATGGTGTGGACTACAAGGATGTACTTCAGGCACTCAGTGATGAGGATGTCAATATAGTGCAGTATGAGAGTGTGGATAAGGATGTGTCAGAGATGCAGGAGTCACCTCTGGTGCTCATAACAAATGGTCTGTTCTCACTGTCATTTATCATAGCGATCATACTTTGTACGGTGGGATTCCTGATATACTGGATAACATCCATCAAACAGAGAGAACTTCTGTTTGGTATCTACAGAGCTATGGGTATGAGCATGCTTGAGATCAACAAGATGCTCATAAATGAGCAGATATTCAGCTCGGTACTTGCCAGTCTGGCGGGATACGGAGTCGGTGCTGCGGCTACGACGCTTTTCGTCAAGCTGGTTGCCGTGGTTTATCTGCCGGAATCACACAACATAGCGATATCGATAGCTGTGGATCCTTACGACATCATAAAGCTCACAGCGGTTGTTGTATTTATGTTTGTTGTATGTTTCGTAGTCATAAGAACTATATTGAAGAAGATGAATATAACACAGGCATTAAAGCTGGGGGAGGATTAATCTATGGATGAAATTATGATAGAGGCACATGGAATCAAACGCTGTTTCAGACTTGGAAGCGGAGAAGATTTCTATGCACTCAAGGGAATAGATATAACAGTCCCGGCTGGAAAGCTCACTATACTCAAAGGTCGATCAGGATCGGGTAAGACGACACTGCTCAATATCCTGAGCGCGCTGGATGAGCCTACTGAGGGAGAAGTGATAGTCGGCGGCCACGTGTACAGCGAGATGAACGAGAAGGAAAAGGAGAAGCTGAGAAGATACAATATAGGATTTGTATTCCAGTCGGTTGCCCTGATCCCGATTATGAGTGCGTATGAGAACGTCGATTTCGGACTCAGACTTGCGGAGTATGAGGGCAACAGGGATGCCCGTATAAAAGAGGTGCTCGATCTGGTGGGACTGTCATCCAGAATGACGCATTTCCCAAATCAGATGTCAGGTGGTGAGCAGCAGAGAGTTGCCATAGCCAGAGCGGTGGCTCATAAGCCAAAGGTAATATTTGCGGATGAGCCTACAGGAGCCCTTGATACGGCTTCGGGACTTGCAGTCATGAAGCTGTTCCAGGAGCTGGTGTACAAGGAAGGAATAACGATAGTCATGACGACACATGATCCGAAGCTTATGGAGCTCGGTGATGTAGTATATGAGATAGAGGATGGTGAGATAGTTGAGCGATAAGCATTTATTCAGAAAAAAGAAGAACGATGCTGTGGAGCCTGAAACTATAGCACCGGATGTGGAGACACAGGACATGGAGAACACGGATGGCCAGGAGACGCAGGAGTTCGTGTACGGCATGGATCTTCAGGAAGACGAGGGCACTGACAGCGGGAAAGCCGTGGAAGCAGATCCTGAGGCTGGCACAGATAAAGAAGCCGGCGGGGAACGCCTTGGTTCTGAGGAGAATATCATAGAGTGTGACAGCCTTGTCAAGATATACAAGACTGACGATGTGGAGGTCATGGCTCTTCAGGGCCTGGAGCTCAACATCAAATACGGCGAGCTCATGGCGGTCATCGGAAAGTCGGGATCAGGAAAGTCCACACTCCTCAATATGATCGGAGGACTTGAGAGACCTACGGCCGGAAAGCTGTATGTCGACGGCAAGGATCTGTTTGCGATGACGGATAAGGAGCTTGTGGAGTACAGAAAGCACACTGTAGGATTTGTGTGGCAGAAAAACTCCAGAAACCTTCTGCCATATATGACAGCCATAGAGAATGTTCAGGTACCTATGTACTTCGACAAGAGTAACAAGGAAGACAAGTATGCAAGAGCCCATGATCTGCTCTGCAGAGTGGGACTTGAGGACAAGATAAATTCATATCCATCTCAGATGTCAGGTGGTGAGCAGCAGAGAGTTGCCATAGCCATAGCCCTGGCAAATAATCCGAAGATACTTCTTGCGGATGAGCCAACGGGAGCCGTGGACAGCAAGACATCCAACATGATACAGGATCTGTTCAGAAAGCTGAACGAAGAGCTCGGGATAACGATAATCATAGTTACACATGATATAAGCCTTGCAAATAAGGTGGGACGTGTGGTTATGATTGCGGACGGCAAGATTAGCACAGAGAAGATCATGAAGGAATCTTACAAGGACAGAATGAACGAGCTGACGACAGACGGCTTCTCATCTGATGATTCACATGAGGAGTTCTCGATACTCGATAAGGCAAATCGTGTACAGATAAGCCCTGATATGCTGGCGGCTGCCGGAATCGACAGCAATAAGGTCAAGGTTCAGGTTGTTGACGGCAAGGTCATCATCACAAAAGAGTGATAGCAGATGGTGTTGTGTCAGCGGGGAAAATATATTATAATTACTTCAATTAAGTAAGGAAAGGTTGGTATTTTATATGAGAAAAGCGGGTTACAAAAAAGCGGCGGCGCTGCTTTTGGTGACATCACTTGTGGCAGGAACTGCGCTTACAGGAT
>ENA-OOWN01000880-OOWN01000880.1-human-gut-metagenome-genome-assembly--contig:-NODE-880-length-24295-cov-2.456064_pt1 | contig 24295 bp, 18 predicted proteins | sample MGYA00241406_ERZ501319 | MGnify/ENA primary metagenome ERZ501319 (study PRJEB25962, sample SAMEA2042734) | human gut metagenome | biome: human gut; feature: human-associated habitat; material: faeces... | reverse complement strand
GAATTAAAACCTCTCCCACATATCGCCCACAGCGGCTCACAAATCGCTTGTGTCGGCTTTTGAAATGCTTTTGCTAAACTTACCCGACAAAAATTCAAGCCCGCAAATCGGCTTACGTTGCGTTGACAGTAACCTTGAAATGTTGACAGTAACTTTATCCGATTTCAGTTACTGTCACACCTGCTGTCAGCACCGTAAACCAAGCATTTTCAAGGGTTTGCGAGGTATTGCTTATGCGCTCCGTTGACAGTAACGACAGTAGAATTTTTACTGTCACTACTGTCACGCTCATGGTCGTAATGAAGATTTATCAGTCTGCCGTTTCTTGTTCGCTTGTACTGAAAATCAATTCCGTACTTTCTCAGAGTGTAACCGTTCTGCACCAGATCTCTTGTTACTCTGTTGGGATAAAACGTTTCATCGGAAACACTTTTCAGAACATTCACTAATTCCGAAGCTGTACCGCAGAAATCAATATGCTTCTTAAGATACACATACAGTGCAGCCAGAAAAATGTTATCCTTGCTTTTACAGTCGGACGGCTCATCGGTGACTATCCACTTTTTCAAATCGCTGTCAAACTGCAAATTAATTTCTGCGTTTTCAATATCACGACCTACACAATGAAGCTTTGCTGTACGACTTCCACGCTTGCTTTCAATCAGAACCATGCTTCCGTCAACACAACCGCTTAAGCCTGTACTGCCTGAGATCATATTAAATGGATCGCTGTCAGCACACTTTCGTGTGTGATGCACAACTACGATTGTAATTTCAAGCTTGTCGGCAAGTGCTTTCATCACAGACAGTTCTTTGTAATCAGTACCGTAGCCTGACTCCGATTCGTTACGCACCTTTTGCAGAGTGTCAATGAACACAACTTTTAAATCGTAATGCTCATTTTTAAAGTTTTCAATCTCTTCCTCCAAACCGTTCCCGATTGATTCGGACATGATTACAAAATGCAATCGCTCTGCAGGTTCGTCAGTGATTTCGTAAAGACGATTTTGGATTCGCACATAGCTATCTTCCAGACACAAGTACAGCGCAGTTCCTTGTGTAGTTTGCTGACCTAATACCTTTTCTCCTTTCGCTATAGACAAGCACATATCAAGCGCAAGCCACGATTTTCCGACTTTTGGTGCTCCTGCTAAGATATACAGACCTTGTGCAAGCAGATTGTCAACTACAAATTCAATCGGTTTGTACACTGTGGTCATGATCTCCTCGCAGGACTTTGAGTTGAACTTTTTCAATTTATCAAGCCTCCTATTCAATTTTCAAGTTTCTGTTGCTTTTCGTTTTAATTTACTTTGTAAATCGCATTCAAATTTTTTACGCACATTAATTAAATTTCCGATATCAATATGTAACCAAAACAAAAAAGCCCGTACACTTTTCAGTTTCACGATTTTTACAAAAGGATATAGTTATCCCGTTGTTACCAAAATCGTGCCTGAAATATGTACGAGCTTAAAGCTCTAAAAGTATTTGCCGATATGTTTATCTAAGTAAGAGGCACTTACTGTTTAATTTTATGTTGAACTATGTCGTCCCTATTTAATATTATAGCATTGGAACACTCGTTTGTCAACAGCCTATTTAAATATTTTGCTCACTTTCAGTTATGGTCATTTAAAACGTAGCATTCATAATTCTGCATAAAAAATCGCCGCACAGATTTTAGTCTGTACAGCGATTACTTTTATCATGTATACAATATTTGATATTAAATCACAATATTTAATGGAAACATAATTACTGCTAATATGCAGGCTATGCCATCTAATAAGGCGTAATTTATTGGATTAATCAACATCAAAATCACTGATTCCCTTAATGACTTTGGATCACATTTAAATAGCAAAAACATATTTGACACAACCGTACTTATTATTGCACCAAAAATTATACCTATAAAGGAAAGTGCAAAGAACGATAAACAAGTTATGATCAATGAAATTAATATAACTATCAATATTGAAATAATATGTCCTGTCACATTGATTTTATTTTGATAGATTAAAATTAATGCAAGTAATCCACATATAATACCAATGCTCCCTCCTATATTCAAAATTATAGATTGATCATTTTTCATAAAGGATGATGCAATAATTACAATAATCTGCGGAATAATGACAAAAATAATTGGCACTATCATCGACATGATTTTTCCCTTTTTCATAAAATCAACTCGCTTTTAATTTGTGTAAATAATCATTAGCTAAAAAGTAATATGTTTCCGGCATATGACCGTTTACCATACCTCCTATATTTATAATGCCGGTCTTTGAGTCCGCACCAGATTTGCAAAATTCATTTTTAGCTTTTTGATACTTTTCTGCTACTTTAAAACCAACAGTGCCTTCCTCATAATGCAATATATGCCACTTCAAAATCTCGAACCGCTTTTTCTCTCCAAAAGTCTACCATCTTTGATATCTACGATAAAATCCGTACCGTAAAAATCATTGACAATCACACTGCCATTTTTATATGAAAGCCCAACATATGGAGTGTATTGCAGCTTTGGAAACCTTTTTTTTGCTGATTCTATCTGCCAAGTAATTTTACCATGAAAATCAACTGAGTAAACATTATCATTATTATCAATGTCATATGGAGTTTTTATTAGTACAATTACCTGTGAATCAAGAACAAGGACAGTATCAATCTCAAACTGAAATTTTACCAGATCGTTATTAACATACAATGCATTTTTATGTATTTTTAAAATAGGCATAGTTAACCTCCGATATCATAATAATCGTTCGTTTGTGAACTTACCAATAAACTGACCCATTAAATCATATTGAGTTCCGCCGCCGTTCCCCCAATTTATTATTTTATTGGCGATTCCATAACGAACAGTACTTCCTGCAGGAATTTCAACATCACAAATATATTTAGGTTCATACTCCAAAGCAAATTTGTTTTTTATCTGTGACGGTGTTAAACCTTCAATTTGCTCAGCTTCCATTACCCAACCTCCGGTTAGTTTTCCGGACTCTCGATAAACCCTAACAAATTTTGTGTTTTCTTTAAGTTTAACGGTTATGGTCTTTGTCCCAGGTTGATAGGGTGGTTTGTAGTTAGAATTGGTTTTAAATTCGTTGTTTACTTTTTCAGCTGATTCTATTTTGACAATATCGCCTTTTTGAGATATTTTAGAAATATCATCTAATGCGGCTTGCTGTTTTTTAGATAATTCAAAAGAATTAACAGCTTTGGTGCTCTTAGCCTGAAAAGCATTTTCTAACACCCAAGTAGATAAGAAAAACTGAAAAGATTGTGTCTAACTTTTATAACCTATGCTCATTATCTGAGACCAAGAAGTTTCGTCTCTATAATTAAAATATTCTGTATAATAAATTTGGAATGCAGCTTTATCGCATTTATAACCTAATGACGCTAAATCCTCAATCACTTCGTCAATCGCATAATCAGCATGTTTGCGATAAACATTTATGTAATCTATCGCAATAATAGGGGAGCATTCGAATCTTTCACAAAATTGTGCCAAATACTGTATTTCAAAAAGTTAAGCTGAATCAAAAAATTCAAGTATCTTTAATTGTTCTTCTGTTGCAGGATGAATCGGGTCAAAATCGCTGTCATCATCTAACCCATCTCCATCAGTATCCTCATTCCAAGGATCCGAGTTGTATCTGAATACTAATGAAGAATATTCTGCATGGCCGCCTGTAGAATCCTTTTTGATTACAAACTTAGGATTTTCGATTGAAATTTCTTCCCCGTCAAGCAATCCGTCCCCGTCACAATCCGGATTTTCAGGATCGGTATAGAAAATCTGTGCATTAGAAACAACCAAACCCGAAACCTCAAATTCATCTGGCAGACCATCTTTGTCCAGATCCTCCATGTTCTGAAGATCAAAATGATTATCTCTTGACAAATCGTTATAAATAGCTTCAAGCTCCTCGGCAGTCGCTGCCGCAAAGAATTGTCCTCCGGTAGACTCGGCATATGATTTCAGCCTGCTGTTGCTTGCACCGTAACCTAAACCAATCGTATGTATTTTTATCTTTTTATCCTGCGCCTTTTGTATATACTCCTCTGATATATTTACATCTCCGTCAGACAGAAGAATAATATGTCTGGTATACCAATGTTCAACGCTTTCCAATTCATCAATGGCGATCTTAACGGCAGCCTGTGCATTTGTGCCACCTGAATTATATGGCTTTACTGCACTCTTTAGCATATCCTTATCATTTGAAAAACCGCTTACAAGCTTAGCAGAGCTTTCATAACTGATCAGAGCCGTTTTGTCAGTCAATGTCATTGAATCGATAAAATTATCTATTGCAAGCTTTCTGTAGCAGGTAGGATAAGAATAAGCTATCGTCCCGTCCTCGTTATATATATTATAATTAAAGGTACGGTCATTGCTACTCATACTTCCCGAACAGTCGTAACAAATCACGGTAGCAAGCGGTTCGTAGGTATCTTCAAAATAAAGTGAAGCTTTTTTCCAAGCATTGAACCACTCTACTTTGTCCACCAGCATATACTTACTGAAGTGTGTAGTCTCCACGCTTACAGTTGAATTATCCTCATCAAGCACAGTGTCCAGCTCAACAAAATTGTCATTTTCTTCATCATACCATAAAAACAGCAGATTGTCAAATTCGGTATCACCAAGCTTAGACTTATCGATCACATAAGTAAGCGTAGCCTTATCAAACTGCGAAGTCGTTTTGATTTCAAAAGGCTCGCCCACAAGACCTACAACCTCTGAGCAGAGTATATCCTTGTTCATAATGCTTTCAACAGTAGTGGCTTTCTGGAGATTGCCCGTACCCTCCATAGACACACGAACTTCGGTAACGGCACAATCCTCGTTTTCAACCTTGTGAATAAAGGTCTGGAAACGCTTTTCATCACCGTCAAGAACTCCGTTGCCATCGGTATCGGGATTCAGCGGATCTGTTTCAAAGTAGATCTCGTCACCGTCCTCAAGTCCGTCATCATCGGTGTCAACCTTGAGCGGATCAGTTATGTAAGTGTTGATCTCCTCGCCGTCATTAAGTCCGTCGCCGTCCGTATCATCATTATAAGGCTCTGTACCAAGTTCATACTCCTGAAGATTTGTTAATCCGTCTTCATCAAAATCCTCATCGCAGTCAAGGACGCCGTTGTCATCAGTATCGGGCTTTGTTGGATCTGTTCCAAGCGTTAATGCCTCGTATCCGTCAGGAAGTCCGTCACCATCTGTGTCAGGATTGTACGGGTCTGAGCCGATTTCCTTTTCGATAAGGTTAGGCAAACCGTCCTCGTCTGTATCGGCAAGGTACTGCCAATCGTCCATTGTCCAGCTGAGTTCTTCGCTCTCTGTGCCAACTAATTCAGCCCATGAACTGCTGTAGTTGATATTAGCTCCATAACCGTCGATAACAACATTCTGTGCAATGATAAGTCCATTCATATTGAAATTGTCGCAGTCTATGGTAACAGTTCCGAACGGAGCATAGATCAGACCGTTTACAGTTGCCTGACTGTTTGAGATATCAATATCGCCGAATTTTGAATAGATAACTGTATTATTTCCGTTGAGATTTCCGCCTGTAAGATCAACGTCCGAAACAGCACCCACAGCGTCATTCAAGCTGATATTGCCGTCTAAATTCAGTCTGCCTGTTACATAGATCGGGTCATTTATATTCACATTCATATCGGAATATGTGTAATCCTCGTCGTATGTATCACAGCCTTCAGTGAAATACTTGCTTGTCAGCTTGGTGTGAATGAGTATCATATCTTTGTTGACATCAAATACATCTTCGGTTTCTTACTCTGCGTTGTCTTCATCAGTAATATCGTCAGCATCTGTAACAGTACCATTGATATTAGGATATTGTGCAGTTGTCGAGAAAACTCCGTTTGTGTAAGCATTACCGTTTAAGGTGAAGCTGTCTGTATTGACAGTAATGCCTGCGTCTTCATCAGCGGCAAAAACAGCATAAGGGTACTTTGCTGTTTTCTCAGCAGATGCGGGCATAACCGCAGCTGCACTTGCGGTCATAGCTAAAGCGAGTGCGCCGGACAACATTCGTTTCAATCGTGCCTTTGTTTTTGTTTTAAACATTTCTTTTACGTCCTGCGTCTAATTTGATCCAACACACTCTATAGACTAACTTAGATTTTCTCATCCGCTCTATAGAGTTGCTTGGACTTTATTATACACCAAAGTTCAATTGTTTGGAAGTCGTGGATTTATTTTACGCTTACAAAAAATAAGGCGAACATCTACTATCCGCCTTAAATAAAGTATTCAATTTAAAGTAGTTCTGCCAGATCGTCTCTGCCGTATGCTTTCCAATAATCTTTTAGGTCATAATCACCGCTTTTGAAGCTACCGTCTTTAGCTTTTATTTTATCAAATTTTAAATCGGTCTTTGCACCGCTATCAATTAAAAGCTTAACATTTTTCTTACTGGCATATACTGCGTTTTCAAGTATGTTTTCTGGAATATCTGCACCGTTTTCTATAATAAGTTTTAAAATTTCATACTTACCCGACAATGCAGTACTTAGAGGCGTAGATTCATTTTCACCAACTGCATTCACATCAACATTTTTATCAAGAAGGTATTTTACTATGTCAACATCTCCGCCTGCAACAGCATTGATTAAATCTGTACCATCAAAAACCTTTCCGCATTCTTCAAAACATTTAACGCTTTCCAAATCAGAATTTGAAATATCAATTGCTGAAAAGGTATAACCCTCTGCAGATAGAAAATCTATAATATCCTTATTATCATATGATAATGAAGTTCCAAGAGATTCCGATAGGTATTCTTCAGTTATTCTTGCCCCACGGCTATTTGCATAATCATACAGTAATTTAAAAAGTTCTAAATCATCGTACAAGGCAGCAGATTTTAATTGATACAATCCACTTGCTTCTCCTACATCATTCACTACCATATAAACATTATTATCGCATAAATATTTACAAGCTTCATAATTATCATATCCTGCAGCAAGTTGTAAAAGAAATGCTTCAGAACGATCCGTTAAATCTATTTCATTTGTTGTTACAATGTAATCAAGCATTTCGCCATTATTCGTTTGAACTACTCTTTGCAACATTCCGCTATAAATTTGTGTATTGTACATATCGCATACAGTTTCACATTGTTCTGGTGTACCCCAATATGCTAAAAACGTTGTAATCAACGTTACATCATCTTCATTATAATAGTTTGAATTTTTTGAGCATTCTTCAACAGCTTCTTCCGATTCTCCTAAAATAGCTAATTCGCAGGCTTTAGGCAAACCACTTTCTTTACCTGCTTCTAACAATTTTTCCAGCAGAAATTTACTGGAATACGGGCTGGCTAATAGTTGTTTATATGGACTTTCTCTTTTATGCTCTTTAGTGTTTGCAAACAGTTCAGGATACGGTTGTGCACCCGCTTCAATCAATAGTTTAGTAACTTGATAATTTCCGTATTCTGAACCGCCACCCTCATTCTCAAGCGCCATATACAAAGCGTCATGACCAACTTCATTTTTTTCTGTAAGATCCACATCATCACTTGTCAGTAGAGCACGCATTGCTTCAACTCGTGCATTATATGCTAAATCCCAAATTATATTATCATTATTGGGATCAGCCCCCTTTCCCAATAAATATAGCATACTTTCATATGGATCATCTGCATATACCGCTACATTAAGACACTCGTTCAATAGATCCTGACTAATTTTATTAGCTTCAAAATATTCATCAAGAAGTTCAAAATTGCCAGTTCTTACAGCACTCTCGACCGTATTAGTCACATCTGAATCCCCAAAAAGTTTATCCTTTGTATGGCTAGATAAACCGCACCCCGTTGACAAAAGCATAACTCCAGACAAAACTAATGCTAATATTCTTTTTGTCATAAATAGAACCTCCTTGTATTAACTCAACTTGCTCTTAAATTTTTTACTCTATTTACTACAAATTCGGTACTGAATTTCAACCCTTGCCACCTTTTTTCGATTCCTCATTTTTGAGTGCATCATCTATCTCAGAATCCATAGGTTCCGTTTTATTCAAATATTGCAGATTATTCACGTCAAGATATCTTTATGCCCAATCTTCGATTTTCTCTTCAATGCCTGAAGTATTATTCTTTGGCATAATATCACCCCATAGAATATAATTAATTATAGTGCCATTCACTATTTTTGTATTTTGAATTTGTGGTTATTATATCATATCATTGCACTAATTTTTTTAGCATTCAGACTGTATGTTCGTAGGATTCTTTGCTTTTAGCCGGTGCCTTTGAGAAACTAAAAAAGTTTATGCACAATATGACAAAACCCTTCTAATGTCTAGAAGGGTTCTATGGAGCTGGAAACGTGACTTGAACACGCGACCTGCTCATTACGAATGAGCTGCTCTACCAGCTGAGCTAAAGAGGCTTTTTGAGCGTGCAAATATAGAAAATAATTCTAATTTTGCGAAATTAATTAGAAATGTGTGTATGTCATTCAGTGAATATGAAATCGTGATAATAGGAGGAGGGGCTGCAGGTCTGATGGCGGCGACGGAGGCTGTAGGTAAAAACTGCCGTGTGGCAGTAATAGAGAAGAACAGTCAATGCGGCAGGAAGATGCTGATAACAGGCAAGGGGAGATGCAATATCACGAACAGCCGCAAGTGGGACGAGTTCAAGGAACATATTCATCCTGATTCAGGTTTTTTCCGGCCGTCATTCATGGCTTTTTCCAACTCCGATACGGTCAGTCTGCTCAATAAGCTGGGCCTGAGAACTGTTGAGGAACGGGGTATGAGGATATTTCCGCTTTCCGGCCGGAGTGCGGACGTACGCGACACACTTGTGTCATATCTCCGCAAGTCCGGAAATGTGGACTTGTGTTGCAATTCAGAAGTCCTGTCGGTATCCCGCAGTCAGAACGGATTTGATGTTGCGGTACTTAGACTCGAGGATAAAATGACAGTGGACCGGATCCGGGCAGGGAAGGTGATAGTCGCTACGGGCGGACTGTCATATCCGCTTACAGGCTCAACCGGGGACGGTTATAAATTCGCATCCAAATTAGGCCATACGATAGTCCCGACTATGCCGTCATTGACAGCCCTTGTTCCGTACAACTACAATTTCGGCCTTGCCGGTCTGACACTCCGCAATGTCTCCCTGACGCTGGAAGTCGACGGTGGTCAGGTGCAGCAGGAGTTCGGTGAGCTGACTTTTACGATGGGCGGCCTGGAGGGGGCTCTTGGTTTCAGGGTCAGCCGTAAGGCGGTACATGCTCTTGAGGCTGGCCGTAGGGTAGAGGCTGTGGTAGATTTGAAACCGGCTGTCTCCGAGACTGAGCTCAGGGACCGGATCCAGAGAGAGTATCGGAAAGATATGAGGCTGTCCAGATATCTCGGGCAGCTTCTTCCACTGCAGGCTGTCAAGCCTTTTATGGATGCGGCCCCGTCTTTGACAGTGGGCAGTCTTCCGGTGCGTCTCAAGCACTGGCGTTTTCCGATCAGGAGCTATGTGGATTACAGCAGGGCGGTGGTCACATCAGGAGGAGTCAGCCTTAAAGAGATTTCCCGCAAGACGATGGAGTCCAAGATTGTTCCAGGACTGTATTTTGCAGGGGAAGTAATGGATCTGGACGGAGATACCGGAGGATATAACCTTCAGATAGCATTTTCTACAGCCGTGGCTGCTGTCAGATCGGCCATGGCTAGTGAATGATGATGCTTATGTCTCTTTCCACTCCGAAGGCCAGGATGAGCCGGCTGTCTTTCTGAACGGGGACGGCGTCAGATAACTCAAAAGCCAGAAAGTCGCCTGTCCTCAGGGAGCAGTACCGGCTTATCTCTGCGAATCTACGGTACAGTCCGTCCTTGTCAGGTGTGCTGGAGACAGAGACTTTTGTGATACCGTTGACCATTATTCTTACCGGTCTCTGCCCGGAGATGAAACCTTCCAGTCTGTCTGCTGGCAGCAGGTCATACGGTATGACAGTGGAGTAGTCCAGGGCGTTCTTAACGAAGACACGGTCTTCCGGCAGTACAGCCTCCTCATGTAGGCATGGCTTTATAATCAGACCGCAGGTAAACGGTCCGAGATACCGGTCAGCGAACTTTGCAGCAACGGACTTGCCGGACCGTTCCGACCTTATGCACAGGATAGGAACGGCCGAGATGCTGTCAATGTAATCCGGGATGTAAAAGTCGGTCAGAGCCCTAATCATGGTAGAGTCTGACCGGAAATAGAAACTGCCGTTCCTGTATGGAGAGACGAGTATGTTCACCGTGAGGATGACTTGATCTTGATCTCTGTAAGTACTTTCTTGGTGTCCAGAGTAAAGTCACCGTTCATCATCCATGAGTAATAGCTCGGCTCCTTTTTCAGGACTTCCTCCACAGGCTTTCCCTTATGCTTGCCGAAGTTGAATACCGGCACGTCATTGTCGTTGTAGATGATGCGTCCGGCATAGTCGGCGAATCTGGTCTTGGACGAGAATTCCGACAGGAAGGCGATATCGTTTTGCAGAGTGTCCTGATATTTGTCCAGTTGAGCCTGTAGAATCTCGTAAGTAGCCATCGTATCCGCCTCTGCTGAGTGGGCGTTGTTGAGGTCCTTGTGGCAGTAGAACTTGTATGCCGCCGATAGGGTTCTCTGCTCCATCTTGTGGAAAATATTCTGTACGTCCACGAGCTTTCTCTTGCGGAAATCGAAATCAACTCCAGCGCGCAGGAACTCCTCGTATAGCACCGGTATGTCAAACTTGTTGGAATTGTATCCGGCTATATCGCAGCCTTCCATCCATTTTGCCAGAGACTTGGCGATCTGGTTGAATGTAGGGCAGTCCTTTACGTCCTCATCGTGTATGCCGTGAATCTTCGTGGACTCCTCGGAGATATGTATGGTAGGGTTGAGCCTGCGGGTCTTTACTTCAGTGGTGCCGTCAGGCATTACTTTAACCATGGATATCTCGACAATCCGGTCAGTGGCCACATTGAGCCCTGTGCTCTCTATGTCGAAGAATATAATAGGGTTTTTAAGATTGAGTCTCATTGTCTGAAATTAGTTGGGTATACGGATTGGCATCAGGAGCGAGCAGATGTCCTCGTCAGGGTTGTGGTCCTCGGCTGCTACTATCAGGGCGGCCCTTGCAGGGTCTGCCAGTTCGAAGCATATCTCGTCATACGGCAGGTTGGAGAGTATCTCGATAAGGAATGTGGACTTGAATCCTATGTCCATGGGCTCTCCGTCGTACTGGCATGGCAGAGTCTCGTGCGCTGATATTGAGAATCCGGTGTCCTGTGCAGATATGGTCAGACTGTTGAAGGACAGTGAGAACTTCATGCTGGAAGTGGCCTGATTGGAACAAACCGAAACACGTTTGGCGGCGTTGAGAAGAGTCATTCTTCCTATAATCATCTTGTTCTGGTTATTCTTTGGAATGACGGTCCTGTATGCCGGATATGTGCCGTCAACAAGCCGCCCGATCATCACGTAGCCGTCAAACTCGAAGTGAGCGTTCTTCCCGTCAAATGTCACTGTGACGTCACTGTCGGACTTTGACAGCAGTCCGCGGAGTATGGCCGCTGGCTTCTTGGGCAGGATGAATGAGGACTTGTTTTCGGACTTTATGTCGGTCCTGGTGTAGCACACCAATTTGTGGGAGTCGGATGCGACTATGGATGTGGATTCCGGCGACAGGTCGAAAAACACACCGTTCATCACCGGCCGGAGAACTTCGTCCGCCGTAGCATAGAGTGTATATCCGAGTCCGAAGGAAAGGGACTCCGCGGATATCTTTACTGTAACGGCAGTCCCGTCCATGGCCGGCAGTTCCGGGTAGTAGTCTGCCGGGAAGAACGGAATCTTCTGTGCGCCGGTGGCCCAGCTTATCTGCATGGTGCTGTTGTCCTCGAGTGTCTTGAACTCTATGGGCATGTCAGGGAACTCCTTTAGGGAGTCAGTGAGAATCTTCGCCGGGACAGCCGCGGCGCCTTCCTCCCTGACTTCGTCAACCGGAATGGATGTCTTTAATGTGGTTTCTGAATCCGATGCGGTCACTTCCAGGGAGCTGCCCCTGAGGACAAAAAGGAAATTGTCCAGGATGGGGGTAGTGGTCTTGTTGGAAATCACTCTCAGTCCGGAAAGCAGGCCGTGGAGAAGTTCTGTACTCGATATTGTAAAATTCATCAGTATGGGATTTTGTTCTTTTTAAGGACACAAATGTATAAAAAATTTGGCATATAATTTGAGTTAATTGTAAACAAAACCCAAAAAAATTGACAGAATATGAGAAAGAAAAATTGGCTGATAGTGCTGGCTGCCGTAATAGCCGGCGGACTTGCCGGTTACTTTACTGTCAAAGTGACTGGCTCTGATAAAGGACAGCAGACTTATGTATACGATCCTGGCAGTACGGGAGCAGTCGTGAGAAATGTAAGCATATCCGGGGATTATCCGGATTTCACATATGCGGCGGAGTCTTCGGTCAACGCCGTGGTATATGTAAAGGTAGTCAAGAGAAGCGAGCAGCCTCAGGGGCCCTCTTCCCTGTTTGAGTACTTTTTCGGATTCGGTGACTCCATGCCCCGTGAGCAGATCGGCACCGGCTCGGGCGTGATTATATCCGAGGATGGTCTCATAGTGACGAACAATCACGTCGTGTCTGGCGCCACTGAGATAGAAGTGACGATAGGTGACAAGAAGACATTCAAGGCGGATATTATAGGTACGGATCCGGCTACGGACGTGGCCTTGTTGAAGATAGACGCCAAGGGACTGCCCACCATACCGATGGGAAACTCGGACGAACTCAGGCTGGGTGAGTGGGTGCTCGCCATTGGCAGTCCGTACGGGTTGACATCTACCATAACTGCCGGTATAGTGAGCGCGAAGGGGCGTTCGATGCCCAATTACTCAGGAGAGTTCAAGATCGAGTCGTTTATTCAGACTGATGCGGCCGTCAATCCGGGCAACAGTGGCGGCGCGCTTGTCAACATCAAGGGAGAGCTGGTCGGTATTAATACCGCCATCATCTCGCAGACAGGCTCTTATGCAGGGTATTCCTTTGCGGTGCCGGTCAATATCGTAAAGAAGATAGTATCGGACTTTAAGGAATACGGCTCCGTTCAGCGCGCCATGCTCGGCATCAGCATGATAAATAATAATGAAACTTTGAAAGAGAAAATGAAACTTTCCACGACCGAGGGCGTATATATAGCTGAGGTAGTGAAAGGCGGTGCTGCTGAGGCTGCCGGAATCGAGGAGGGGGACATTCTTCTGTCCATAGACGGGGCAGAGGTGTCAAAGAGTACGGCGGTGCAGGAGATTATCAATGCCCATCGTCCCGGAGACAAGATTAAGGTTGAGGTAAGAAGAGGTGACAAGACCATGAGTATGGATGTGACCCTTATCGGCAAGGATACTCAGGAGATGAACGCCTACAACCGTCAGGGCAATGTCAATCTCTTCGGAGCGCAGCTGGTTCCCGCACCGAAGGAGGAGCTGGAGAAGCTTGGACTTGAGGCAGGAGTTAAGATTGCGTCTGTAGAGAAAGGCAAGATACGTGACGCGGGTATTAAGGAGGGATTCATCATCACCTATATTAATAATACTCCGGTCTCATCGCCTCAGGATGTGGCTGCCGAGGTCAAGAGATCCAGAAGGTCTCTGCTGATTGAGGGCTTTTATCCGGACGGCAACCTCTACTACTATGGAATAGGTTTATAAAATATAATGAGACAACTAAAGATTACAAAATCGATTACCAACCGTGAGAGCGCCTCTCTCGACAAGTATCTCCAGGAGATAGGCAGGGAGGAGCTCATCGGGGTTGATGAGGAAGTGGAGTTGGCGCAGAGAATACGCAAGGGCGATCAGAAGGCCCTTGAGAAACTGACGAAGGCCAATCTCCGCTTCGTCGTTTCTGTTGCGAAACAGTATCAGAATCAGGGTCTGAGTCTTCCGGACCTTATCAATGAGGGAAATCTCGGACTCATCAAGGCCGCCGAGAAGTTTGACGAGACCCGTGGCTTCAAGTTCATCTCCTACGCTGTGTGGTGGATACGTCAGTCAATACTGCAGGCTCTGGCCGAGCAGTCCAGGATAGTCCGTCTTCCGCTCAACCAGGTAGGTTCCCTGAACAAGATCAACAAGGCCCTGCAGAAGTTCGAGCAGGACAACGAGAGGATGCCTTCGCCAGACGAGCTGGCGGAGATACTGGATATCCCAAGGGACAAGATTGCCGATACGCTCAGAGTCTCCGGACGTCATGTGTCTGTTGACGCCCCGTTTGTGGACGGTGAGGATAACAGCCTGCTGGACGTGCTGGTCAACAACGACTCGCCCAACGCCGACAAGGGACTGGTCAACGAGTCGCTCAACAAGGAGATAGAGAGAGCCCTCTCCACACTTACTGAGAGGGAGAGGGATATCGTGAAGGACTTTTTCGGTATCGGTACCCAGGAGATGACCTTGGAGGAGATCGGAGAGAAGTTCGGTTTGACCCGTGAAAGGGTGCGTCAGATCAAGGAGAAGGCCATCCGCCGTCTCAGACACAGCAACCGCAGTAAGCTGCTCAAGAGCTATCTCGGATAATCAGGATACAGACATACAGAACACTATCAATAAATATGAAGAAAGTATTAACAGCAACCGCAATATTTGCAACCGCGCTTATGATGACATCGTGCAACAGTAAGAATCCGCTTCTGGAAGAGTGGAGCACCCCTTTCGGGATAGCTCCATTCTCCGAGATCAGGGCGGAACATTATAAACCGGCCGTTCTCAAGGCCATTGAGGAGCACAACAAGGAGATAGACGCCATAGTGGCCAATCCCGAAGCTCCTACATTTGAGAACACCATTGTCGCTCTGGACAACTCAGGAGAACTGTTTGACAGGATATATGCCGTATTCTCCAACGGAGCCTCCATCAACGCCACTCCCGAGATCATGGCTCTGGAGACAGAGCTCGCTCCGATAGTCAGCGACCATTTCAACAGCATATCCATGAACGAGGCTCTGTTTGCGCGTATAAAGACCCTATACGATGACAGGGACAATCTCGGTCTGGAACCGGACCAGATGCGTCTGCTCACAGAGACTTACAAGAGCTACGAGAGAGCCGGTGCGACTCTTCCCGCGGACAGGAAGGAGGAGTTGAAGAAGATAAACTCCCGTATCTCCGAGCTTCAGCTGCTTTTCGAGCAGAATGTGCTCAAAGAGACAGCAGACTTTACTCTGGTCGTGGAGAATGAGCAGGATCTCGCAGGTCTTCCCAAGGCGGCTGTGGACGCCGCCGCGCGCCGTGCCGAGGAGAAAGGTATGGGTGGCTGGTGGGTTTTCGGCCTGGATAATGCCAGTATGATGCCCTTCCTGCAGTTCGACGGTAACCGTGAGTTGAGGACGAAGCTTCTAAACGGTTATCTTAACCGCGGGAACAATGACAACGCCAACGACAACAAGGCCATAGTCATAGAGCTGGTCAATCTGAGCAACCGCAAGGCCAAGATCATGGGCTATGACAATTATGCGCAGTATGTCCTGGAGGACAGAATGGCCAAGACTCCGGAGGCTGTGTACGCGCTTCTGGACCAGCTTTGGACTCCGGCTCTCAACTCAGCGCGTAAGGAACTCGCGGACATGGAGCCAATAGCCAGGGCCGAGGGTGTGAAAGATGCTCTTACCGCCGCTGACTGGAGATATTATTTCGAGAAGGCAAAGACTCAGAAATTCAATTTCTCCGAGGATGAGCTCAAGCCTTATTTCCAGTTCGAGAATGTCCGCGAGGGCATCTTCTATGTGGCGAACAGGCTTTACGGTATAACATTCACTCCTCTGAACAACGTGCCAGTTCCCGATCCCGAGGCTCAGGCCTTCCTGTGTAAGGATGCGGACGGTACGACACTGGGTGTGATATTCATGGATATGTTTGCCCGTCCCGGTCTTAAGAGAGGCGGAGCATGGTGTACAGGATATCGTGAGCAGTGTTACGAGAACGGGGAGAGAGTCATCCCAATAGTGTCGATTGTGGGCAATTTTACACGTGGTCATGGAGACACACCCGCGCTTCTCAGCCCAGATGAGACCGAGACATTCTTCCACGAGTTCGGACACGCCCTGCAGTCACTGTTGCAGGATGTGAGATATAAGGGCAATGCCCCGATGACGAGGGATTTCGTGGAACTGCCCTCGCAGATCAACGAGCACTGGGCATTCGAGCCGGAGGTCTTGAAGGTGTACGCAAAGCATTATCAGACCGGAGAGGTGATTCCCCAGGAACTGGTGGACAAGCTCGACAAGTCCGGTAAGTACGGTCAGGGCTTCGCCACTACCGAGTATCTGGCTGCGTCCCTGCTTGATATGGATTATTTTATTATGAACGATGTTCCTGCAGATCTGGATGTCAATGAATTTGAGGCCAGGACTCTAGGTGACAGGGGACTGCTTCCGCAGATACCTCCCCGCTACCGCTCGACTTACTTCGCGCATGTTTTCGGAGGCGGATATACCGTAGGCTATTACAGCTATATCTGGGCTGAAGTGCTTGATGCCGATGCATATCAGGCTTTCAAGGAGACCGGTGATATCTTCAATCCGGAGGTGGCCCGCAAGTTCCGCGAGGATATACTGGAAAAGGGCGGTGAGGATGACGCCATGACTCTGTATGTCAATTTCCGCGGTCAGGAGCCGTCAATCGAGCCCCTGCTTGAGAACAGAGGTCTTAAATAGTATAGCTCATAATTTATGAATCAGGAAATATTTATCCAAGATAAGGTTAAGAATGCGCTGGAAGCCCTATACGGGGCTTCTGGCGTTAATGTCCCCCTGCAGCTTCAGGCTACCAGGAAGGAGTTTGAGGGCGATATCACACTGGTGGTCTTTCCGCTGTTGAAGACCAGCCGCAAGGCTCCCGAGGCCACTGCTCAGGAGATAGGGGAGTGGCTTAAGACCAATGTCCCCGAAGTGGAAAGCTTCAATGTGGTCAAGGGCTTTCTGAATATAAAGTTCTCCGCGTCTTTCTGGAAGGAGGTATATGCCTCCATAGCGGCGGACAAGGATTTCGGCCGTCTGCCGGCCTCCGGCAAGACAGTTATGGTGGAATATTCCTCGCCGAATACCAACAAACCGTTGCATCTGGGACATATCCGCAATATTCTTCTGGGATGGTCTGTGTCGAGGTTGCTTGAGGAGAACGGCCATAAGGTAATCAAGACCAATATCGTAAATGACCGCGGTATCCATATCTGCAAGTCCATGATAGCATGGAAGAAGGCTGGCAACGGAGTTACCCCGGAGTCTTCCGGCAAGAAAGGAGACCATCTGGTCGGGGATTTTTATGTGAAGTTCAACGACCTCTATAAGGCAGAGGTGGCGGAGCTTGAGGCGAAAGGGATGAGCAAGGAGGAGGCCGAGGAAAAGGCTCCGATACTCCAGGAGGCCCGTCAGATGCTGGTCAAATGGGAACAGGGCGACAAGGAGACCGTAGACCTGTGGAAGATGATGAACTCATGGGTCTATGCCGGTTTTGACGAGACATACAAGGCTCTTGGAGTGTCATTTGACAGGATCTATTACGAGTCCCAGACATATCTGCACGGCAAGTCGCTGGTGGAGGACGGTCTGCGCAAGGGAGTCTTCGAGCGCATGGAGGACGGCTCGGTATGGTGCGACCTGACAGCCGATGGACTGGACCGCAAGCTTGTATTGCGTAAGGACGGCACATCAGTGTATATCACCCAGGATCTGGGTACGGCCGTGGAAAGATTTACCGAGTACAATCTGGACGAACATGTCTATGTGGTGGGCAACGAGCAGAACTACCATTTCCAGGTACTCAAGCTGATACTCAAGAAGCTGGGCTTCGCGTGGGCGGACCATATCTATCACCTGTCCTATGGTATGGTGGAGCTTCCGGAAGGCAAGATGAAGTCCCGCGAAGGTACTGTCGTGGATGCGGACGACCTGCTGGAGAAGATGTACAATACGGCCAAGGAGACATCTTTGGAGTTGGGTAAGTTGGCCGATATGAGCCCAGAGGAGCAGGACGGGCTTTTCAGGACTCTAAGTCTGGGCGCGTTGAAGTATTTTATCATCAAGGTGGACCCCAAGAAGACCATGCTTTTCAATCCAAAGGAGTCCATCGATTTCAACGGCAATACGGGTCCTTTCATCCAGTATACCCATGCCCGTATCCGCTCAATTCTGCGTAAGGCTGATGAGGCTGGTTATATCCCGGCTGTATCAGGTGATATGGTCTTTAATGAGAAGGAGATAAGCATCATCAAGCTGCTCAACCAGTATCCTCAGAAAGTGGCCGAGGCCGGGGCGGCCCTGTCACCGGCCCTGATAGCCAATTATGCCTACGATCTGGCCAAGGAGTTCAACCAGTACTATCATGATGTGTCCATTCTGAAAGAGGAGAATCCGGCGCTGAGGGATGCAAGGCTGTCTCTTATAGGCACTATCGCTGCCGTTCTGGTCAAGGCAATGGATATTCTTGGTATACGTCTTCCAGAGAGGATGTAGCCTATGTGTACGGACACAGGGCAGGCATATATGTTCCCCACTTCCGTCAAGGAGGTGGAGCGTCTCGGCTGGGATTTTATAGACGTCATATTGTTCTCGGGAGATGCCTTTATAGACCACCCGTCTTCCGGAACGGCTATGATAGCCAGAGTGCTGCAGCGGGAGGGCTACCGGGTGGCTGTCGTCCCTCAGCCCAACTGGCAGGATGACCTGCGGGACTTCCGTAAACTGGGAGCCCCGCGCCTGTTTTTTGGTGTCAACTCAGGCGCCATGGACTCAATGGTCAATCATTATACGGCGGCCAGGCGCCTGCGCAGTGACGATGCATATACTCCCGGAGGCCGTGCCGGTCACCGTCCTGATTATGCCGTGACCGTCTATACCCGCATACTCAAGCGTCTTTATCCGCACGTCCCGGTAGTCATAGGCGGCATAGAGGCCTCGCTAAGAAGGCTGGCCCATTACGACTACTGGCAGGACCGGCTGTTTCCATCAGTCCTGGTGGACAGCGGGGCGGACTGTCTCATCTACGGTATGGGGGAGCGTCCGGTGGTGGCGGTCGCACGTGCCATGGAGACAGGTCAGGATATGGGGGGGATCCCGCAGACGGCGTATTTTGTCAAGGGCAGGGCGGAGCATTTGCCGGAAGGCAGTGTACTCCTTCATTCATTTGAGCGCGTAAAGGCGGATCCGGATGCATTTATAGATAATTTCAATGTAGAGGAGAAAGAGGCCAACCGGCTTCACGCCTCTACGCTCATCGAACCCTACGGGGACGGATACGTGCGGGTCAATCCTCCGTTCCCGCCTGAGACAGAGGAGGAGATGGACTCTTATTACAGCCTGCCCTTCACCAAACAGCCCCATCCGCGTTACAAGGGCAAGGAGATACCGGCATACGAGATGATAAAGAACTCCCTGACCATTCACCGCGGCTGTTTCGGAGGATGCAGTTTCTGCACTATCGCGGCGCATCAGGGCAAGTTCATACGCAGCCGCAGCGAGGAGTCGATACTTGAAGAGGTGCGCCTGCTGACGGGGATGCCTCAGTTCAAGGGCGTGATATCGGATGTGGGAGCTCCTACCGCCAACATGTACGGACTTCATGGCCGGGACAGTCACCGCTGTGCCGTATGTGCCCGCAAGTCCTGTCTTTTCCCTTCCAGATGTCCTAATATGGAACATTCGCACCGTCGCCTGCTGGAACTGTACCGCAGGATAACGGAGGTTCCTGGGGTGAGAAAGGCCTTTATAGGAAGCGGTATCAGGTATGACCTTTTCCTGAGCCAGGACGGCTTTCTGGACGAATATTCCAGAAGATACCTTAGGGAAGTGGTCGTCAATCATACTTCGGGGTGGTTTAAGGTCGCTCCGGAGCATACTGAGGAACATGTCCTGCGCTTGATGTCCAAACCGTCATTCTCTCTTTTTTCAGTGCTCCGCCGGGAATTTGACAATATTGCCGTGAAAGAGAGACTGCCGTACAAGATAGTGCCTTACTTTATATCTTCTCATCCAGGATGTACTCTACAGGATATGAGGTGTCTGGCTAATAATAAGGAACTCAGGGGTATACGTCTGGAACAGGTGCAGGACTTCACTCCGACTCCCATGACTGCGTCGTCTGTGATGTTCTATACCGGGAAGGACCTTTCCAAGCGTTCTGTTTTCGTGGAAAGAAGCATCAAGGGAAAGAAAATCCAAAAATCTCTTTTTTTTAGAAAAAATACATTATAATTGCAGCGTTTTTAGCAATTGAAAGTATGGCACAGAATGTGAAATCTCCGGCTCAGCGTCCAAAGAAGAGAGCCGTAATAAGTTATGACAATATGTCACCTGAACTTCAGGCTGCGTTTAAGGAAAAGTATCCTAGAGGATATTCGGATTATATGGGGGATATCTTTAAGGTGGACAAGCCTGACGGAACATTCTTCTATGCGGTTGAGGTTGATATTCCGGATGCGGTATATCTCGTGAAGATAGACGTGGACATAGACGATTACGAGAAAGCTGAGAATGATCTCTTCGACGAGGATGTTGTGGACGATACGGTGGTTCCCGAGATAGAGGGAGACGTATTCCCCGGTGAGGCGGAGGAGATGCAGGAGGACGATGACCGGCTGGATGACTAAGCCGCTAGCGTGGCTCAAGCATCAGCCTGAGCAGAGGCTGATGGTAATCCTGGCCATCGTCGTCGGTCTGGGAAGCGGAGCCGCGGCCGTAGTACTCAAGAAACTCATAGAACTTATCGGGGGGTGTCTGACCGGATGGTTCGATGCCTCGTGGAACAATCTCCTGCTTCTGGTTTATCCGGGAGTAGGAATGCTTTTGTCACTTCTGTTTGTACGGTATGTTGTAAGAGACGATATCGGACACGGTGTGACAAAGGTCCTGTTCTCCATATCCCGCAACAATTCGCGGATTAGAAGCCACAATATGTGGTCGTCCCTGTTGTCCAGCTCTGTGACTATAGGTTTCGGAGGCTCTGTGGGAGCTGAGGCGCCAATAGTGTACACCGGAGCGGCTATCGGCTCAAATGTCGCCCGTTCCCTCGGACTATCGTACCGGCAGATGACCATTCTGCTTTGCTGCGGCGCAGCCGGAGCGGTGGCCGGCATCTTCAAGGCTCCGATGACCGGTATCCTGTTCTGTCTGGAGATACTGCTGTTCAATATATCCATGTCATCCATCCTGCCGCTGCTGCTCTCGTCAGTGACCGCGACGACTGTGTCCTATCTTTTTCTGGGCCGCGAGGTACCGTTTACCAGTACGGTGGATGCGTTTGCCATGGGCAACATTCCTTACTACATATTGCTGGGACTGCTCTGTGGATTCGTATCCTTGTATTTTCTTAGGACGACACTGTCCCTTGAGGACAGGATAAAGAAGATAAACAATCCATTCAAGAGATGGGCCGTCTGCGCGTCGATGCTTGGCGTGCTGATATTCCTTTTCCCACCTCTGTTCGGCGAGGGTTACGACTCTCTCGGCCATATGCTGCAGGGACATCCGGACTCGGTGCTGGACAACGCCGTATTTGCCGCGATCTTCCAGTACAAATGGGTAATTCCCATATATTTTGCCCTGGCACTTGTCCTAAAGGTATTCGCGATGTCCTTTACCAATGCGGGAGGCGGTGTCGGAGGAACTTTCGGCCCGACTCTGATTGTCGGAGGTATTGCCGGCTTCATATTGGCCCGAACCATCAACCTGATGGGTTTTCATGCTCTGCCGGAGGCCAATTTCGCTCTCGTGGGCATGGCCGGACTCATGGCCGGTGTGATGCAGGCTCCGATGACGGCTATCTTCCTGATAGCGGAGATTACGGGCGGATATTCGCTCCTGCTGCCTCTGATTATTGTCTCGGCAATATCATTCGCAACGATGAGGGCATTTGAGCCTTTCTCCATCTATTCCAAGCGTCTGGCCAAGTCGGGAGACCTTATAACCCATAACAGTGACCGGGCCGTACTTACCCTTCTGCAGACCTCAGACCTGGTTGAGACAGACTTTACCGCTGTAAGGCTGGATGATACTCTGGGCGATCTGGTAAGGGCTGTGGCACGTTCTACACGCAATCTGTACCCGGTTCTGGACGATGCCGGTATCTATCGTGGCTACATCGGTCTGGATGATATCCGAAAGATAATGTTCGATAAGGACAAGTACGATACAACCAAACTCTACACCCTGATGAAGAACGCTCCCGCCACAGTCCTGTCCACTGACCGTATGGACAGTGTGATGGATAAGTTTGATAAGACCGGAGCCTGGAACCTGCCAGTGGTGGACGAGGACGGACGCTATGTCGGCTATGTCTCCAAGTCCAAGATATTCTCGTCGTACAGGCAGCGCCTGCAGGATGTCTCCTGTGATTAAAATATGCGTTATAACGGGCAAACTGCTGCGGCATTATCGGTATCATGGCTCAGTCATTTACGTCAGTAAACTCCGTCGCCCTGAACCTCAATGCCTTGCATTTTACCCATTCTAACGCATATTTTGTTCGGGAAAATTTCTTATATTCGTGAAAATATTGACTGTATGGAAAGTTTGTATGTCAATCATATCGCGGAACTTATGTCCGTTGCGCCCTGGAGGGTGGAGCACTGTGTCGAACTGATAGCGGAGGGGGCGACCGTGCCCTTCATATCCCGTTACCGCAAGGAGCGTACCGGAGGCCTGGATGAGGCCCAGGTGGCTGAAATCAAGCACTACAGCGCGAAATTCGAGGAACTGGAGAAGCGCAAGGTGTCGGTCCTGGAGACCATTGCCTCGCAGGAGAAGCTGACTCCGGAACTTGAGAAGCGGATCCGGGAGTGTCTTGACCCAGTGGCCTTGGAGGACCTTTATCTGCCTTACCGGCCCAAGCGGCGCACCCGTGCCTCCGTTGCCAAGGAAAAGGGGCTGGAGCCTCTGGCTGCGGCTGTGTTTGCCTGCAAGGTGAAGGATCCTGCCGTCGAGGCGGGAAAATTCCTCAATGATGCCGTTTCATCGTCCGAGGAGGCCCTTTCCGGAGCCCGGGACATCATGGCCGAGTGGATTTCCGAGTCGGTGCCGGTAAGGGAGATGATGCGGCGTTCCTATTCGAAGTACGGGCGGCTGTCGGCGAAGGTTGCTCAGGGCGTAGATGAGGAGAGCGAGGAGGCCTCGAAATACCGCAATTATTTCAATTTCTCGGAAGATATCTCGCGGGCACCATCGCACCGGGTGCTGGCTGTGCTGCGCGGGGCGCGTGAGGGGGTGTTGAGCGTCAAGGTGGATGTGGACAAGGACCGGACGCTGGACCGGATATATTCCTCGGTACTGTGCGGCAAGCCCTCTCCCTCTGATGCCGTCGCACTGGAGATTGACTACGCCGTGGAGGATTCTTTCAAACGCCTGCTGCATCCCTCGATTGAGAACGAGACCCTGAAGGCGGCCAAGGAAAGGGCAGATATTGAGTCGATACGGGTTTTCGGGGACAATCTGCGGCAGCTTCTGATGGCCCCGCCTCTCGGACAGAAGCGGGTGTTGGCCATCGACCCCGGTTTCCGCACCGGCTGCAAGGTGGTCTGCCTGGACGCGCAGGGAGCGCTGCTGCACAACGATACGATATATCCCCATCCGCCGCGCAATGAGCGCACCATGGCGATGAAGAAGATCTCCAATATGGTGGAGACCTACAGGATAGAGGTGATAGCCATCGGCAACGGCACGGCAGGCCGCGAGACCGAGGCGTTCATCAAGAAGATAGCCCTGCCCGAGGGTGTCCGTGTCTACTCGGTGAGCGAGGACGGGGCATCGGTCTATTCGGCCTCGCCGGTGGGACGGGAAGAGTTCCCGGAGTACGATGTGACCGTGCGTGGAGCCGTGTCCATCGGACGGCGCATAATGGACCCGCTGGCCGAGCTGGTGAAGATAGACCCCAAGTCGATAGGGGTGGGGCAGTACCAGCACGATGTGGATCAGGGGCTTTTGAAAGAACGTCTGGACGAGGTGGTGGAGAACTGCGTCAACAGTGTGGGAGTCAACCTCAATACCGCTTCCCGGCACCTGCTGGCATACGTCTCCGGTGTCGGCCCTGCTATGGCCCGCAACATCGTGGAGTACCGGGACGAGCACGGGGCCTTTGCATCGCGCCGTGATCTGCTGCACGTCAAGAGGTTAGGCGAGAAGGCCTTCGAGCAGTGCGCCGGTTTCCTGCGCATACCGGGGGCGGCTGACCCGCTGGACAACACTGCCGTGCATCCGGAACGGTATGCTCTGGTG
>ENA-OOWN01000879-OOWN01000879.1-human-gut-metagenome-genome-assembly--contig:-NODE-879-length-24296-cov-10.765727_pt1 | contig 24296 bp, 16 predicted proteins | sample MGYA00241406_ERZ501319 | MGnify/ENA primary metagenome ERZ501319 (study PRJEB25962, sample SAMEA2042734) | human gut metagenome | biome: human gut; feature: human-associated habitat; material: faeces... | reverse complement strand
AGAGCGCATGATTCATAATCATGAGGTCCCCGGTTCAATCCCGGGTCCCGCTACTGAATAAAAACTCACACTACGAAGAAAAAGACATTTAAGAGATATTCTCTTGAATGTCTTTTTTTCTATCCGCCCCTACCGCCAGCGAAGAAAAATCCGCAAGATTTGGGAATATACTACAAAGACATTATATTTGCTACCGAGAACTTTAGGAGATAAATAGATGAAAAAGCTAAAAAAACTCGACTTAATACCGGAAGAACAGAATATGACCGCAGGTATTGACCTGTGCGGCAATTTCAAACAACTTTTTAATGTTCCCAAACCTTCGCCGGGATGTATATTTCTGCTCTGTACGCGAGGAACATGCAACGTAACGATTTACCTGAACCAGTATGAACTGAAAGCCAATTCCATCGCTGTCATTTATCCGGAAGTATATTTTCAGATAACGGAACAAAGCGCAGATTGCCGTTTCTTCTTCGTAGGTTTCTCTAAAAATTTGGTCAGAAGCACGTATCTGTTTTCGCATACCATCAAGCATACGCCTTATATTTTCGAACGACCAGTATTGCACCTCGAACCTAAAGTTGCCGAAATATTCCGCGACTACATGAAACTGATGATTAAGTCGTTGCGCGTGGAGGATTTTATGAACGAAATACAGATTAATCTGACATACAGCCAGCTCATTCTTCTCTTGGGAAACATCTATCAGCGAGACATGCCCCAACTCGAACCGTCTCATTACAGCCGTAATCAGGAAATCGTGAAAGAACTGGTGCGCATCGTTATCCAGTATTATAAGACGGAGCGAAACGTTTCGTTTTATGCCGAAAAGATGCACCTTTCTCCCCAACACCTGAGTACGACTATCAAGAAGATTACGGGAAAGACACTGACCGACATCATCTCGTCGTTCATCATCCGCGATGCGCAAGCCAAATTGCGCTCTACGGGCATGACCATCCAAGAGATAGCCTACTCGCTTAATTTCCCCGACATCTCTTTTTTCGGAAAATACTTCAAACGTTATACGGGCATGTCGCCCAAACAATACCGAAACTCTTAGAAACTGTTTTGAATTTATCGTGCGATGATTTGGGATGATTTTTTGAGGCATTTCCGCTTGTGTGATAAGGAAGATAGCGGGCTATCTGACGAAGAACAGAAGTGGAAAAGACCGAAAAATCGCCCAAAGCGCACACGAAAACGGATACATCAAGTTAAGAAAAACTTTTTGTAGAAATTCAAAGCAGTTTCTTAGGCTACTACCGGAATGAACGCAGCCGAAGTATTCCTCTTTTCTCTTTCATCAGGAATACTCCGGCTGCGCTGTCTGCTTTAACGTTTACATTTCTTGCTATTCCGGTATCCCTTTTCCTTTCATGGACTCGGCATCCCGCTTCCTTCTGATATGACCGCAAACTGTCAATCCCGCTCCGAGCAGACAAAATACCGTGACACCGATAAACACCTTCCCGCTGCAGTGCGTTATCAGTGCGAAAAATCCCCACAACAGAAGATAGACAGAGAAGTCAAACCAGATGTTGTCAATGACTTTCTTGACCTTTTCCAATTTCAACCGGCTTTTTTCGTCACCGGCTTCGGCTCTGCGATTCAAGAAGTACCATGACGTACCTGCCCAGTCCATTACCATCACCATCAGGGTCATAGCAATAATCAGCTCAACATATTCCATAAAGTAACACAGTAGGATTGCTGCTACCACATAAAACAACAATCTGATTTTAAGGAATTTCATAAGCAATATATTATAAATGGTTACTCCAATAATAAATACTATTTACCGATACGGCAATCATCAAAAACAGATTTTCTTTTTCATCAGCTGTGATGGTTGTCATAGAATCTATCGTCTTAATTTACTCATTAGAACCATGATTAAACAGACAAAATCAGAAAATAAAAAAAGTTTTTCATGAGCATTAAGAGTAAAGGGTTAACTATCTCTGTTTTCATTTTGTATTGCAATACGATGTAAAGTTACAAAATATATTCAATCTTCTAATATGAAAGCAGATGTTTCTTAACAGGTTTTATATAAAAAACGTTTTAAAATCAGGTTATAGCGATCAGTTCGACCGCCTTCCGAATAGAATTTTCCATGTCCTCCCGCACAAGCTCTTACTCTTCTTTCATTTCTTCGATGGGGGTAATGTCTTCTATCTGCCCGTTACGCTTACGGCGGAAACGAAACAGACGAAACAGATCGGTCAGTGCGTAAACCACCGATGCGGCTCCTAATACGATAAACGGAACGGTAGCCGCCTGAAAGGGATTAAACAGCACCACGATGCCGGTAACAAGGATGGCGGAGGGCAACACATAGACCCCTGCCGGAACAGGAATGTAGGCACGCGCCGAAGCAAAGTTTACCAACTGGCTTATTCCTCCCAGTACCAGCAGTACACCCAATACATACATCAGGATGCCGATAAAGAACTCCGGCATTATCATCAGCCACAACCCGAACAGCGAACTGCCCAATGCGATGACGGGAAAAGCCTGTCGGATTCCGGCTTCCCTGCGCTTCCCGGCAGAAGCAAAATAAGAAAAAAGCCCCAGCAAACCCGGCAACAGGAACAATATCCCTACCGTTATTACCAAATAATTTACTGCCACATCCGGCCATACTATCAGCAATACACCGATAATCAAGGCGCAAAGACTGCTTATTACTGCATAGTTAAAAGGTTTCATAATTTTCTGTTTTTTTCGTTGTACGAATATAACAACTTCTACCGATATAAACAATCCGCCGAAAGACTTTGTTGCGGAAGAGCTGCATAAAACCTTTCCGTCCGCCACGGTTTGATGAACCAACGGCCTGCGGTTTATAACCCACCAAGCCGGGTCATACAACCCGCCATGCGGGGTTATACAACTCACCTTGCAGAGTTATATAACTCACCGTGGCGGGTCATAAAATCATTCGGGTTACGATTGAGAATCCTGCCGCAAACAGCATCAAAAACATCATACAAAAAGAATCAAAATCAGACATCAAACACCCGTCTGCCGCCTTTTGATATGTAATATATGTCCATAAAATACCTACAATTAGGTATTTAACATTCTTTTTTACCTACAAATAGGTATTGTCCGATTTTTTAACCTCTTCTATCTTTGCAGCATAATAAAAACAAAAAAACTATAAGAAATGAAAGAAAAAGCCTTACTATTCTCACTGCTGTTCGCAGCGTTCGGCACTCACGGTTTTGCAACCAACCGTTACGAAACGACTTCCGACGACTCGAAAGACCAAAAGGAGGTGAATGAAAAGAAACGTTCTCGTTTCACCGTAGGCGGTTACGGCGAAGCGGTATATTCGCGCAATTTTTACAGCGATAATTACATGCGCTATTTAGATGAGAGCAAGGTAAATGCTCACAGCAATGAAAAACACGGACGTTTCGACTTGCCGCATGTGGTTATTTTCCTCGGCTACGACTTCGGGAAAGGATGGTCGATGGGAAGCGAAATCGAGTTTGAGCATGGGGGAACCGAAAGCGCCATCGAAATAGAGGAGGAAGAAGGAGGCGAATACGAAAGCGAAATAGAACGCGGAGGGGAAGTTGCCCTCGAACAGTTCTGGATACAAAAATCATTTTGTCCGGAATTTAACATCCGGCTGGGTCACATCATCGTTCCCGTGGGCGGCACGAACATGCACCATACGCCTACCGAGTTTTTCGGCGTCTACCGTCCGGAAGGCGAAAATACCATCATGCCCTGTACGTGGCACGAAACGGGTTTAAGCATCTGGGGGCAGGCGGGCGACTGGCGATATGAAGCCATGATTCTGCCGGGCTTGGATTCTGACCGCTTCAGCCGCAAGAACTGGATACAAGGAGGCGCAGGAAGTCCTTACGAATTTAAAATCGGCAATGCAGTGGCTGGGGCTTTCCGTGTCGACAACTTCTCGGTGAAAGGTTTGCGCCTGTCTGTCAGCGGTTATATAGGCAATTCGTTCAGCAACTCTCTGCGCGGAGCCACGAGCGAGAGCAACAACAGCAGCAGCGGAAACAACCGCTATCAGGACGTGAAAGGCACGGTAGCAATCGGGGCTTTCGATTTTGCTTATAACGACCACAACTGGATTGTACGCGGGAACTTCGACTACGGTCACCTGTCGGATGCAGCCATGATATTCCGTTTCAACAGCGGCATGACCAGCACTTCGCCTTCGCCCAAGCAGGCAATCGGTTCGGATGCCATCGCTGCCGGAATAGAGGCGGGCTACAACATATTCTCACAGTTCGACAAGCTCCACGAGAAAGGTCACAAACTATACATCTTCGGCAGGTATGATTATTACGACTCTATGTATAAAACAGAAACAAACATACAGAAATACGAATGGTGCGGACGCCAGCGCATTGCCGCCGGACTGAACTATTATCCGATGAAGGAAATCGTGATAAAGGGCGAATACTCCATCGGGTTGATGAGGAGTTTCTATAAAAACGAGCCGTCAATCTCGCTGGGTGTGGCATACGCCGGACTGTTTACACGCTAAAACCAACAATCAATAATCCTCTAAAAAGTATTACAAAATGAAAATGACTAAGTTTTTTAAGATGCCCCTTTATCTTACGATGGGTGCATTCATGGCGATGGGACTGTATGCATGTAGTGACGAGAATGATCCGGGAACCGGAGGCGGTGAAGGAGAGCTTTCAGAACAGGAACAGGCGTTGAAGAACATTGTAACCGATTTTGCCAACAATACAGCCGTACCCACGTATCGGGGAATGGCAGATGCTGCCATCGAGCTTCATAACGCTTGCTTGGCAATGAAGAATGCCGGAGCAGGAAACGTTACCACGGCGCAAGTGGAAACGGCAGGCGAAGCATGGAAAAAGGCACGCCGCTACTGGGAGTTGAGCGAAGCATGGCTGTTCGGTCCTGCGGGAGATTATAACATTGACCCGCATATCGACTCGTGGCCTTTGGACAAGACTTCGATGGACGCACTGTTGGCTAACGAAGAACAAATGTCGCAGATGGACGAAGACGGTACGTATGTAGGCAATAACTTGGGGTTCGGCTTACAGGGATTCCATGCCATCGAATATTTGCTGTTCGAACTGCAAGGTACGGGAGCCGATGCCAAAAGCATTGCCCACAATGTAAACTACACCACCCAAGAGCTGCTTTACATGACCGGCGTTACCGGAGACTTGCGTAACCAATGCGTGCTGCTGGAAGCATGTTGGGCAGGAACGGAAAACGTTACGGCAGAAAAACAAGCCATACTGGAAGACAACGAACTGGACAAAGGGGTTAATTACAGTCAGGTAATGATGAACGCCGGACAAGCCGGCAGCGAATACGTGAACTACTTGGAAGCGGTTCAGGATTTGATTTCGGCTGGTATTCAAAACATTGCCAACGAAGTGGGAAATATCAAGATAGGTAACCCCACCGGATTAGGAGACCCCGCAGGAGGTATGGAGGAAGACCCCGGTTACATCGAATCGCCGTACAGCTTAAATTCAATCACCGACTTCAAGGATAACATCATCAGTATCCAGAATGCGTATGAAGGTTTCCAGAGCAGCGAATCATACAATGCAGGCGAAACCGTTATTCAGCCGTCTACCTATACGCTGAGCGCATACATCAACTCCTTGGATGCCGACTTGGACGAAAGAGTGAAAAAGGCAATAGACGATGCTTATAATGCCATTTCGCAGATGAAAGAACCGTTTGCTTATTGGGCGGGCAGAGACGATGCCATCAATCAGGCGGCTGTCGACGCATGTAATACACTGAACGATATATTCTTCGAAGTCGACAATATCTTATCTGCAAACCATTGATTCATGCAGGAATCAGCTTTAAAGCGGACGTTTTGCCACGTCCGCTCATTGTTACATTTCAAAACTAACTTTACGGTATGAAAAAACATTACTATTTCTTAATGACAACCCTGTTATGTGGCAGTCTGGCTGCTTGCAGCGATGACGAGACGGGGACGGACAACCCGGCAGGAGGAGACTCTGAAACCGAATTGCCCGAATGGTATTACACCGGAGGCGAATTGGGTACTTCGACCGACGTTACTTCCGTAGCTTTCGAGCAACCTACACCCGCAGTCGATCAGGGTGGCTTTACAGCTTCTTTCAACCGGGGCGAGCAGTTGTTCGAAAAGCCTTTTATGGCAAATGTCGATGGCGTACGTCACGGGTTAGGACCGCTTTATATCCGCAGTTCCTGTATGCACTGCCATCCGGGATACGGACACGGAAAGAGCCAGCCTTCGGGTTCATTTAATACAAACGAAATAGGGAACGGATATCTGCTGGTGGTTTACAATCCCGAAACCAACGCATACGTATCTTGGCTGTCGGGGATGCCGCAAACCAAAGCCGTGGCTCCGTTTAAGGAACCGCTCGATGAGTCACAAATACAGATTACATGGCATGAGTATACTGACTCGTATGGAAACAAGTTTGACGACGGTGAGACTTACCAGCTCCGCTATCCGGAGGTTACCATCCCGAAAAGCGCCATTTATGTTGCCAACAAGGGATACGACGTGGGCAACTATGAAGTGCGTTTGGAGTCGACCATCGGTATTTACGGAACCGGATTGCTTGATGCCATTTCCGATGAAGATTTGAAAGCGGAATATACGAAACAGGAACAGGCAGGCGTAACGCTTAATCCGGCAATCTTTGCCAACGGCGAATGGGTGGGACAGTATGCCAATACCACACAGGGAGGCGACGGAACGAAATACCCGTACCGTTACACGTATGCACTGAGCCGAGGTCCGTTACAGGATGCTGCCGGAGCCAATGCGTTTTGGAACATTACGAACGTTACCCGCAGCGACCGGCGTTTCCATTATTTAGACGCTGCCGGAACGTATGCCGACTATTCTTCGAAAGACCCGGAAGTACAGGCGGGATTCCGGAATTACATTGAGAACATCGACCCTGACCATACGCACCCCGACTGGCATACGACCAACTCCGACGGCACATATAACGAAGAGGCAAACATCAAGGCTTATCTTAATTCGAAAGAGCTTGACATTGAAATTACCGACCAAGAATACATCGACCTGATGGTTTGGCACAGAGGACTTGCTGTTCCGGCAGCACGTAATGTAAACGATGAAACGGTTTTGAAGGGAAAAGAATTATTCGAACAAATCGGATGTACGTATTGCCATAAGCCGAGCTGGACTACCGGCGAGGATGAAATACGCGACCCGGCACGGTTCTTCGTTGGCGACAGAGCAAACGAACTTCCCCGGTATCCGCATCAGAAAATCTGGCCTTATACCGACATGGTTCAACATCGGCTGTTTATGGTGAACGACATCCGCACGGGATGGTGCCGGACCACTCCGCTGTGGGGACGCGGACTGCACCAGAAATGTACCGGGGCTGAATATGCCGACCGCTTGCATGACTGCCGCGCACGCACCACGCTTGAGGCTATTATGTGGCACGGTACGAATCCTCAAAGCGATGCGTATGAGACGACTCAGAATTTCCGCAAGCTGTCGAAGGAAGACCGCGATGCCATCATTAAATTCATTGATTCCATCTAAGGCGGAACGGAGGCGGATTGGCTTGAAAAACGCTACCGCTTGCGTTACGTAATTCTAACCGTTAAGTCCAACGGTTCTACCCATAGGACTCCCCTGTCCTACGGGTAGAATTTTGAGGAATATTCCGCCTCGTTTAAAACGCTATTACACAGAATATAAAGGTTAGCTCTTCTTCACAAGCACGGATTGCAAAGCCAAGTTTGAATCTTTTTCCGGATACTCAAGCGCGAGGCTGTGAATCCGTGCTTTATTTCCCAACCCATTAAGACATGAAACTACTGAAAATAGTCAGCTTCGGAGGTATCGGCATTCTGCTTGTCGTTCTTATTACCGCCACCATACTCGAAAAACTGTACGGCACATCGTTTTCTTCACGCTACATTTACCACTCTTACGGCTTTGTCGGCCTGTGGGGAATAGCGGCCGTTGCAGGCATTGCCTACACACTGAAACGCAAACTGTACCGTTTTCCCATAACCTTTTCGCTTCACTTGTCGCTGGCTCTTATCCTGACCGGTGCAATGGTTACGTTTTTATTCGGCAGGCAAGGCAATATTCATTTGCGCATAAATGCCCCTGCGCAACAGATGTTTTGTGACGAAAAAGGCGACAGTATTCCACTTCCCTTCCGAATAAAGCTGAACGGTTTCCGTATAGATTATTATCCCGGTACACAAGCTCCGATGGACTACGTAAGCCAACTGACGGTGACTGACGGCAGCCTCGACGACAACGGAACGGTTTCGATGAACAACATCTACACTTACCGTCACTACCGTTTCTACCAGTCGGCATACGACCCTGATGGGAACGGAGTAACTCTTGCCGTATCGCACGACCCTTACGGGATAGGCATCACTTACGCAGGCTATGCTCTGCTTACCCTCAGTTTTTTATTGTATTTCTTCGTACCCGACAGTGGATTCCGTAAACTGCTCCGCCATCCGTTGCTTCGGAAAGGAACGGTAACGGCAACGATGATCGTGCTCGGATGTCTCCCCGCGGTATCTGCCGAGACAAATCGCCCCAACGTATTGCCGCCAAACGTAGCCGATGCTTTCGGTAACCTGTATGTATATTACAACGACCGTATTTGCCCGCTCCAGACACTGGCACGCGACTTTACGATGAAACTGTATGGAAAAAGTGTTTATAAAGGGCTGACAGCCGAACAAGTGCTGACCGGATGGTTGTTCTATTATGACGACTGGAAAAACGAGCCGATAATCCGCATCAAAAGCAAAGATGTACAACAGCGGTTGGGAATAACCGGATATGCCCGACTTACCGACTTTATAGGCAAAGAAGGTTACAAACTGAAAGAAACGCGAAGAAGCAATGCACCTGCCCTCAGAGGAGCCAAAGAAGCCGACGAAAAATTCAACCTCATCAGCATGGCGGCAACGGGCAGTCTCTTTAAAATTTATCCTTACCGCCCGACCAACAACGAACCAATGACTTGGATTTCGATGGTAGACCAACAACCGCAGGGCATGGCTCCCGACCAATGGCTTTTCATCAGGAAAAGCATCGGTCTGATAGCCGAACAAATCGTCCGGAACAATAACAAGCAGGCCCTTTTCTTCATCGGGAAAATAAAAAAATACCAAGAGAAAGAAGCGGCAGACATATTGCCTTCGCCTCTAAAGTTCAAAGCTGAAAAACTATACAACATGCTCCGCCATACCCGTCCGGTTGCAATGGTTTGTCTCTCAATAGGAATTATTTCATTTATACTCTGCTGCCGCAGCATGAGCCGGCGCAAGCGCATAAATCCAATACTCCGAACGGTGCTGCTTGCTTTGCTGGGAGGCATCGGAGTGTACTTGCTGGCTGTAATCTACCTACGGGGATACGTAAGCGGCCACCTTCCGCTGTCCAACGGATTCGAGACGATGCAATTCATGGCTGTCTGTGTTATTCTGCTGACTTTCATTTGCTACCGACGCTTTGAGGCTGTCATAGCTTTCGGATACATGCTCGGCGGACTTGCGTTATTGGTTTCGATGCTCGGCGAAGCCAATCCGCCGATAACCCAACTGATGCCCGTACTGGCTTCTCCCCTGCTGAGCATCCATGTAGTAACCATCATGATAGCTTACTCTCTGCTTGCCTTTGCCATGATGAACGGAATTACCGCTCTCTTGCTTAGCCGCTCACTTCATGACTGTACCGAACAGATAGCGCGTCTGGAAGTTATCAGTCGGTTATTACTCTATCCTGCAGTCTGCTGCCTTGCCCTCGGTATCTTTATCGGCGCGGTATGGGCAAACGTTTCGTGGGGACGCTACTGGGGATGGGACCCTAAAGAAGTCTGGGCACTTATCACTATGCTTATCTATGCCTCTGCACTTCATCCGGCATCGCTTCCGTTTTTCCGCCGTCCGATGTTCTTCCATTGGTTCTGTGTTATCGCTTTCGCAAGCGTACTAATTACTTATTTCGGCGTAAACTTTATCATGGGCGGAATGCACAGCTATGCGTAAAACGTGATATACGCCGTCAGAGCGACCAGCGTTTCCATTTAGCAATCAACTGAGCCACGTTCTTGGCATCAAATTTCTCCATCAAGTGCCTGCGATGTGTTTTCACCGTATTGGGACTTATGAAAAGAGAATCTGCTATCTCGGCTGTATTCATTCCCCGTGCAAGGCAATCCAACACCTCTTTTTCGCGCCGTGAGAAATCAGGAACAGCAAAAGGGCTCAACGACCGGCACGGAGCCAATGCCCTGTCGAAATACCTTCTTCCCTCACGCAATGCGGCAATGGCAAGATGAAGTTCGTTTATATCCGAATTTTTGGAAACGGCTCCATCAATATCCCAATCCGACAACTTAGCCGCCACCCACGGTTCATCGTGCATGGTATAAACAAGGATGCTGCACCGGGGCGCATGATTTCGCAACCGAATAACCAATTGTCCCATATCGACATCCGGAAACTCCAAATCTGTAATATACAAATCGAACCGCCCGGCAAACGATGCTTCCAGCGATTTCTTATCCGATACGCCCACACATAAGGTATTCTCTTTTTGCGCTATCAGTCCTCTCAACCCTTCACACACGATAGGATGATCGTCGATAACCAAAACCCGATATGCCTCAACCCCGTTGTTCATTTTCATTCATGTTAAAAGTCAAAATACATCCATGTCCTCCCTCGTCTGTTTCGCCTTTTTCGAATGTTCCGTGAATAGCTTTCACCCGCTCGCCAACCGTACGGAGTCCGATACCGTCTCCGCCCGCAGGTTTCGCCGTTCCGTTATCCGTTACCTCCAGCCGATAAGCTTCTCCGGCATTGCCGATTAAACGGATGTCGACCTGCGTTGCGCCGCCATGCCGTACGGAATTCATGGCAAGTTCCTGCACGATGCGGTATAACTCGTAAGCCGTCTGTGGGGGAATGTTGCTGCCCGCATCCGCAGGGGAAGCGCGATACACCACCTTGCAACCCGTATCGTGAGTCACTACATCGGCATAGCGGGACAGTATATCATCGAAACTCATCCGTTCAAATTCGGGAGGCATCAGCTCGTGCGAAATGGCACGAACTTCTCCACGCAATCGCCCGATGGATTCCGACAATTCCGCAGCCGAAAGTTCGTCCGAAGCCGAAGCGACCCTGAGCTGCAAACCTAACAGTTCATTGGCTATGCCATCGTGTAGTTCGCAGGCAAAACGTTTACATTCCACCTCCAGCCCTTCGATATATCGTTGTGCCGACACCAGCTCTTTTTCCTGCTTCAATTCCTTCAGACGGCGTGCAGTTACTTTTTGTTTGTGGCGCATCATACCCAACACCCCTGCCACTAAAAGCAGCAAGACCGATACACCGATACCCATCTTCAAGGTTCGAGCCTCTGTTTCGAGTGCCTGCCGCCGCAGTGCCGATATTTCCAATTCGCGTTCTTGAGCGCGGTACTTCGCTTCAAACTGAGCCATCTGTTCTGCCAGATTCTTCACTACCAACGAGTCGGTCCACATCCGCGCACTATCCATATAAGCAAAAGCTTTTTCTTCCATACCGATTCCTTTGTAACACCGCGCCATCGCTTCGTACATCGTATGAAAATCTGTTCCTGCAGATTTAGCCCTCAACCAATGAAAATCGCGCAACGCATCGGCATATTGTTTCCTGTTCAGTTGAATCTTTGCCCGTGCCTGAATGAACCCCACCACCGGAATAGATGATTCGGGAAGCTCCGGAAGCAAACGGTTTCCGCATTCCAAATAGTAGTTGATGGAATCGTTTTCGCCTGTGTCTCTGAAATACTGAAACAGTCCGGGCATACATCTCATTTGCCATACGGGATTTCCTCCGTCGGCACAAGCCAACTTCCACGCCTGACGGATAGACATTCCCGCCTCATCAGTTTTCCCCACTTCCGACTTGATACTCGCTCTTACCTGCCAAACGCCAAACGTTACATATCGGTCATCGGTTTTCAATACCTGTTCCAATGCCCGGTCTATACACGCTTCGGCATCGGCAAAACGCTTGATATTAAAATATAACACGCTAAGATTTTGGTTCAGATGGGCAAGCCATCCGGCATCGCCGTATTTCAATGCGGCATCGAGGGCTTTATTATAACAATAGAGTGCGGAATCTTGCATGTGCCTGCGGCGGTAAAGGATTCCCAAATCGTTATATACGCTGATGTGTTTTTCCAAATCGGTTACTTGAGAGAGGTAAGGAAGCACGCTTAGCTTCATGTCAAACCCTTTCTCATTTTCGCCACGGTAGATAAACAGTGTGGCTTGTTCGTTTAGCAGGATGGGGTAAACCGGAGACTGCTCTACGCCGGGCGTGGCAAACGCTTTATCGAAGAAATATTGTGCCGAGTCGTACATACTTTCTCCCATCAGTGCAGCGGCCTTGTCGTAAAGGCGCATCAGCAAAGTATCTGTAAGCACCTTTTCTGCCCTCATCATACATACCGGGAGACAAACGGTAAAGAACAGAAGCATCACGCATCGCAAATAAAGTAGATTCATCGTTGTGTTGTCATTAGTATTGTGTGTACAAATTTAATATAAATATTTTATTATGACGAAAAGTCGCCTCAAAAAGCTCAAAATAACGGGATAAACAAACACCGTGCACATAAATCATCCTTTAGGGTGACTAAAAAGAAGATTAGATTTCGTTTATTTGAGCAAATTAACACATAAATACATATTAATTTTAAAACCCCTAAAACATGAAAAACTTTTTACTGAAACTAATGTTCTTGGCAATCCCGCTTGGGATGATTGCATGTTCTGATTCGGAAGACGAACCGGAGACTCCTAACGTAGAAGTAACCAGCGTAACAGTCTCACCCGAATCTATTAATATGGTTATAGGAGATACCGAACGTCTTACGCTGACTATTTTACCTGAAAATGCAAGTGTGAAAAGCGGAACTTGGGCTTCGTCTGACGAAGCGGTGGCAACGGTTTCGCAAGACGGAACTGTAACCGCTGTAGCCGAAGGTACGGCTGTAATTACCGTAACGGCGGGAAGCAAAAGCGCTACGTGTAATGTAACTGTCACGGAGGAGCGCATCGAGATTGAAAGCATTGAGATTTCACCTGCCGAAGTTACGCTGACCCAAATCGGGGAAACTGCCCAACTCACCGTTAAAATCATGCCCGAAGATGCTACCTATACGGATATGACATGGACTTCATCGGATGAAAGCATCGCCACAGTCACACAAGAGGGATTGGTAACTGCCGTTGCCGAAGGTAACGCAACCCTAACCGTCTCAGTCGGAGAAATAAGCGCTACGTGCAGCGTAACCGTAGCGGATGAGAGCATCGAGGTAGAAAGCATTGAAATTTCGCCTGCCGAAGTTACGCTGACCCAAATCGGAGAAACTGCCCAACTCACCGCACAGGTCATGCCGGAAGATGCCACCTACACGGAGATTACATGGACTACTTCTGACGAAAGCATTGTCACGGTTACGGAAGAAGGGCTGCTAACTGCCGTTGCCGCAGGAAATGCGACAGTGACAGCCGCAATAGGAGAAGTCAGTGCCACTTGCGCCGTTACGGTCAGCATTTCCATAGCCGAGATAAACGGCAACGAGGCAACTGTCGACCTTACGGGAGCTACAAACGAACAGGTAATACAAGCCATAGCCGATGCTTCCGCTGCCGGAGTTACCCGATTCACTTTCAACGGCGATTATGCTGCACTGGCTCTTGGCGAAAGCACGCCGTTCGCAGGCATCCCTGTTGAATTGCTCGACTTGAGCGACGTAACGGGATGGCCTTTGGTCAACGGGCTGAAAGGAGTACCGGAAAAGGCTTTCTATGCAAACGACTCCCAAATACAGGAAATCATATTGCCGGAAGAAGTACAAGCCATCGGCAGCTACGCTTTCTATGAAAACACATTACTGACTAAAGTCACCGCTCCGGGAGTACAAACCGTTATCGAATACGCTTTCCAGAAATGTTCCGCATTAGAAATGGCAGATATGCCTCAACTAACCACCCTCGAACGTTGCGGATTCTACGGGACGGCACTGAAAGAGGTCAACTTCCAACTGCTTACATCCATTGGCAGCATGGCATTTTACAACTGTACTTCGCTGACTACCGTAAGCCTCCCCGAACTGACGGCCGTGGGAGAAATTGCTCCTACCGATGCCGAGAAACGTACCAACACTGCCCAATTCAGTTCATGTACTGCGCTGACATCCCTCTCGCTACCTAATGCTACCCTCATTGGCGACTTTGCGTTTGATGGCTGTACGGCACTGACGGAAATCGAATTGCCAGAGGTTACGGAGGTAGGGCTTTCCGCATTCCGGTATTGCGACGCACTGACGAAAATCCGCTTGCCTAAAGCTACCCAAATCAAGGGATGGGCTTTTGATAGTTGCCCGTCATTGGTAACAGTGCAATTAGTAGCCCCTGCAAGCATTAGTGTACATAACCACGCTTTTGGTCCGGCCAACTCGCAAACCCTGAACATCGACCTTACCCTCGCTCAAAGAAACAGCTATCAAGTAGGACGAATGGAAGGCATACACGGTGAAGTGACTTACACATGGAGAACGTATGAGTGGAAAAGCGTAGCTTACGAATGATCAGGCAAAAAACAAGCCGGCACATTCGTTTATTCACCGGCTTGTTTTTTTATGTTCTAACAATATTAACTAAAAAGAAAAACCAAACCCACACCCCTAAAAAACTCATCATTTACCCATTCAAAACACAAGCGGTAGAACACTTGAACTCTACCCATAGAAACAGCCAACTCATGCGGTAAAACACACTTGTTCTTCCCATAGAAATATTGTCAGTATGCGGAAGAATAAGATAGGGATGTAAATCAGGCAGATAAGCCAGCCCCTACTTCAAAGGGAAAAGAAAAATAACCGTTTCGAGCCAATAGAACTTTCTATCGCACGAAACGGTTATTTAATTAACAAAAAAGTAATTCTAAGTTAGATTCTCTAATTTACATTCACAAAAGAAAAACTATTGAGCATCCCATAGATTCACACTACATAATGCTAGCGAAACCATAGTCTTTAAAGTTTCCTTTTTTACAGCCGACAATCCATCTATTTTTGCATACACTTGATTAGTAAATGAAATAGATTCTTCTTTTGAATTAGTAGCTAATACTCCATCCAAATATTCACTCAAAAACTCATACTCTGCATCTAATGTTGGCATGGGTCCCGAAACGAAAGCATTAATAACCTCTGTATCACTATTTGCTAGTTTTAAACTTCTCAATAATGAAAGCAGTTTACCTCTTTGCAAAGAACTTAAATCTCCATTTTCTCCTAATGATTTAACCTTTTTACTAACAGATGTAAGAATTTGATCTTCGGACATAGTGCCATTTTTTAAGCCGGGATTTTCTCTGACTAATTCATATATTGCTTGATTATGTAAATTTCCAGCTTTTTGATACTCTCTTGTTGCCATTGGATATACTTTCCATTCATTATTAATATTCCAAATAGGTCTTACACCCCCACCGGGATTTAAAGCCGTGATCAACGAACATGTAATAGAAATCTGTAATCTACGACCAAATCCTGTCACACCTTCATCACCAGCCCATTTCCAAGAACCAGAATCAGCACTTCCAATACGCTTAAACCAGCTTTTAAGGCGTCCCCAAAATCCCCTCGATTGTACAACTGGGCTTGGAGTTAACTCTTGAACATACAGAATCAACTCTCTCATCTGAGTTTCTTCCAAAGTTTGTTCCGATTGAGTCACAGTCAATTCCTCCATTTCTTTCGTAGAACAAGAACTAGTACTCAAAGCCACCAAACTACAAAACAGCAAAATCAAAAAAAGATTTGTCTTCATAACATCAAATATTTAAAAAGGTTAATAAAACTAATATCATCACAAATATAATGGGAAAATTTTAATTGCAAAATCTTTCTCTGTATTTTTATAAAAAAAATATTTATCATGAAAAAGATATTTTACGTTTTAGCTATTTCGTTCTTCCCTTTAATAGGGAAAGCCCAGTATTGTAACCTGCACCAATATGCCACTTTGATATACGTCAACTCAAACCGCGAAACAAACGAAACCCGTTTCGATACGGTTGCCGTTTCGAGCGTAACCCGTAAAGGAGACAATACATGGGTAGAACAGTCGCCAAGTAACCCCACCGCCAAAAAACAAAAAGGCTTTTACGATGGAAACAACACTGTAAAATATGTCTACCAGCCCAATGGGGTGACCAACCGCATTCTGATTGATGAGAAATGGGGTGTAGAGACCATGAGGCAGTTAAAAGAAGAATTAGACAGTTATCAAAACAACGCAACAGAAAGCAACCAAGATTTTAACGAACAGTTGGCAGATGCCGAACGCCATAAAGGTGCCATCACCATTCCGCTAAAAGCCGATGCCGTAAAAGGGGAAAAGATTCCCGACGGAGAGTATTCGCTCAAGGCAGGCTACATGAAAGTATCTTTCAAACTGAGCGACGGAGAGTATGAAGGTTTTGAAAAGGTGACAGTCCCCGCAGGAACATTCGATTGCCTGAAGGTTTCTTACAAAATCAAGGCAAACGTTCTTTACCTTCCGCAAACTCAATACATCACCCAATGGTACGCGCAAGGCATAGGATTGGTAAAAGAAGAAATAGCAAACAAAAAGAAAGAATTGACGCAAACCCGCCTGCTTGTTGCTGCCGATAAATAGCAACCGCTAATCACATACGAAAAAATGCCCGCACTCAAAGAGCTGAGCGCGGACATTTCATTCTTAATTAGTTTACTTAACTTCCTGTCAGTTTACTTTCCATTCAATGATACCGCCCGATTCCCCCTTCTGTAACTGAGCGGCAATTTTCAAGCCCGTTGTTGTAACGGGTTTGAAGTCGAGGCTGTTATAACAATCTTTCTTCACCCCGTACTCATTTTGTGCCTCTACTTCCTTCCATGTATTACCAGCCTTGTAATAGAGTTTCCAGCTTTGCGGAACACGGAAATTACCATCGTAGTGATCGAAATCCAGCCAATACACCTGTACGTTTGATACAGTATAAGGTTTATCAAACTCGTATGCGAGTGTTTCTTCCGTTCCTTCTTTCAGCCACCAGTAATGATAGGGTTTCGATGTGTCGGATGAGCGTTTGGGTTCCCATTGGTCATTTACTCCCCATGCATACGAGATAATGGATGCCGATTCGGGAGCATCTTTCTGGATGGGAGCCTGAATGGTAAACGTCTTGGCTTTCGAAGCGATGGTAGGTTCAGGAGTTGGCGTAGCATATTCTTTTGCTTCGGGAATCCATACTTCCATCTGGTCGGCACCGCGGTTATTCCATGTAGAATACGGAATAGCCTTAAACGTTACGTCTTTCACCGTCCCGTCTCGCTCTACTTCTTTTGCCGCTCCGCTCAATACCATTACGCCGTTCAGCAAATCGGCATCGAAAGCTGCCTCTATCTTCGTATCAGGAGTAATGAACTTATTGAACACCGTACTGTCTGGCTGGTCTTTTCCTTCGAGGCAGAACATTATCGGTCCGCGTTCGAGTGCCAACATGCCACGGTCTACTTCTACCGCGTCATTAGCCTTGATGCGACGCACTTCCATCGGTAAGGTCAGTTCGATTACGTCGCCCGCTTTCCACGTACGTTCTATGGTTTCGTAACCGTCGCCTTCGGCAGCATTTGCCGAAGAACCGTTAACCTTCAATGTATATGCTTTCGGACTATCGGTATAGGCATAGAGGTCGGAAGCTATCGGCGCATTCTGCAACCATCCGGGGATACGTAAGCGAATAGCAAACTTACCTTCTTTTTCAGGAGTAACCTTGATGGCAATCTTTCCGTCCCACGGGTAATTGGTGGTTTGTTCCAGCGTCACCTTGTTATCGGCTGTCTGCATTTCGGCAGTACCCTGTATGTAAAGATTTACATAGATATCGTTCTGCTGAGTGGCATACGCATAGTTAGGAACAGAAGCCATGAAGCGGGTTACGTTTCCCGGACAGCAGGCACAGCCGAACCAGCGCTGGCGTTCATGCTCACCCATCGACTCCAGTGGATTATCGTAAAAGAACTTGTCGCCGCTTAGCGATACGCCGGATATGACGCCATTATACAATGCACGTTCCAATACATCTATATATTTGGATTCGCCCGTAGCGAGAAACATGCGATAATTCCAATACACGTTGGCTATGGAAGCACAGGTCTCACAATACGCCGTGTGGTTCTGGAGTTCGTAGTTAGGTCCGAATCCCTCGCCCTGCGCACGTGAACCCATTCCGCCGGTGATATACAACTTTTTGCTTACAAGATTATCCCACAAGCGGGTCAGCGCATGGAAATATGCCGTATCGTTTGTCAAGGCAGCTACATCTGCCACGCCCGAATACAGGTATCCGGCACGTACAGCATGGCCTACTATTTCATCTTGTTGCAGAATGGGTTTATGGTCTTGACTGTATTCGCTCTGTTTGTGTCCGTCGGTTCCACGCCCGGTTTCTTCTACAAAATATTTCGCCATGTCGAGGTATTTCTTATCACCCGTTACTTTATACAGCTTACAGAGCGCCATTTCAACGATGGGATGTCCCGACGGCACATGCTTCTGACCTTCGTTAGGACCAAACACCTTGCAAACCAAATCGGCATTCTTTATGGCAACATCGAGCAGCGAACGCTTTCCCGTAGCTCGGAAATGGGCTACGGCAGCTTCATACAAATGCCCGCTGTTATATAGTTCGTGGCTGTTTATCTTCTCCCATTTGGAGCGTCCCCACCAGCCTGACAGCCGATAACACTTATTCGTTACACACGTGGTAAGATAGCCGTCGGGCTCTTGGGCTGAGGCGATAATCGTAATCACACTGTCTAAATAGTGGTCCAGCTTTGCATCATACTTTACGGCAAGCGAGTAGGATGCACCTTCTATAACCTTATAAGGGTCGGTATCATCGAAAGAAAAGTCTCCCCGATGTTCGCCTTTTTTCAGTCCTCCGGCAATGGCAAAGTTATCGAAGCGACCATTTTTCTCACATTCTTTGAATGCCGAAGGAATAGACACCGTACGGTTAATCTCAATGCGTGGCGACCAGAAGTGGTCGTTGATATGCACTTGCGTAAACGGTACTTCTTCTATCGGAGCATCCGGCTGCGTATAAGTCGGTTTGCTGCAAGAAGCAGTTCCCATTACCATAAGCCCACCTAACAAAATTAATAGATTGTTTTTCATATTATAATTTTTTTTGATTTCCACTATCGCAAATTTAAGCGGAAACCTATCCAAACAATAAAAAGATAGTCCATACTTGTAAGAAAATAGTCGGAATTATTGACAACTGCACCTGCCCTACAAGGCTTCTGAGGGCGGTATTGGACTTTTTTATTATCGTTTTGGATGATTTTACCAGCAAAAAAAACGCATAATATGCCCCAAAAGATATATCCAACATTTTTCCGTCCGGCTTTGCCCTTTCAGAAATTTTTGAATAAAATTTAAGCAAGGAATAAATATTTTTGTAACTTGCGCCCGCTTTCCAACACACAATACGCAAACTTTCTTTTTAAACTAATATTATGGTAACAAGATTATTTATCTGTTTGCTGATTATTTGGCTGAATCTCCTTGCAACAACAGGAACTGTTCTTCCCAATCAATTTCAGTTCAGGCATTATAATATAGAAAATGGTCTGTCATCGAACACCGTATCCGATATTCTGCAAGACCAAAAAGGATATATCTGGATGGCTACAGACGGAGGACTGAACTGTTTTGACGGAACTACATTTACATATATCCAAAAAGGGAACCCGTATTACCCGGAACTGCAAACCAACTTAATCCAAAACTTATGTGAAGTGAATGCAGACGAACTTTGGTTTGGCACCGATTATGGGGTTTATATTTACAACCAGAAGAAAAACGAAATCACAACATTCCGGAAAGAAACAGCAGACAGCATCAGCATACATGCATGGATAGACCATATCATCTGCGATAGAAACAATCGTGTTTGGATTGCATCACGTGGGCAAGGCGTATTCTGCTACGATACACAGTCGGAACAACTCACTCATTATGCTTTTCCGAAGAATGACAGTGTTGTTCTTCGCTTTCTTTGTGATCAAAAAGGGATTCTGTGGGCTTCGAGCCGGAAAGGTTTATACAAATTAAACAGCCAGACAAACCAATTTGAGGCTTTTCCTTTACATGGCGCTGACGACGGCGACTTTTATGCTATGGCGTTATGGAAGGACCCGACGGGAAACCTTTGGGCAGGGACGTGGAAGCAGGGACTTTGGAAAATCGATCGGGAAAGCGGAAGAACCACTCGCTACATCCCACCTCAAAACGGAAAAGGAGCGTTTCATATTCATTCGATAGCGTCTTATACCCCTGACATCTTATTCATCGGTTCAGACGACGGACTGACTGTCTTTAACCTTACCACCGAAGAAAGCACATTTTATCCTTACTACGGAGAAGATACTTCGGCTTTATCCGGCAAATTTATTTACCCCATCTTAAAAGACCGCGAAGGAGGGGTGTGGTTAGGAACATTTTATAACGGAATCAACTATTTGCCCCCTTACAGCGGACAGTTTGAAGGATATTCACTGTCAGACGATAATCCGCTTTTTCAAGGGAAAGTCATCAGTCGTTTTTGCGAAGATAAAAACGGGAAAATATGGATTGCTTCGGACGATGGCGGACTAAGCTGCTTCTCGCCTGCTGCTCGCAAGTTTGAGGATTTCCGGGGAAGGGCAGCGTTTGACAAGGACAATGTTCACGGCTTATGCCTTGACGGTGATGAGCTTTGGATAGGAACATATACGAAGCCTGTGCGTGTGTTAAACCTGAAAACGGGGGCTATCAGGAGCTATGACGGAAACGAAAGCGTCAGCATATATACCATATTCAAAGACAGCCGGAAAAGAATTTGGGCAGGTTCGCTGGAAAAACTTTGCCGATACGACCGTGAGAAAGACAGTTTTGTTTGCGTAAAAAACATCGGTTCGATGGTTATCGAAATAGCCGAAGACCCGCAAGGGTATTTATGGATAGCGACACAAGGACACGGTCTATTCCGCTACCAGCCTGAAACCGGCAAATGGAAACAATATGGAACCAAAGAGGGATTTGACAATCCCACCATCAATCATTTACACATAGACAGGAAAAGCAGACTGTGGGTGGCTACTGCCGAAGGATTGTACCTGTATCAACCGAGCAAAGACTATTTTTCCCGACAGTTATTAAACATTCCGAACGAATATATTAACGCAATGGTAGAGGAAGAAGGTGCGTTGTGGCTGACTACTGCCAAAGGGCTGATAAAATACGTTCCCGGAGAAGGTACAAAGCAAGTTTTTACCCGGAGCGACGGACTGCAAAGCGAAGCGTTTATTTCGGCTTCGGCTTTGAAAGCAAGAAACGGCGACATCTATGTGGGCAGCATAAACGGGTTTAACCGGTTTACACCCGGAAAATTGAAACAAAACACCCAGCCGCCTGCTGTTGTTTTAACCGGACTGGAGATATTCAATCACGCCATCAAGCCGGAAAAGGGAGGTATACTGCCTGCTTCGCTCGACCGCTTGGACGAAATCCATCTCTCGTATAAAGACAATGTTATTACACTGAAGTATGCGGCTTTGAGTTACTGTACGCCTCAAAAGAACCAGTATGCTTATAAGCTGGAAGGATTTGACAAAGACTGGAACTTCGTTGGCTCGCAAAACAGTACGACGTATACCAACCTGCCTGCGGGGACTTACCGCTTCCGGGTAAAGGCTGCAAACAATGACAATGTGTGGAACGAGGAGGGCACTTCGATACGCATCGTGATACATCCTCCGTTCTACCTCTCACTGCCTTTTAAGGTGGCGTACTTCCTGTTATCCTTCCTCGCGCTGGGGCTGTTTATCCGATACATCGTGCGGCGCAGCGATAAAAAACATGCCAAAGCCATCGATGAACTGAACATCCGGAAAGAAAAAGAAATGCACGAAGCTAAAATCAAGTTCTTTACGATGATAGCCCACGAGATACGTACACCTGTTTCGCTCATCATCGGTCCGCTGGAAAAGGTCATGCAGTCTACGCCCAACCTGTCTGCCGAAGTGCGAAAAGACCTTGACATCATCGACCGCAACAGTCAGCGGTTATTGTTCTTGGTGAATCAGTTGCTCGACTTCCGCAAAGTGGAACAAAACGAAATGAAAATGCGCTTTGTGTCGCAAAACATCAAAGACATCATGGAGGCGGTATGCGAACGTTTCCGTCCCTCGATGGAGCAACACGGTGTGACTTTTACAGTGACTTATCCTGACGACAACTTCCGTGCCGACATCGACCGCGAAGCTGTAACCAAAGTGCTGAGCAACTTGCTGACCAATGCCAACAAGTATACGCACAGCCGGATAGACATCTTGTTTGAAACGCAACCCGGACAGCAAACGTTTTCTATCAGCGTTAACGATGACGGACGGGGCATGAAGCCGGAAGAGTTGAAACTCATTTTCCAGCCTTTCTACCAAGCTGCCGACAACAAGCCGGGAACGGGTATCGGGTTAAGCATCGTAAAAGGTATTGTGGAAGCGCATCACGGACGGATTGAGGTGAAATCGGAAACCGACAAGGGGTCTTCGTTCCGTGTCATTCTTCCCGTAAGGCAAAAGAATGCCGAACTGAATGATTCGGAACAAACGGATAGCAGTAATCTGCCGGAAGACATACTGCCCGAACAGTCGGCGGGACAATCGAATCGGAAATTACCTGTCATACTGATAGCAGAAGACAATGAAGACATGATACGGTTCCTCTCCGACAGCCTGCAACCGAACTACACCATTATAACTGCGAACGATGGTGTTGAGGCTTTGGAACGGCTGAAGGAGCAAGAGGTATCGCTTATCGTAAGCGACTGGATGATGCCGAACATGGACGGAGTAGAGTTCTGTAAAGCCGTGCGAAACGACCAGCTCAGCAACCACATTCCCTTTATCCTGCTGACGGCGAAAACCGATAATGCTTCGAAAACCGAGGGTATGAATTGCGGGGCAGACGCATACATCGAAAAACCGTTCTCACTGCAATACCTTGAGGCGTGTATCAAGAACCTGCTCGACCTGCGTATGCAGCTACGCAAGAAGTTCTCGTCGATGCCTACCGTACCTATCAGTTCCATTGCCCGAAACCAAGAGGATGAAAAGTTCCTTACCCGCATGAACCAGCTGATAGAGGAAAACCTCGACAGCCCCAACCTGTCGATCGACTTCCTTGCCGAGCAACTGTATATCAGCCGTTCGGCGCTCTTTGCCAAAATTAAAGGATTGGCAAACCTGACGCCCAACGAGATGATTCAGTTAATCCGGCTGAAGAAGGCGGCTTCGCTCTTGTTGGAAAACAAATACCACATCAGCGAGGTAAGCTACATGGTAGGTTTTAATAACCCGTCGTACTTCAGCAAGTGCTTCCAAAAACAATTCGGCATGACACCGGGGAAATTCATTGAGAGCCATAAAGAAAAGGCAGAAAGCTAATAAAACAAGATGAATGTCCGACATTGATGTAGGGGCGTATCGCATACCTGAACACGCTGGCTTATCCGCGTGGATGATTTCGGGCGTATGCAATACGCCCCTACGAATTATTCGATGAAATGCGACATTCACTAATAACAGAAACGCACCGACTTCCCACAAGAGAATCGGTGCGTTTTTGCTATTTTCATTCGATTAAGAATGGTTTCTGTTAGAAACCCAAACTTCGTTATACCTAATCCATTGATTCCCATTTTGTAATTGAAAAAATCGATAACGAGTCGTCTCACCTGTATCTTTCCATGCCCAATACGAAATATCCTCATTAGGATCTTTCCCACTGTTATTACTCGTAACCTTACCCATACTTTTATCATAATCATCAAGCCTCCCAAAAACGCATCCGTATATGTTAGCTAACGCATCCGCATATGCAGACCAACGCATACGGATGCGTTACATAACATATACGGTAGAATTTTTAAGGATGCAAAACAGACCGGAAAATAGGCTTTTGGAACTTTTTTGTACGGAAAGATGTAAAAAATGTGCAGTAAAATTTGCAAATCCGAAAATAATGCGTACCTTTGCACCCGTGTTTGAGAAATGCCTCATCACGAGCTTAGGATGGCCCGTTCGTCTATCGGTTAGGACGCAAGATTTTCATTCTTGAAAGGGG
>ENA-OOWN01000868-OOWN01000868.1-human-gut-metagenome-genome-assembly--contig:-NODE-868-length-24487-cov-12.277505_pt1 | contig 24487 bp, 25 predicted proteins | sample MGYA00241406_ERZ501319 | MGnify/ENA primary metagenome ERZ501319 (study PRJEB25962, sample SAMEA2042734) | human gut metagenome | biome: human gut; feature: human-associated habitat; material: faeces... | reverse complement strand
CGGCCACCGTTACGGCAAGGCATACACCGGAGGAGAACGCACTGTTGCGCAGCCTGGCGGGAATGGCTAACAACCTGAACCAGCTGACAAAGCTCTCGCACCAGACCGGCTTTTACAGGACAAGGCTGCTGATAGAGGGGCTGCTGGGAAAGCTGAAGCGGATCATGGATGATTACAGACCGAAAGGAGGATAGCCTCATGATAGGGAAGATCAGGAAAGGCCGCTCGTTCGGCGGCTGCATACGCTACGTGACGCAGAAGGACGACGCGGAAATCATCGCCTCGGAAGGCGTGCTGCTGGGAACGGCAGAAGAGATGGCGCGAAGTTTCCGGTGGCAATGCCTGCTGAATCCGGACGTGGCGAAACCGGTGGGACACATCGCGCTCAGCTTCAAGCCGGAGGACGCACCGAGGCTGACCGACGCGTTTATGGCAAGGCTGGCGGGGGAATACCTAGAACTGATGGGGATACGGAACACGCAGTTCATCGTGGTGAGGCATCACGGGACGGACAACCCGCACTGCCACATCGTCTTCAACCGGGTGGACTTCGACGGGAAGGTGATTTCCGACAGCAACGATTTCAGGCGCAACGAGAAAGTGACAAAAATGCTTAAGGACAAGTATTCGCTCACCTATTCCGAAGGCAAACAGTCCGTTAAAACGGAAAAGCTGCATGCTTCCGAAAAGGTGAAATACGAAATATACCGTGCGGTCAAGGAAGCTTTGAGGAGTGCAGATACATGGAAAGAATTTCAAAATAAGCTCTTAAAAATGGGCGTGGAAATGGAATTCAAGTACAAGGGAAACACTAATGAAGTGCAGGGCATCCGCTTTATAAAGAACGGTCTGTCATTCAAGGGAAGTGGGATTGACCGCAGTTTCAGCTGGTCAAGGCTGGATGCGGCATTGGACCATAACCATGTCACGTCCCTGGAAAATGACGTTTCCCAAAAGCAACCGTACCATGAACAAAGTCATGGTTCTGTTATTGATAACCTGGTCGAAGTCACCGGTACGGGTGGCGTGTTCATGCCGTCGGTGGCACCGACGGAGGACGAGAAAGAGGCGGAACGCCTGCGGAGAAAGAAGAAGCGCAGGAAAGGAAGGAGTTTGTGAACCATATGTATAACAAAAAACTTTGAAAGATGAAAGAGGAAAATTATCTGGAAGGCATCTACGGATGCCTTGAAAGGATCGAGAAGAAAGTGGAGACGCTGCCCGTGGAAGGCACAAGCCCCGCAGTTGGAAACCGGACCAGTTCCCCGGAAGGGATTGCGGAACTGAAAATCCGTCTGGAACGCCTGCAATCCGCGGTGGAGAAAAACGGCTTGGAAATAGCAGCTGTACGTAACCATACCGTCCGGTTGTCGGAAGGCTGGCCGTTGTCTGCCGAAACGTTTGCCGGGGAGATGGAAAAGATTAGATACTGCCTGAGTCAAGACTGCCAAGCTGTAAAGGAGACAGTGAGACGGCTGGATGAGAGAATGGTCCTGCTGAAAAAGGAACCGGAGCGCAGACTGGTGACCTACCGTCTGGAAAGCGCATCCAAGGCAGTGGTAACGACAGCTTCAGCACTGATCCTGGCACTGATCATTTCCGTCTGGACCAACTGCAACCAGTACCGCACGAACCGGCTTTTGAAAGATGCCGATTTGAAATACCGAGCCATCAGGATCTGCCTGCCGGGGGATGATCCCGACATCGCCTTCCTTGAGAAGCATTTCACCATCAAGCGGGACGAGGAAAAGATCCGGCGTGTGGAAAGGCTGGTGACCGCTTTTGAGGACTCGGTCAGGAACCGCATCCGTAACCATGAAATGGCAGCCTACAAGGACAGTCTGGCGCACCGGCTGTTCAGGGAGGCACAGGAAATCAGGAAGCAACTGGACAATCCCAATTCAAAATGACTGCACTATGGCAACAATCAGAACCAAATTCAGGTCCTCGTCCGCGGAAGGCAGGGAGGGCGCACTGTATTATCAGGTGATTCATAACCGTGTGGTCAGGCAGATCAGTACCGGATACAAACTTTTCGCTTCGGAATGGGACCAACGTTCCGAAGCGGTCATTCCCTGTCAACACCCTGCAGGGATGGAACGGGACAATTATCTTCTATCGGTAGGGGAACGGATAAGACGGGACAAAATCCGACTGGAAAAGGCTATCAGGACATTAAGCCAATCCGGTCCGTTTACAGCGGATGATATCGTCATACGTTTCCATGACAGCGGACAAGAACCTTCGTTTAACGACTATATCCGGCAACAGATAGTAAGGCTGAAACGTTTGGGAAAGATACGGACCTCTGAAACCTATACAGCCGCGCTCAAAAGTTTCAGCAGTTTTATGAAAGGTAGCGATATACTGTTTGGCGAACTTAGCTCTGACTTGCTCATGGAATACGAGGCTTATCTGAAAAACAGGGGGAACTCACCCAATACAATCTCGTTCTACATGCGCATTCTGAAAGCGGTCTACAACCGTGCGGTGGAGAACGGACTGACCGGACAGCGGAACCTGTTCAAGTCTGTTTATACAGGTGTGGAAAAGACCTTGAAACGGGCCATTCATTTAAATGATATCAGGCGTATCAAAAGACTGGACTTGTCCCTGAAACCCCACCTTGATTTCGCACGTGACATGTTCCTGTTCTGCTTTTACACACGGGGGATGTCCTTTGTGGACATGGCTTATCTGAAAAAGGGAGACATTGCGAACGGAATCCTGACTTACCGCAGGAAAAAGACCGGACAACAGCTGTTCATCCGATGGGAAAAGTGTATGCAGGAGATCATCAAACTTTTTTGTTTATCGGTTCAAGATTTCAAAGTTGTTCATTAATTGCTTTGTTGGTTATATCCAGAGTATTATTTGTAAGAGACTCTACGAATAAATGATGATAAGACCAGTTAGTTTATCGCTTGTTTTATAATTTCATTGCGATATTCGTTCGGTGTGCAACCTTCCATCTTCTTGAACCAACGTGTGAAATGTTGCGGGTATTGGAAACCCATTTCATCTGAGATTTGACTGATACTTTTTTGCGTGTTCATGATGCGCTCTTTGGCTATATCCATAATTTTTTGCTGGATATGCTTGATTGCTGACATACCGGTTTCCTTTTTTACCAGGTCACTGAAATAATTGGTGGAAAGACACAGTTGGTCAGCGCAATACTGTACCGTCGGAATACCTTTACTCGTTGGCAAGGCAGAATGATAGTAATTATTGAGTAACAATTCAAAACGCGCCAACAAATCGTTGTTGGCATTTTCCCTTGTAATGAACTGGCGGTCATAAAAGCGGATGCAGCGGTCAAGGAGAAGCTTCATGGTATCAATAATCAAAGAACGGCTGTGCTTGTCAATAGGATGCCTCAATTCTTCTGCTACATTGTTTATACATTCAATGACTACTTTGCGCTCCTGTTCTGACAGGTGCAGTGCTTCGTTGGCATTATATGAGAAATAAGAATACTCTTTTATTATATGTGCAAGGGAAGTACCGCGCAATAGTTCGGGATGGAACATCAGGGCCCATCCGGCCGGCTGGTGCAGACTGCCATCATCGTCAGAACCCATTACCTGCCCCGGAGCGATAAACAGCATGGAGCCTTTTTCATAGTCATAGAGGCTCCGTCCATAATTCATCGTACCGCAGTCAGTATCTTTCAGCAACACAGCATAAATGTTGTACAGTTTCTTTGAGTGTCTGATGGGCTGCACCTCGTAACAATTCACAACGCTGACCAACGGGTGCAGAGCTTCGACTTCGAAAAGGTCGCAGTACTGCTGAACTGTATCTATTCTTGTTATATCTCCCATAACCATCCTTTTGTTTTTTACAAAAATAAGTATTTATATTGACATTGCTGTCTGAGGAACAGCTGTTTCTTTTCTATCCCTTATTTATTTTATTCCATGACGACAAAGTTAGTTCATTCAATCAACGAACATATAACCCTAATCACAGACTGTCTTACCATTTTCACAGATAACATTTAACCCGGTCCAAGCCCGATGAAAGTGGTAATTTTATCAGTGATTGAGGTCTAATCTTCAGTATGTGAATGCTGTAATTTTGCAAGTGAAACCAAAAAGGTAAATAAGATGAAACCAAAAGCTTTATTTGTCATGTTAATCTTATGGCTTAGCTTCACTACGATTCAAGCGCGGTCAACCGAAGATGTCCCGGATAAGGGAACTTATGCAAAATTTCTGTTGGTAGGATGTTATATGAAGCCAGACGAAGAAGGTGTCAGAATGTACCGGTTTGACGGACAAACTGCCGATGTCGACTATCCGTGTGGGCTGAGAGGGATTTCAAATCCTGCTTTCCTTACATCTGATAGCACTGGTAATCGAATTTATGCCATAGGCGATGATGAAGGGAAAAGTTCGACTGCCAATGCTTTGCTTTTTGATAAGGAAAGTGGTCTGCTGTCTCTGCTTAACTCGCAATCTACAGACGGTGAACTTCCTATTTATATTACTCTCAGTCCAAAGGAATACTTTGTTCTGACAGCAAATTATAAGGGTGGCAGCATCACGGTATTCTCACAGGATAAGAAAGGAAAGTTGCAACGTGATACAAAAATAATTCGTTTTGCTGGAAATGGGCCGAATAAAAAAAGGCAGGAACAATCGCATCTGCATTGCGTGACCTTTACACCTGATGGCAAATTCCTTCTTGCTACCGATTTGGGAACAGATTGTATCTATCTGTTTCCGATAGGCAAACGACCGGAAGCAGGTAAGGCTCATTCTCTGTTGGATGAATCAAGAGTAGTCCGCATACAGATGGATTCCGGCTCAGGACCTCGACATATATGTTTTCACCCGAATGGCAGATTTGCTTATCTCATCAGTGAACTCTCGGGTAAAATAACTGTATTCTCCTATAATGAAGGCAAGTTGGAACGTTTACAAACAATTGTCTGCGACCCTTTCGTTGCAGAGGGAAATGCAGATATCCATGTTTCATCCGATGGCAAATTCCTCTATGCTTCCAAGCACTTGAAAGAAGATGGCATAATTGTTTATTCCATTGATTCCCAAAAAGGAACATTGGTTCAAATAGGATTTCAGCCAACAGGTCTTTATCCGCGAAGTTTTGCCATCTCTCCGGATGGTTGCTATTTGGCAGTGGTTTGCAGGGATGCCAACTGCATACAGATATTCGAAAGAAACCGAAATACGGGGTTACTGAAGAATACGGGAAAAAATATCCGACTGGAAAGACCGGCGTTTGTCAAGTTCTTATAAATTCATCACTAAACAGAAAGCAATATGAACAAGTTAATTACAACCATCGCCTGCCTGATATGCTGTATCGTTTATACGCAGGCACAAAACAAGGACAATATGTTAAGCAAGAAAGAACAAAGTATTGCCGCCATCAGTATGTATGCCGCACGTGGCAATCAGGACAGCCTCAAAGTGATCCTTGCCAGAGGACTTGACTGTGGGCTGACCGTGAGCGAAGAAAAAGAAGTACTTACCCAGCTCTATGCCTATTGCGGCTTTCCACGCAGCATGGGTGCATTGGTTACGCTGATGAATCTCACCAAAGAGCGTGCAGCACAAGGCATAAAGGATGAAGCCGGACGGGAGCCTTCTCCGGTAAAGAGTTCGGATATGTTTGTTGTCGGTGGACAAAACCAGCTGAAACTGTTCGGTCGTCCGGCACTAGGAGAAGTGCTGACATTTGCTCCGGCATTGGACCAATTTCTGAAAGCTCATCTGTTCGGTGACATATTCAGCCGTGACAATCTCGACTGGCGTACCCGTGAACTGTCTACTGTGGCTGCCTTGTCGGTGTTGGACGGCGTGAAGAATGAGTTGAATACTCACATTGCCCATGCCAAGCACAACGGCGTGACACAGGCTCAGATAGACGAAGTACTTATCATGGCGGCACGCTGTCGGAACGGAATGGTGCTTTCTGAATCCGATGAACCGGCAAAGACTTTTCAAACAGATCCGACAATTACTGTCCGTAAGGTCTTTTATAAAAACAGGTATGATATCATGCTTTGCGCCGAAATGTACCTCCCGAAGGATTTCAATGAAGCGCAACACTATGCAGCCCTCATCATCGGACACCCGTTCGGGGCTGTGAAAGAACAGTGTAGCGGACTCTATGCACAGGAAATGGCACGGCGAGGCTACGTGACTCTGGCTTTTGATGCTTCCTATCAAGGCGAAAGTGGAGGAGAACCGCGTCACACGGTATCGCCCGACGCATTGGTGGAAGACTTCAGTGCTTCTGTAGACTGGCTCGGACTACAACCGTTTATTGACCGCAACCGTATCGGTGTGATTGGCATCTGCGGAAGCGGCGGGTTCTCTGTCTGTGCGGCTTCTCTCGACCCCCGCATCAAGGCATTGGCAACCGTGAGCATGTATGATATGGGGCGTGCCACCCGTAACGGTTTGGGGGATTCGATGACGGATGAACAAAGACGCAAACTGTTGGATGAAGTTGCCGAACAACGTTGGAAGGAAGCAGAAACGGGAGAAGCACGTATCCGCTTTGGCACACCGGAGAAACTGCTGGGAAATGCCAATGCCGTGCAGAAGGAGTTTTTCGATTACTATCGCAACCCCTTGCGTGGCTATCATCCGCGCTATCAAGGTATACGCTTTACCAGTCAGGCGGCATTGATGAACTTCTATCCGTTTGCCATGATTAAAGAGATTTCACCACGCCCCGTGCTATTCATTGCAGGCGAGCATGCACATTCGCGCTATTTCAGTGAGGATGCCTATCAAGAAGCCAGCGAACCGAAAGAACTGTATATCGTTCCCGGAGCCAATCATGTAGACTTGTATGACCGGATGGATAAGATACCGTTCGAAAAAATTTCGGAATTCTTCTGGTATGCTTTGCGGTAATTCAGATGAAAATGGTAATGCTATCCGTGATTATGATACAGCAAAGCGAATACGCAGGAGGGTAACTTTGCAACAGAAACAATTTAAAGATTATAGTATTTGCAACCAGTTATTACTCAATATTTTGTGAGTTATAAGTCAGAAATATGGGCATAACCTTTAGGGGTACATTCTAAAAGGTGAAGATTTAACATTTTTATAATTTCTTAACACTCAAAGAGCGGTGGTAGAGGGTATTTTCCCTCTTTTCGGTACTTTATTGATGGTTCGATGTTCCCATCTTTCCACATTGCTTGGCTCGTTCGCACAAGCCACTACAAAGGTACTACAATTTCCAATAAAGGCAAGAGGACAGCAATTCAAATCTATTATTTTTGAGGGAGTGAAATCTGCCGCTTGCCAAATTTCTCTCTGTCGAAAATAATAGTCCTCTGAAAAGAATGAAAACAGCATTGATAAAATTGCCTTATTAAGGGGGGGCTATGCTGTTTTATGCTATTATTTCGTCAGTCGTTTATCTCCGTTGCCGGATGCAGTTTTCAGCCAAGCCGATGAATAAGAAAAGGTTTTGGAGCTGTTTACTCTCCAACGGAGGACGAAACTGCTCCAAATGGTTTACCGCTTGAACTTTTCGTTTTCTAAAAGAGGTTTGGCAACCTTTGCATCCGACAAAAGGAGATAAATGACCAGATATATAACAGTAGTATTACATTAAGGTAAAGAACAACCATGGTATAGTATTATTGCAATTTAACTATTTAAAGTTTGTTTATAATCAAATCATTTAAAGATTTTTGTCCTTCTATGATTTTTTGTATTTGATAAATGTCGTAATTAAATAAAAAAATATCACGCATAATGACTTTTTCTTTTTTCTAAATTTCCTCAAATGACAAATTATTGTTACCTTTGTAATGTAATGTAGTTAATGGTTGCGCTTATAAAGTCCTTGGAAAGGATTTATGTATAAAAGAGGTAGATGTTTACTCTGTTCTTGCCTGGATTATCAGCATCACTGATATGAAATAACAGAAAAAAATATACAATGGCTAAGCGGACGGACAGGCAGGGAAATAGTACAGATTCCCAATCCCCCTCTTTATAATACATTGCGTATAAGATTTATTAACTGTCTGGTCTGGGGAATCTACAGAGATTTAACGAATCAAGATGGGAAGAGTCGGTCTTTGTCTTGTCATAATGTTCTTCATCTGTAGTGCTCAAAAAATTGATGCACAAGTACAGAATATCAGAGAGAAACAAGATACCATTTCGGCGACTAAATCATTAGAGCATATCAGGCCCGAGAATATCAAGAAGGGACCATTGAATAATGCTTTGGATGTATTGAGTGGTCAGTCTGCCGGTGTGAACGTCACCACTAATGGGACTGACAGGCTCGCTATGCTGAATAGTATCCGTGTGCGTGGTACCACATCCATTATGGGTGGCAATGACCCGTTAGTAATTATTGACGGAGTGACATCTGACATCGCTACGCTATCTACCATATATCCCGCAGACATCGAGAGTTTCACTATTTTGAAGAATGCTACCGAAACGGCAATGTACGGTTCCCGTGGTGCTTCAGGTGTAATTGAGATTAAGACCAAGAAAGGAACGGGGCGAGGTTTCGAAATATCATATGATGGCAACTACGGATTCGAGTCAATGTATAAACATCTGCAAATGCTCAACGGCCCGGAGTATATAGCTACAGCAGAGGCACTTGGATTAGATTACAATAATGGTGGCTACAACACCAATTTTCACGATGTAATTACTCGTACGGGCTTGATACATCAGCATCACTTGGCTTTTAGCGGTGGTTCGGAAAACTCAAACTATCGAGCATCGTTCGGTTTTATGGATCATAATACAATTGTCAAAGTTAACGATTACCGAAATTTAGTGGTAAAACTTGATGCTACACAAAAGGCTTTCGATGGTCGCTTAGTTGGCGATTTTGGTGTATATGGCTACTCGTCAAAGATACACGACATTTTCGATACACGAATGCTGTTTTACTCGGCAGCTGCACAGAATCCTACATATCCAGCAGGAACTGATGTTAATGGCAACTGGGTGAAGAACTCGGCTGCATCACACATCAACCACCCCGGAGCACTCCTCTATGAGAAAAATGACTCCGAAGAACGGAATTTCAATACACATTTGGGGCTGAAATTTAATATCCTTGACAATTTGATATTGTCGGCTTTCGGCTCTTATTCATATTCATCTACGGGAAATGCTCAATTTTGTCCTACATGGGTGTGGGCGCAAGGCAATGTTTATCGTGGAGAGTTCAAGGGTGAAGACTACTTTACAAATGTGTCCCTCTCATATAACAATGCTTGGGGAGACTCACACCTTGATGCTGTTGTTGGCGCAGAATATCTTAAACAGGTAAGGACTGGTTTATGGGTGCAGGCAAAAGGAATAACAACAAATGATTTCTCCTATAATAACATCGGAGCAACATCATCGCGTCCTTTCGGTGGTACGAGCAGTAGCTATGAAGACCCGTCACTTGCTTCAATAATGGGTAGTGTCACATATAGTTACAAGGATAGATATTCTATTGCGGCAGCACTCCGTGGAGATGGCTCTTCAATGGTAAGCGATAACAATACTTTCGGATTCTTCCCATCAGTATCACTGGGTTGGGATGTAAAAAAAGAAGGCTTCCTCTCTGATACTGACTTTATAACAATATTGAAACTAAGAACCGGATATGGTCGGTCAGGAAATCTTGGAGGTATAACATCCTATACAACACTTAATACCGTAAAGGAGAATGGTATCGTATCCATCAACGGTGCACCTACCGTAACAATGGGAAGTATACGCAACACGAATCCGGACCTTAAGTGGGAGACTCGTTCAACATTTAATATCGGTTTTGACTTAGGTATATGGGATAATCGGTTGATGCTTACCTCGGAATTATATTACTCAAAGACAACGGATATGCTCTATGAGTATGATGTTCCCGTTCCGACCTTTGCGTTCGATAAACTGATGGCAAATATCGGCTCGATGTCTAACCAGGGTGTCGAACTAGGAATCTCGGTAGTTCCCATTCAACGAAAGGATATGGAGATGAATATCAACTTCAATATGTCCTACCAGAAGAATAAGTTACTTTCGCTTAGTGGAGAGTATAATGGTATGCATATGACAGCTTCAGATATTACTCCGATTGGCTCGCTTTATGGTGCAGGTCAGAACGGTGGAGACAATAATGTAGTATATCAGATTGTAGGTCAGCCATTGGGGGTATTCTATCTACCTCACTGCAAAGGGCTTAAAGAAAATGAACTTGGTGGCTACAGTTACGATATTGAAGATTTGAATGATGATGGCGAGATTGATTTTAGCGATGGCGGAGACAGGTATATAGCAGGTCAGGCAACCCCTAAGGTAACTATTGGATCAAACATCAGTTTCCGTTACAAGTCCTTTGATATTGCCATGCAGATAAATGGTGCTTTCGGTCATAAGATATTCAATGGCACGGGCTTGGCTTATACCAATATGTCTATATTCCCTGACTACAATGTATTGAAGGGTGCTCCTGAAAAAAATATTATTGATCAGAATGTTTCAGACTATTGGTTGGAAAAAGGTGACTATGTAAATATTGAACATATTACCATAGGCTACAATATTCCAATGAAATCCAAGGCTGTGAAGTCATTGCGTCTTTCGGCAGGCATTAGCAACCTTGCAACAATCACAGGCTATAGCGGTCTTACTCCAATGATAAACAGTTATGTAGTAAGCAACACTTTGGGCATTGACGACAAACGCACCTATCCTTTATATCGTACCTATTCGTTAGGTCTTAGTATTCAATTATAACCGCTTACAGTTATGAAAAGATATATAAACATATTGATGGTTGCTTTGGCAACGATGATGACCTCTTGTCTTACTGAAGACCCTAGAAATCAACTTTATGAAGAAGACATTTACAACAATGCCAACAACATATATATTAATGCAGTGGCTGTGCTCTACAATTACATTGGTGGCAGTGCAGACAGTGAGGGTTTACAGGGGACCTGTCGTGGGATTTATGACTATAACACACTTACTACAGACGAAGCCATGATACCTATTCGTGGTGGCGACTGGTACGATGGAGGTTTGTGGGCGAATATGTATCAGCATAAGTGGAGTCCTAATGATTTACCACTCTACAATACTTGGAAATACCTCTACAAGGTTGTTGTGTTATCGAACAAATCTCTGCATATCATCGATAAGTATAGCCATAACCTATCTGAGGAGCAGAGAGTGGCCTACGAAGCTGAGGTGCGAGCTCTGAGAGCACTTTTCTACTACTACATTATGGATATGTATGGCAGAGTGCCCATCGTAACATCCTATGAACAACCGCAGGATGAAGTTGTGCAGAGCGAGCGTAGCGAGGTTTTCCGTTTTATCGTGAATGAGTTGCAGGAGGTTGCCGAGTTGTTGCCAAATGAGCGTAGTAATAAGATGGGTAACTACTATGGTCGTATAACAACACCTGTAGCTAATTTCCTTTTGGCTAAGTTGGCTCTTAATGCCGAGATATATTGTGATGATAATTGGACTGATGGCGTTCCACGGAACGGTAAAGAGATATTTTTCACCGTCGATGGTGAGAAACTCAACGCTTGGCAGACCTGTATCAAATATTGCAATAAACTTGCCGAGGTAGGTTATCGGTTGGAGGACGATTATAGCTATAATTTCTCTGTGCATAACGAGAACTCCAACGAAAACATATTCACCATTCCGTTGGATAAGAACCTCTATGCTGCGCAGTTCTGGTATCTCTTCCGATCACGACACTACAACCATGGCGGTGCGTTGGGTGGCTCATCGGAAAATGGTACCAGTGCCAATATCTCAACAGTCTTAGCCAACGGATACGGCACAGATGATGTAGATGCTCGCTTTGAAAAGAACTTCTATGCCGGCATCGTAGAGGTTGATGGAAAGCCTGTAATGATGGACAATGGACAGCAGTTGGAGTATTTCCCATTGGAGCTAAAGTTGAATCTTACGGGAAGCTCCTATGTCAAGACAGCTGGTGCTCGTATGGCAAAATATGAGGTTGATAGGACCTCACATTCCGACGGTAGACAACCGGATAACGACATCGTGCTATTCCGCTATGCCGATGCTCTCCTGATGAAGTCCGAGGCAAAGGTACGTAATGGTGAGGATGGCTCGTTGGAGTTGAACGAAGTCCGAGGTCGTGTTGGTATGCCATATCGAGAAGCTACGCTTGAGAACATATTGAAAGAGCGTTTGTTGGAGTTAGTATGGGAAGGCTGGCGACGACAAGATATGGTGCGTTTTGGAGTTTATCACAAATCATACGATCAGCGAGTCCAACTGGCTGATGAGAAAAATGGGTATACCACAGTTTTTCCTATTCCACAAAAAAGTATAGACTTGAACCCAAAATTGAAACAAAATGTTGGATATAAATAACTTTAGCCTATGAGTATTCAATTTGACATTGCAAAACAGATTATAGCTGAAACATGCCCTAATCGCAAACTTAAGTTGGAGAATATTCGCCTTTTTGCAGATATTATTCAGCCTAAGAAATATCAAAAAGGTGATATAATTCTAAATGAAGGTGATATCTGTAATTGCCTATTTTATATAGAAAAGGGATTTATTAGACAGCACTACCTAAAGCATGATAAGGATGTGATAGAACATTTAGCATGTGAAAAAGATGTTGTCTGGTGTATTGACAGCTATTTTAACCGAGAGCCAACACATCTTATGATGGATGCTGTAGAAAACAGTGTTTTATGGGAAATTCCGCGTGATATAATGGAAGAACTTTCTGATGCTAATGGTGATATAGCTTATCTATATCGGAGTTTTTTTGAAAATTCCTTAATGTTATCACAATTAAAGGCTGACATTTTACGTTTCGAATCAGCAAATGACAGATACGCTAGATTACAGCAACATTTTCCTGAAATAACTAGAAGAGCACCTTTGACAATGATTGCTTCATATCTTCAGATGACATTGGAAACATTAAGCAGAGTACGTGTATCAATAGCTAATGCTGAGAGCAAATAAAGCAAACTAACTATTAGGACTTAACTAACATCAAAAACAGGTCAGGATATAGCGTCCTGACCTGTTTCTTTAATAAACTTAAAAGCTATGGATTAATGAGATGTTAGTCATCGTCATCATCATCGAATTCATCCTCATCGTCGTCATCATCATATTCTATTGCTTCACTTTCTTCAATAATGTTACTAAAAGCTCCTGTTAAATCAAAATGATAGTTCTTTTTATTGTTAGAATATGGAAAATAAGAAGGAAGAGCCAACTTTGAACAAGGTAACGTTCGTAAACGGTGTGCAGATTAAAAACAAAAGTGGAAAGCACTGATGTGGGATAATTTTATCTATTATGGTAAGATTAATCAAAACAGAGGCAGTCATAAGTGTACTGATGGGGCATTTTATAAAGAAATTATTGTTTATCTTGCTGTTTGTCGGGGTACTGATTGCTCCGGCAAACGCACAAAACGAAAAGAATATGTATTCGTACAAGAAAATTGGCAACAAGTATATTGTCAGCATTAACAATCATACTGAAATTGTGAAAGCCCTGAATGCTTTCTGCAAGGAGAAAGGAATTCTGTCGGGTTCTATCAACGGGATTGGTGCTATCGGAGAGCTGACCCTCCGTTTCTTCAATCCCAAGACAAAAGCATATGATGATAAGACATTCCGGGAGCAAATGGAAATATCCAACCTTACAGGGAATATATCATCTATGAATGAGCAGGTATATCTTCATTTGCATATAACCGTCGGCAGGAGCGACTATTCCGCTTTAGCCGGACATCTACTTTCCGCAATACAGAATGGTGCAGGGGAGTTCGTGGTGGAAGATTATAGCGAGCGGATAAGTCGCACATATAATCCGGATTTAGGACTGAATATATACGATTTTGAAAGATAGTTGCCTATAAATATCGCTTGGAATACAGGATAATACATCATTCAGCTTAGATAATATATATCAAAAAAAGTTTATCAATTCTGTCACGTTAACTTTGCAACAGAAATAATTTAAAGACTATCAAATATGGATAAAGACAAGGATATGAGCCGCCGGAGATTCCTTAAAATGGCGGCATTGACAGGAGCTGCCATGTGTGTCGGGCCTACCTTGAACAAGGTAACGGCAGCAGAACGGGTATGGATGGGGAAACAACAAGTTGCAAACAACATCCCTGCAGGCATGGCGGCGGTGCGCACTCGGCGAACATTGGGACACGGAAATACGGCATTCACTGTTTCTGCAATGGGATATGGCTGTATGGGCTTGAACCATAACCACAGCCAGTACCCGAGCAGGGAAAAAGAAATCGCCCTGGTGCATGAAGCTGTTGAACGTGGGGTGACCCTTTTCGATACAGCCGAAAGCTACGGCTACCACATCAATGAAAAATTGGTCGGCGAAGCCTTGAAAGGATATACCGACCGGGTATTTGTGTCATCGAAGTTCGGACATAAGTTTGTAAACGGTGTGCAGATTAAAACCGAAGAGGACAGCACTCCGGCCAACATCCGCCGGGTTTGTGAAAACTCGTTGCGCAATCTCGGAGTTGAAACATTGGGCATGTTCTACCAGCACCGCATAGACCCGAACACACCGATTGAAGCGGTGGCTGAAACATGCAGCAAACTCATCAAGGAAGGTAAAATCCTGCATTGGGGCATGTGTGAAGTAAACGTTGATACCATCCGCCGTGCGCACAAGATATGTCCGGTTACGGCAATCCAAAGCGAATATCACTTGATGCACCGCATGGTAGAGACGAACGGAGTGTTGGAGCTGTGCGAGGATTTGGGCATCGGTTTCGTTCCATACAGTCCGCTGAACCGTGGTTTTTTGGGCGGTATGATCAATGAATATACCAAGTTTGATGTTACCAACGACAACCGGCAGACCTTGCCACGCTTCCAGCCCGAAGCCATACGCGCCAACTATCGTATTGTGGAAGTTCTTAACGCTTTCGGCCGTACAAGAGGCATTACCCCGGCACAGATAGCTTTGGCCTGGCTGATGAACAAGAAGCCTTTTATCGTGCCTATTCCGGGCACCACCAAACTCTCTCATCTGGAAGAGAACCTTCGTGCCTGCGACATCCGTTTCACGGCAGAAGAGATAGAAGAACTGGAAACAGCCGTAGCTGCCATTCCTGTGGTGGGTAGCCGCTACGATGCCTTGCAGGAGTCTAAAATCCCAAAATAATCCGTGTATGAAGAAACAGATATTTTACATGACGTTCATCGCTTTACTGTCGGGCTGTAATTGTTACAAAGGGAATATTCTGCAAATAGAGGAACAAGGCAGTTTTGCCGTAGGTGGCACCGTACTGACCGATTCATTGGGACACAAATACCACGGCGACCATGCTTATGTATTTTATCAGAAACCGGTTGATGCACGGAAATATCCGCTTGTTTTTGCACATGGTGTCGGCCAGTTTTCCAAAACATGGGAGACCACTCCTGACGGACGCGAAGGGTTTCAGAATATATTTCTTCGCAAAGGTTTCTCCACCTATCTTGTCGACCAGCCTCGCCGGGGAAATGCCGGACGGAGTACGGAAGCTGTCACACTGGAACCGGTATTCGATGAAGAAGAATGGTTCAACCGTTTCCGTGTGGGAATCTATCCTGATTATTTCGAGGGTGTACAGTTCAGTCGCGACCGGGAAGCCTTAAACCAGTACTTCCGGCAGATGACGCCGACCATCGGACCTTTGGACTTCGATGTCTATTCCGATGCCTATGCTGCTCTTTTTGACAAAATCGGTCCGGCCATATTTGTCACTCATTCACAAGGCGGTCCGGTGGGTTGGTTTACTTTGCTCAAAACGAAGAACATCAAAGCCATTGTAGCATACGAACCCGGTGGAAGTGTACCCTTCCCAACCGGTCAAGTTCCCGAAGAAGGCAAAGTCTTGACACGGTCTAAAAAAACAGAAGGAATAGAAGTCCCTATGGCAGTTTTCAAGAGATACATGGAAATTCCCATCATCATTTACTATGGGGATAACCTGCCCGAAACAGACGAACATCCGGAACTTTACGAATGGACACGCCGTCTGCATCTCATGCGCAAGTGGGCCGAAATGCTCAATAAGCTGGGCGGTGACGTGACGGTCATTCATCTGCCCGATGTCGGTCTGCATGGGAATACGCACTTCCCGATGTCGGATTTGAACAATGTGGAAGTAGCTGACCTGCTGTCGAAGTGGCTGTATGAGAAACAGCTGGACAGATAGAAATTAACAGAGGATAACCCCAAAACCTAAATAAAAATAGTTATGAAACTGAAGTGCTTATTGGCAATGCTGCTCTTAACCTTCCTTTCGTGCAGCAACACTCCGGCTGTTGAAGATAAGATAGATTCGTTGCCTCACTCAGAGCCGGGGAAAACATTGATAGTCTATTTCTCATGGAGCGGACATACGCAAACTGTAGCCAACATTATCCATGAACTTATTGGATGCGACATGGTGGAGATTGAACCGGAAGAACCCTATTCTGATGAATATAATGAAGTGGTTGACCGTTTCAAAAATGAAAGAGACAATCATATTCTTCCAGCTCTGCGTACAAAAGTAGAGAATATGGATGATTATGATACATTGATTATCGGTAGTCCTATTTGGGGTGGTCTTCTGTCTTCTCCTGTAAAAAGTTTCCTGTCCGGTTATGATTTGTCCGGGAAAAAGATACTCCCATTCTGTACACATGGAGGAAGCGGAACAGCACAAAGTGTGGATAATATCCGCAAACTATGTCCCCATGCTGAAATATTGCTGTTTATGGCAGTCAAACTGCAAACTCTCGGAATGAAGTGAAAAAATGGCTGTCAGAAGCCGGATTTTCTGTCGAATTAAATTACGCCCGTTTAATAGTTTTAATACTGAAATGAAATATCCTTTGTTATCCGCACTCTTTCATCCCCTTTTTCAGAGATTTGCAGATAGACCAGTAGTTGAGATTAGGGAATATGAGATTGTCTTCCTGACAGGGTCGGTAACGCTCGATAATCTGCAAAGGAGTATCCAACAGTTTCACTTGGAACGGCACTTTTGTCTTGTACCGTTTGGACAATATCCACTTCTCACCATTCACTTCTACGATGTTGCTATTGGTTAGTTCCTTGATGTCCACGAAAGAGAGGGCAGTGAAGCTGGCGAAAACAAAAATGTCACGAATATAGAACAGTTGGACATCCCCAACTCGTGCGTCATCAACGTTTTCAGTTCATCTTCCGTCAGGAACTCACGTTCCGTCACATTAGGGCTGATGTGGAATTGGGCAAACGTTTTTTTCGGTATTAGTCCGTTAAAGTGCACACACATGACAACGCCTTTCAGCCACATGCATTTTTCCCATATCGTCCCGTTGTGAAGTCCCGCTTTCGTTGATAGGTAGGCTGCAAACCCCTTGATGAAGTCGGGCTTAATCTCCAGCATGAACATATCCGTCCGTCTGTAAAAAGACTTGATGAACGCTGCCACATGGTTTCTTGCCACCACCCGTGAACGGTGGTTGCCATTACCCTGTCTTTTCCGACACGCTTCTTGAATACTTCGTTCTCACGTCCGGACGCTTTGAGCAGTGTCTCATACTCACTGCCGATACCCTGATAAGCATTGCTCACCATTTCAGCCGTCACGAACGCTTCACGGTCGAATATACGCAGGTAGTGCTTGATGATTTGAGCCTTGATGTTGTCAAGGGCAAGGTTGATATCACGTACTTCCGCACTCTTGCCTTTCGCCCTGTTCCCTTTCACGTCCCAAAGCGTTTTCGGGATACTCTACTTATAGCTGAACTGCGTCACAATCCCGTTAATCGTTACCCGTCCTATGATGCGGACAATATCGTTTTTCTCCTTGTTGCCGTTCACGTAGAACAGCACTTTGAATGTACTTCTTGCCATACTCGTTTTTTAAGTTTAAAATTAAGTATCAATGAGTTATGCCTTGTAAACCAACCGAAGCCATACGGAGAAAAATTCAGCACGGAGTATCAAAAACCACCTTTCACGGGGTAATGATTTAGCAACCTTTCTACTTCATAAATTTACTTTTTTTTGCGTTACCTCGTTTTATGCCTTTGTCCTCATTTGTCCTCACAAACGCTTTATTCATAGCCGTTTTAAAAACATTTCCGCCTTTCTATTCCTCTTTTCCACAGATTTTTAGTAAATTTATATCCGTCTAATTTTTAAGGTCCTATGTTCAGACTCAATCTAACCAAACATTGCATAAAGTGGTACTGTTTCATCCAAATGCAACTGATGGACACGTTCGTACATTATTTTGTGCTTGTATCGTTATATCTATTGCAGCTATTATCTGTAGTTCATTTGTATCCATGGCCCATTACAGACAGGCGTTATTCAGTATGACTTATTTTTCCTCCCTGGTGTTTTTTTGTGGAGTATGCATTGCGCATTTGCGGCACCGGTCAAATATCCGGATAGAGACATAAACCGTACACGATGGAAATATATTTTTTCATTCTATGGTTTGTGGACTCCGTGACCATTCTCCCTTATATGTTAACCTATATGTATTGGGATACGAATATTGTTCATGCCATTATCCTCCTTTACATTTTTATTATTGTCAAATAGATATGATACTCACGGAAGAGTGGGTTATGGCCTATACTGCCTGCGGTATCATGGTCTGTTTTTCTGCTATTCTGCTATACTATATAGAGCTTAATGTACAGCTTGAGGATTTCAAAACATTCGTGACGGGCTTTGGTGGGCAGTAATTCTAAGACTTTAAATAAAGAAAAATTAAGCCACCCCTTAAAAAAAAGAGATATTTCCTTTCAAAGAATTCATTTCTTTTATTACATTTGTATTAGTCTTTTGAAAATAGAAGATTTATAGTAAAGCGTTAAGGCATTATCCAAGTTCAGGAAATCCCCAATTTCGAAACAACAATTGGATAATACATTGGACGCTCCACGTACTATTTATATAGATTTTTGTTATATATAGGCGTGGGGCTTTGTGTATTATATGTTGTTGAGTATGGGGATACTTCTGAACGGTAATACCAAAGTTCCCACGCTTAACTTTATATAAACACAACTCCAGGGAACAGGGTTGGCTTATAATAAACATTATGAAAGCAACTTGTTTTAAAAGCGAGACAACTGTCTCCAACGACTTCCCCTTTTCGTTTGTTACTGTCTTTTGTGGAATATTCTATCCTTTCATTTCCATTCCTGTCTCTTTCGGAACATACCGTTCATTATCATACAAATTACATGCCAAGGCACTTTTCTGCCTTCTCCTTCTATGGTACTAGATAATAGTAACTCCCCCTGTCACACAGAGGAAGAACTTTGGTTGCAAGTACTTTCTCTGTCAAGAGAGTTACAGGACTGTAAAGCTAGTCTGCACCATAATACTTTGGACTGTATTTCCGATAAGATTGAAGGAATAGAAAGAGAACTGGATGTATTATTGGATATTCTGCAAGGAGGACAAGACAAAAAGACACCATAGTGCTATTTTTTGTGACAATTTGTCTATGCGGATAAGTATCCTATTATTTAAGCCTCGTTTAAGAATTCCGTTTTATGGGTTACCCACAATCGAATGGAATTTTTATATACTGGGAATAACACATAATATTAGTAATGGATTTTCAATATTCAGAGTGATAATGGATAAACGAATAGAAAACGCCATGAATGAGTTGATCAATACAGAAATATGGTCAACCGGTTTATACCTGTCATTGCAGGTTTATTTTGAAGATGAACGGCTTCCAATACTTAGCTCCTGGCTGAACTCCCAAGCACAGGACAATATGAACAAGGTTTATCAGATGATGAATCGGATATGCCATGATGGAGGATGTGTTGTAATCAATGAAATGAAACGGGATACACATGAATGGACAACGCCATTGAATGCCTTGAATGAATTGCTTGAACATGAGCAGTACATATCACGTCAGGTAAACACATTTCTCATATTATGCTGGAATGTAAGCATGTCCTTCCATTCTTTCATCAGCGGGCTGTATGCAGACCGTATATATGTAAGTACGGTATTTATGGAATTATTACGTATCCTCGCCAAGGAAAACGAACGGAGACTACCTTATTTTTGACGGTATGGATTTAAGATTGATATTCTGCAAAATTTAATATTGCAGAATGCTATCTGGTATGTTTTTTGCGATATAATAATCGACAATAAAATATATGTCATCATGGATATATTTGTATATATAACATTGTGTTTCACTTCGCTATTCACCTTGATGGACCCGCTTGGAGTGATGCCGGTATTCCTGCAAATGACTGATGGAATGAATACGAAAGAACGCAGATGTATCGCCTTGAAAGCATGTACCATTGCATTTATCATATTAGTCCTTTTTACATTATCGGGCAGGTTCCTGTTTCATTTTTTCGGCATCTCAACAGACGGATTCCGGATTGTGGGAGGTATCATCATCTTTAAAATCGGATATGATATGTTGCAGGCACATTTCACCCATGTGAAACTGAATGAAACTGAACGAAAAGAATATTCCAAAGATATAACCATCACACCTCTTGCCATTCCGATGTTATGCGGTCCGGGAGCGATTTCCAGTGGAATAACATTGATGGAAGATGCTTCGGAATATACTTTCAAAATAGTATTGCTTGGCGTAATCGCTTTGGTCTGCATTCTTTCCTTCTTTATTCTGTGCGCGTCCACCCAGCTTTTAAAAATCTTGGGAGAGACGGGAAACAATGTAATGATGAGACTGATGGGACTTATTCTGATGGTGATCGCCGTGGAATGTTTTATCAGCGGGATACGTCCGGTATTAATTGAAATTTTGAAACAAGCCCATGCTTGTTCTTAAAGAAGAGAGATAATTTGGATTTATTATTAACATTAAAAGTTTGATTCATCATGACTGAAAAATTGCAAAATGCCCTGAATGAGCAAATCACAGCAGAATTATGGTCTGCCAACCTGTATTTATCGATGTCTTTTTATCTGGAAAGAGAGGGCTTTTCCGGAATGGCTCGCTGGATGCAGAAACAATCTGCAGAAGAGACCGGGCATGCATATGCCATTGCTGAGTACATGATTAAGCGTGAGGCAACCCCGAAAGTGGACAAGGTCGATGTGGTTCCACAAGGTTGGGGTAACCCTGTTGAAGTATTCGAACATGCTTTGGAGCATGAAAAACATGTTTCCAAACTGATTGATGAATTGGTACAGGTAGCATCCGAAGAGAAAGACAATGCCACTCAGGACTTCTTGTGGCAATTTGTTCGTGAGCAGGTAGAAGAAGAAGCGAATGTACTCAATATTGTTAGTCGGCTGAGGAAAGCCGGAGACAGTGCTATCCTTTTTATGGATGCAAAACTGGGTGAACGGGAGTCATAAACCAGAATAATCAATAAAAATAAATAAGATGAAAATAGTAGATTTATTGGGAGGACAGGCTGAGTACTACCTGAACCATACATGTAAGACGATAGACAAACAACTTATCCATATTCCGGGACCGGATATGATAGATAAGGTATGGATGAATTCCGACAGGAATATCCGTACATTGGAAAGTTTGCAGGCTTTATACGGACATGGACGTCTGGCCAATACGGGCTATGTATCCATTCTGCCTGTAGACCAGGGCATAGAACATTCTGCAGGAGCGTCTTTTGCCCCCAATCCGCTTTATTTCGATCCCGAAAACATCATAAAGCTGGCCATTGAAGGAGGGTGTAATGCCGTGGCATCCACATTCGGTGTGTTGGGCGCCGTGGCACGCAAATATGCACACAAGATACCTTTTATCGTCAAGCTGAACCATAATGAGTTGCTGACTTATCCGAACAGCTACGACCAGGTAATGTTCGGTACGGTAAAAGAGGCATGGAACATGGGTGCCGTAGCTGTCGGCGCTACCATTTATTTCGGTTCGGAACAAAGCCGCCGCCAGATAGTGGAAGTGTCACAGGCTTTTGAATATGCCCACGAACTGGGAATGGCTACTATTCTGTGGTGCTATTTGAGAAACAGCAGCTTCAAAAAGGATGGGACCGACTATCATGCCGCTGCCGATTTAACAGGACAAGCCAACCATATCGGGGTTACCATCAAAGCCGATATCGTGAAGCAGAAGCTCCCCTCCAATAACGGCGGCTTCAAGGCTATCGGGTTCGGAAAGACAAACGAGCGTATGTATTCGGAACTGACCACTGACCATCCGATAGACCTTTGCCGTTATCAGGTGGCGAATGGCTATATGGGACGTGTCGGATTGATCAACTCGGGCGGGGAATCCCATGGGGAATCCGACCTGCATGATGCCGTCGTAACAGCAGTAGTAAACAAGCGTGCAGGTGGTATGGGGCTGATCAGCGGTCGTAAGGCTTTCCAGAAACCGATGAAAGACGGAGTTCAACTTCTGAACACCATTCAGGACGTATATCTGGATTCTTCAATAACCATTGCATAAAGGAGAAGTATTCATGAAAAGAATAGTGTTATTACGTCATGGCGAAAGCCTATGGAACAAAGAAAACCGTTTTACCGGATGGATGGACGTGGATTTAAGCGAGAAAGGAGTCGAAGAAGCCTGCAAGGCAGGCGATGCATTACGGGAGGCCGGATTTTCTTTTGAGGCAGCTTACACTTCTTACTTGAAACGTGCCGTAAAAACGTTGAACTGTGTCCTGGACCGGCTGGATGAAGACTGGATTCCGGTTGAAAAGACCTGGCGGCTGAACGAGAAGCATTACGGTATGCTTCAGGGACTGAATAAGAGTGAGACGGCGGTCCAATATGGTGAAGAACAAGTACACATCTGGCGAAGAAGCTATGACGTGGCTCCCGCTCCGGTAGGCAAAGATGATCCCCGTAATCCGGGCATGGATATCCGCTATGCCGGTGTGCCAGATAGGGAACTTCCCCGTACGGAATCCCTGAAAGATGCTATTGGGCGTGTCATGCCTTACTGGGAATGCATCATCTTTCCCGCATTGATGTATAAGGACAGCCTGCTGGTAGTCGCCCATGGCAACAGCCTGCGCGGAATCATCAAGCATCTCAAAGGGATTTCCGATACGGATATTTCCAACCTGAACCTGCCTACGGCGGTTCCCTATGTCTTTGAATTTGACGACAGGCTGGTTCTTGTCAAGGACTACTACCTTGGAAACCCGGAAGAGATACGGAAACGGGCAGAAGCAGTGGCCAAACAAGGGATGGCTGAAAAATAAAAATCTGTCTATCAGGCAGATGTGTTTTTTAAGTTTTAATTATTAACTTTTAAAGAGGAGGTAAAAATGGTACCTGTAAAAACAAATCAGAATTGGTTACCGAGTATTTTTAACGATTTCTTTGACAATGAATGGATGTCAAGAGCAAACGCTACCGCTCCAGCCATCAATGTGATTGAGAATGAAAAGGACTACAAAGTAGAACTGGCAGCTCCGGGAATGACCAAGAACGATTTTAAGGTAAGTGTGGATGAAAGTAACAATCTGGTAATCTGCATGGAAAAAAAGGACGAGAAAAAGGAGGAGAAGAAAGACGGAAAATACCTGCGCCGTGAATTCTCCTATTCCAGATTCCAGCAGAGTATCCTGCTGCCGGATAATGTGGAAAAAGATAAAATCTCGGCCAAGGTGGAACATGGGGTCCTGTTTATCGATATTCCCAAAGTTGTAGATAAGAAGGTTCAGGAAACCACCAAAACTATTGATGTCAAATAAGATATCTTGGCGAGACCCTACAGAAGGCATTTCTTATTATCAGGGAATGCCTTCATCCGGATATTTGAATTCCCAAATAAATATAATGAGAGGATTTGATTTTGATGAAGCGCTGGTAGCCCTTCAGAATGAACTGCATTGTTTTGCATATAAACTGACTGCTGACAAGGATGAAGCAGAAGACTTGTTGCAGGAAACAATGTTGAAGGCGTTGGATAATAAGGATAAGTTTAATCCCGGCACGAATTTTAAAGGCTGGATGTATACCATCATGCGCAATGCCTTTATCAATAATTGCCGGGCAAAGAAAATACGAGGGAATTTATATGTATTATCCGAACCTGAATCTCATTTTCTGTTAAGGGACGGCTCTTTCATTTTCGTGGATAACGGGCATGATGCAAAAGAGATAAGGGAAGCCCTTAAAACATTGCCTAAAGCATATTATGTTGTTTTTATGTTGTATGTCTCCGGGGTCAAATATCGGGAAATAGCCGCAAAGATAGGAGTGCCACTGGGTACGATAAAAAGCCGTATCTTTTATAGCAGAAAAAGGCTAAAACAGTTGCTTTCTGATTTTGCCTGATTAATTAAATATAAAAAACAAATTATGGATAACAAGTATATTGGAATTCTGACTTCCGGAGGGGATGCTTCAGGAATGAACGCGGCTATCCGTGCCGTGACCCGCACCGCTATTTTTAACGGATTTAAAGTGAAAGGAATTTATAGAGGTTACGAGGGGCT
>ENA-OOWN01000864-OOWN01000864.1-human-gut-metagenome-genome-assembly--contig:-NODE-864-length-24505-cov-15.312352_pt1 | contig 24505 bp, 16 predicted proteins | sample MGYA00241406_ERZ501319 | MGnify/ENA primary metagenome ERZ501319 (study PRJEB25962, sample SAMEA2042734) | human gut metagenome | biome: human gut; feature: human-associated habitat; material: faeces... | reverse complement strand
CCGGGGCTTTTTGATTAATTGTTTAACTCGTCCCATTTTAACGGGACACTAATGTTTAAAGAATAGAAAATAATAAAGAAAAATGTATATGGAGGATAATAATTGGGAATTACCATTTGATTTTCAATAAAAAAACGTTCGTTTCGATAATTGGTATTGGTGGGGAAGCCGGCAGAATTGTAAACCAAACGCAGGCTTGTGAGTTGCCCGATACAGAGTTAAGTGTGTTTGGTATGAACAGTATTGGCACGGCGACCATGGTTGCTGAGCCTGTCCACTGGGCTGTGACGGCCAGCATCCAGCGGTAGGGCGGAGGTAAACTCGCCGTCACAAGTTACGAGAAAAGCTTGTCCTTCGGTCAGGCAGGAGCAGGCACGGTTCAGGTCGGTGAACAGGCGATCATACGCGGAAAAAGAAATCTCTCAGTTGGCGAATCAGGGTCATAAAAATAGTTGTTTATCTTGTCGTAAAGACACGACATCAAGAAGGCGAAGTCAAGTATTTCGGAGGAAATAACGGACGATAATCAGTCTTAATCAACGGAAATCAACTTTGCATTGCTTTCACAAGCTGATTACAGGGATTTCCCCGATGTGTTTCCACCACAGATTACTGATTACAAGCTATTTACATTGAAACATATGCATAAGGACAGATGAAACGTTATCATACAAGTCAAAAAGGATGAACGCTGTCGTGAACTCGCATCTTTCAACCTATTTTCCTTCCTTCCAAGAGATTAGCTTCGGATGAAGGATTGAAAGCAGATTGGGGCAGACAGCCACATTTCACTCCTAAACACCTACTTTAGCTCGCTAAACATCAACTTGGCGAACGTAACTATGAATTTGACGAACGAAAAGAAGGACTTTATATTTGACACATTTCTTCATGTAGAGAATTAGTCGTACATTTGTATAATAAAGGACCAAGACTTATGACACTGACCGAAGACACCCTCCGATTCATCACTGCACACCGCCACGACGATGTACGCTCACTGGCCCTGCAGGCAGGCAAGCATCCGCTCGTCGACATGCCTGCCGCACTGACACAGATCGCAGGCAGGCAAACGGCCGAAATCAAGATTCCGACCTGGGCTGCGACGGAGGGTATCCTCTATCCGCCCCATCTGTCCATGGAACAATGCTCGTCGGAAGTGACAGCCCGCTACAAGGCTTCGGTCGTAGTCGGACATGAAGGCCTGCACAATACGCTGGCCGACCTGACCGGCGGTTTCGGCATCGACTTCTCCTTCCTGGCTCCCCACTTCGAACAAGCTACCTATGTAGAACGACAGGAGGTGCTGTGCGAAGTGGCCCGACACAACTTTCCCCTGCTGGGATTGGAACACTTCCGCATCGAGCAGGCCGACGGCGTGGATTACCTGCGACGGATGCAACCCGCAGACTGGCTCTTCCTCGATCCTGCCCGACGCGACGGACACGGAAGCAAAACCGTCGCCATCGCCGACTGCGAACCCGATGTCTCAACACTCGAATCCTTGTTGCTGGAAAAAGCTGGACGAGTGCTGGTCAAACTCTCGCCCATGCTCGACCTGGCCCAAGCCCTCCACACGCTGACACATGTCACCGAAGCCCATCTCGTCTCCGCAGGCAATGAATGCAAAGAATTGTTGCTCCTGCTTGAACAAGGAAAGGACTTGCAACCCGATGACGTACCCATCCATTGCATCAACCTTCCCACAGACCAGCCTGCCATTGTCTTCACCCGCCGCACGGAACAGGAAGCACCCTGTCCTTACACGACAACACTCCATACGTATTTATATGAACCAAACGCCTCACTACTCAAAGCCGGCGCTTTCCGCAGCCTGACCCATATATATAAGGTAGAGAAGCTTCATCCCAACAGCCACCTCTATACCTCAGACGAAGCGTTGCCCCATTTCCCCGGCCGCGCGTTCCACATAGACAGCTGGTGTGGATTCGGCAAACGCGAAGTAAAAGAACTGCTCGGCGATGTACAAAAAGCCAATCTGACTGTCCGCAACTTTCCCGCAAGCGTGGCTGAACTGCGCAAACGGTTCAAGCTGGCCGAAGGTGGAAATGTGTATCTTTTTGCCACCACACTGGCTGATGACAGGAAAGTCCTTATCCGATGCAGCAAGCTCTAAATGCATCTCTCCTCCTTTTGTAACTTCGTTGCAACATTTTTGTTACGTTCTCTTCAAAAGCCTGTAAAGATTGCGTAACGGCATGCCTGTACTTTTGCGGCAAAATAATCACAGTAAAAACAGGTATGAAACAGATTGTAAAAGGATTGATTTGTTCTTTTCTATTTTTGACCGCGACTGCCATCACACTGATGGCTGATGAAACTGCAAACGAGGCTAAAGGAGCTATCCGAGGCCGTATTATCGACAACACCAAGCAAACGCTTCCGGGTGCTTCCATCTACATTGAAAAACTGCACACTGGCGTCACGAGCGACGTCAACGGTTTTTATACTTTTTCCAATCTTGATCCAGGAACTTATACAATCAAAGTTACCTACGTAGGCTATTCACCCGTAGAACTGAAGATTACGGTTCCCCAAGGCAAGACGCTGGACAAAGATGTCGTCATGAACGAAGGCGTCGAATTGCAAGAGGTCGTTGTAGGCGGTGCCTTCCAAGGGCAGCGCCGTGCCATCAACTCCCAACGCACCAGCCTGGGAATCACCAACGTAGTTTCGGCTGACCAGGTTGGCAAATTTCCTGACTCGAACATCGGCGATGCCCTGAAACGCATCAGCGGCATCAACGTGCAGTACGACCAGGGTGAAGCCCGCTTCGGACAGGTACGTGGCACAAGCGCCGACCTCAGCTCAGTCACCATCAACGGTAACCGCGTTCCTTCGGCCGAAGGCGACACGCGCAACGTTCAGCTCGACCTCATCCCCGCCGACATGATCCAGACCATTGAGGTAAACAAAGTGGTAACCCCTGACATGGATGCCGACGCAATAGGCGGCAGCATCAACCTCGTCACCAAGAACTCGCCCTACAAACGTACCATTGCTGCCACGGCCGGAACAGGTTACAACTGGGTCAGCGGCAAGGCAGCCCTCAACCTGGGCTTCACCTACGGCGACCGTTTCTTCAACGACAAACTGGGTGTGATGCTCTCCGCTTCCTACCAGAACAACCCTGCGGGCAGCGATGACGTTGAGATGGCCTACGAAAGGAACGAAAACGGCGAAGTAGTCATCGATGAATATGAAATGCGCCAATACTACGTGACTCGCGAACGCCAAAGCTACTCATTGGCCTTGGATTGGGAAATCAATGCCAATCATAAGATTGATTTCAAAGGAATCTTCAACAATCGCAACGACTGGGAAAACCGTTACCGCACCACTTACAAGTGGGATGACGACACTGCCAACGAATACGAAGTGATTTACCAAACCAAAGGCGGTACGCCCAACAACCGCAATGCCCGCCTGGAGCGTCAGCGCACCATGGACTTCACCCTCGGAGGCGAACACCTCTTCGGCAAGCTGGAAATGGACTGGAAAGCGTCTTATGCACAAGCCGGCGAGCAACGCCCCAACGAACGTTATATCGGCTTCAACCGTGAAGGAGTGGCCATGAACACCGATTGGAGTGACATCCGCCGTCCCTACATGTCGGCTCTGAATGCAGACGATCTTGTCATGAATGCCGACGATTACGGTCTGGACGAGCTGGACGAGAGTTTCGAAGATATCAAAGAGAAAGACCTGAAATTCAGCCTCAACTTCGAATTACCACTGGCTAAAGGCAAATTTGGCAACAAATTGAAATTCGGAGCCAAGGTTGTCGACAAGGACAAGAAGAAAGACATTACCTTCTACGACTACGAACCCACCGATGATTACGAAAGTACCTTCATGACCGATGCCCTCAACCATCTACAGAACCAGAACCGAAACGGCTATATGGCCGGCGACCGCTACAAAGTGGGCGACGCCTTCACCAAAGAATACCTCGGCAGTCTGCCTTTCAGCGACAGCAGCAAATTTACAGGTGAGGAAAATCTGGAAGAAGAAGGCGGTAACTACAAGGCACACGAAACCGTCAGTGCCGGATACATCCGCTTCGACCAGCAGTTGGGCAAGCGTTGGAACCTGATGGCCGGCGTCCGCCTAGAAAACACCCACCTGAAATACAGTGGCTGGGTATACACAGAGAAAGACAAAGATCAAGGTATCAAGGAAAGTCTGGACCCGACAGGCGACTACACAGACAGCTACATCAATGTACTTCCCTCCGTATTGTTGAAATACGATGTCAATGACGACCTCAAGCTTCGTGCTTCGTTTACCAACACCATCGCCCGCCCCAAGTACTCCAACCTGATTCCGAATGTGGTAGTGAAGAGCAGCGATAACGAACTGGAAATGGGTAACCCCAATCTGACTCCGACCCTGTCGTACAACTTCGACCTCAGTGCCGAATACTATTTCAAAAGTATCGGACTGGTCAGTACAGGACTTTTCTACAAGAAAATCAATGACTTCATCGTTGACCAGCGTATCACCAACTACACCTACAACAACCATACTTACGATGTCCTGACCCAACCCCGCAATGCAGGCGATGCAGACGTACTGGGCGTGGAATTGGCCTACCAGCGTGACTTCGGTTTCATTGCCCCAGCGCTGAAGTGCATCGGCTTCTATGGTAATTACACCTACACTTATAGCAAAGTGAAGAACTTCAACTTCGAAGGTCGTGAGAATGAAGACCTCCGCATGCCCGGTTCACCCGAGCACACCGCCAACGCTTCACTTTACTTCGACAAAGCGGGCTTTAATGTTCGTTTAAGTTATAACTTTGCGAGCGAATTCATCGACGAAGTGGGCGAGGAAACCTTCTACGACCGCTACTACGATAAAGTCAACTATCTGGATGTAAATGCCAGCTACACTTTCGGCAAAAAGTTCAAAACGACCTTCTATGCCGAAGCGACCAATCTGCTGAACCAACCCCTGCGTTACTATCAGGGCACTCCCGACCGTTCCATGCAGGCTGAATACTATGGCGTACGCGTCAATGCAGGATTTAAAATCAACTTTTAAAGTAAGAAACACGTTTAAATAAAAAAAGAAATATATGAATATGAAAAGACTCTTTCTGCTGCTGACCGTCGTTCTGCTGGGTCAGTGGGTCGCTGCCCAAACCAAGATAGACTACTCTGTCTATGACGACAAGTTTAATATCTATGTGGCCAACGACCTGGGGCGCAACGGATATTACGACCAAAAGCCCATCGCCGAACTAATGGGTACAATGGCTGAAGAAGTAGGTCCTGAATTCGTAATCGCTGCCGGAGACGTCCACCACTTCGAAGGGGTACGTTCGGTCAACGATCCATTGTGGATGACCAATTACGAATTGATCTACAGCCACCCTGAACTGATGATTGACTGGTATCCCATCTGTGGCAATCATGAATACCGCGGCTCGACACAAGCCGTACTCGACTACACCCGCGTGAGCCGTCGCTGGGAAATGCCTGCCCGCTACTACACCAAAGCCTTCAGCGAAGAAGGTACTACGGTACGCATCGTATGGCTGGACACTACTCCCCTCATTGACAAGTACCGCCAGGAGAACGACAAATACCCCGATGCCTGCCAGCAGAACATCGATGACCAACTGCAATGGTTGGACGGAGTATTGGCTGCCGCCAAGGAAGACTGGGTCATCGTAGTGGGACACCATCCTATCTACGCCGAAACGCCGAAAGACGAAATAGAGCGCCAGAACATGCAACAGCGTGTAGACCCTATCCTACGCCGCCATCATGTAGACATGTACATCTGTGGCCACATCCACAATTTCCAGCATGTACGTGTCAAAGACAGCGACATCGACTACGTGACCAACTCCAGCGGTTCGCTCAGCCGCAAAGTAAACCCTATAGAAGGTACCGTATTTTGCAGTCCCGAACCAGGTTTCTCCATCATCTCGGCGACTCCCAAAACTCTGGAGCTCCGCATGATTGACAAGACAGGAAAGGTGCTGCACACAGTGACACGCACCAAGTAACGTGATATATAAAGATACCCAACAAGTGGTTAATGACCAGATGACAGATTGGTCATTAACCACTTGTTTGTTGGAAATAAAATTAGATGTACTCGGCATAGTCTAACTGAAAAACTTTGTTTTTCGTTTGTCTCTGCTCGCGCCTTTCGCTATCTTTGCGCCTTGAAACCCTATTACATATTCTGACGCATGGACATACTATTCCTTATTGGAGGACTCATCCTCATCCTGTTGGGTGCCAACGGATTGACTGATGGTGCCTCGGCCGTAGCCAAACGTTTCCACATCCCCAACATCGTAATCGGACTCACCATTGTAGCTTTCGGTACTTCGGCGCCCGAACTGGCCGTCAGTGTATCATCAGCCCTCAAAGGCAGTGCCGACATCGCCGTCGGCAACGTAGTGGGCAGCAACATCTTCAATGCACTGATGATTGTAGGTTGTACCGCCATGTTTGCTCCCATCGTCGTTCAACGAAACACCCTGCTCAAAGAAATACCACTTTGCATTCTGGCCTCCATCGCTTTGTTGGTCATGGGCAACGACATGCTGCTGGACCGTGCAGGCGACAACGTCATCAGCATTACCGACGGCCTGATCCTGCTCTGCTTCATGGCTATTTTCCTGAGCTATACATTTGCCATCGCCAAACAACCCCAGCCAATTCCTACAACCGAAGGGAATGCAGAAACCACCGCTATCGAAGAAGGTACAGAAATCAAGGATATGCCCTTGTGGCGTTCCATCCTCTACATCGTAGGCGGACTGGCAGGGCTTATCTATGGCGGACAGCTCTTTGTAGACGGTGCCAGCGGCATAGCCCGCTCATTGGGCGTCAGCGAATCGGTCATCGGCCTGACCCTTGTAGCAGGCGGAACCTCCCTGCCTGAACTGGCTACCAGCATTGTAGCTGCATTGAAGAAAAATCCCGAAATAGCCATTGGAAACGTGGTAGGCAGTAACTTGTTCAATATCTTTTTCGTACTGGGCTGTTCAGCCTCCATCACTCCGCTTCATCTGGCAGGCATCAACAACATCGACCTGCTGGTACTGGTAGGGTCCAGCATCCTCCTGTGGATTTTCGGTGTTTTCTTCGGCAAACGAACCATTACACGCATCGAAGGAAGTATACTCATAGCCTGCTATGTAGGCTATACAGTATGGCTCATCAGCAATGCCGGTTGACAATCATCACCGCGCATTCTTTATTCTTCATCCTTTATACTTCATTAAAAAACATTATCTTTGCCCCCACATAAAATAAAGAAGTTGAAAACATGGCTGTTACAATCAAGAAAGTTACTACAAAACGAGAGCTGAAGCGCTTCATCCGCTTCAACTACGAACTGTACAAAAACAACCCATACTCTGTTCCCGACTTGTTTGACGACATGCTTAACACGTTCAACAAACGAAAAAACGCGGCCTTCGAATTTTGTGAAGCCGAATACTTCATGGCTTACAAGGATGGAAAGCTGGTAGGACGCGTGGCAGCTATCATCAACCATAAGGCAAACCAGACATGGAATAAAAAGGATGTCCGTTTCGGATGGATTGACTTCACAGATGATACAGAAGTATCTAAGGCCTTGATACAGGCTGTCGAACAATGGGGAAAAGAACGCGGTATGACCGATATCGTGGGGCCGCTCGGATTCACTGACATGGATGCCGAAGGCATGCTCATCGAAGGCTTCGACCAACTGGGAACCATGGCTACCATCTACAACTATCCCTATTATCCGAAGCATATGGAACAAATGGGCTTCGTGAAAGATGCCGACTGGGTAGAATATAAACTCTACGTTCCCGATGCCATTCCCGACAAACATCGCCGCATCGCTGACCTCATCCAACGGAAATATAACCTGAAAATAAAGAAATATACCTCAGGAAGAAAGATTGCCAAAGATTATGGCCAAGCTATCTTCAAACTTATCAACGAAGCCTACAGCCAGCTGTACGGCTACTCTGCCTTGTCACAACGACAGATAGATCAGTACGTCAAGATGTACCTGCCCATTCTCGACCTACGCATGGTAACCCTTGTCACTGACCAAGATGACCAACTGATAGCCGTAGGTATCTCCATGCCCTCACTTTCCGAAGCTTTGCAGAAAGCCCACGGACGCCTGCTTCCTTTCGGCTGGTACTACCTGCTGAAGGCTCTTTTCTTCAAACGCCGTGCCAAGATGCTCGACTTGCTCCTTGTAGCCGTAAAGCCTGAATATCAGAACAAAGGTGTCAATGCCTTGCTGTTTACCGACCTCATCCCCGTCTACCAGCAACTGGGATTTGAATACGCCGAAAGCAATCCCGAAATGGAGCTGAACGCCAAAGTACAGGCACAATGGGACTACTTCCGTTCCGAACAACACAAGCGGCGGCGTGCCTTCCGGAAAGCCATCGGATAAACGAATTACTAATATGATAAATTAAGAAAAGGTCCTCCATTGCCGAGATTGGCGCAATGGAGGACTTTTTCTTCCTGCATCATCCTTCCTGCCGCCCTCAATGACAGCAGGAAAGTGATGACCAAGTTCTACTTTTCAGAAACAGTTTGCACTTTTTCTTCCACCACATTACTTATCCTATTGCCCCGAACAACTACGGCCTTGATGCAGGTATTCTGATTGACCGTAAAAGGCATATCATATCGTAAAGAAGCCGTCGTGGGAACAGTTCCGTCAGTAGTATAATAAATTAGAGCATTATCGAATGTCTTCAAGGTAACAAGTGCCTTGCCTTCTTCAGAGACTGGACTAATTTCGATGGCTGCTTCTTCGATATCTTCCCTATAATGATAGCCATACAAACGATAGATATCTAGCTGGTGAGGCAAACGCTTCAAAAAACTATCCAAGTTCTTCTTGACAGGTTGCGTCCACTGCAGTTCACTCAATGCAGCAATACGCGGCATCATCTGCCATTCCATCTTCACGCTATCTTTGGTCCACTCGGTCCAGATGCACCCCTGTGCACCAATAATATTTTTCTGTTCCTCGGGAGTCAGCACATCGGATACTGGCTCAAAATTATAAACTCTCTCCACACTCGCCACTCCCTTCAAGCGGTTATAGCCGGGATTGCTGAAATACAGATGAGTGATAGGACAAATAATCGTCTTATGTTGTAACTGGGCCGACTTGATACCAGCCTTCGGACTTGTCCAAGCCATGACGGTGGATGTCTTTGTGGGATTGCCCTCCAGTATTTCGTCCCAACCCATCATCTTGCGCCCACGTGCATTGATGACCTTTTCTACTTCGCCCATGAAATAAGCCTGAAGCTGATTCTCTTTCGTATGTTCGGGGGTAGACTTCAAACCCAATTCACGAATCTTTGCCTGACACTTGGGGCATTCTCTCCAACGCACCTTAGGACACTCGTCTCCACCGATATGAATATACTCGGAAGGGAAAATATCCATGATTTCATTCAGAACGTCTTTGGCAAACTGAAGGGTCTGCTCATTACCACCACACAACACTTCATTGAATACACCAAAACGAGTCGGTATCTCGTAAGGTCCGCCTGTACATCCCAACTCTGGATAAGATGCCAATGCGGCCATCATGTGACCCGGCATGTCAATCTCAGGTATGACCGTGATGAAACGCTCAGCTGCATAACGCACAATTTCCTTGGCCTCTTCCTGTGTATAGAATCCGCTGACCGGTACTCCGTCGTATTCATTGGATCCAGGCGCGGTAATGGTTTCCTTCCGATAGGAACCGATTTCCGTCAGTTTGGGATATTTCTTGATTTCGATACGCCATCCCTGGTCCTCCGTCAGATGCCAATGGAAATAATTGATGTTGTGCAGAGCAAGAATGTCGATAATCTCTTTCAGATAATCAACGGGAAAATAATGACGACCTACATCCACCATAAATCCACGATATCCGAAACGGGGATAATCCTTGACGGTACAAGCCGGCAAAGAGACAAGTGCCCTTCCGTCGGTAAAGGGCAAGGCCTTGTGCAACGTCTGTATGCCGTAAAACACACCGACCTCCGTTGCGCCTTTCAGCACGATGCCGTCTTGCGCGACCTGCATTTCATAGCCTTCCTGATTGGATATGCTTTCATCCAAAACCAGTTGGATTTGGTTTTTGCCCGATGAAGTGGTCACTTCCAAATCCAGCCCACACATCTCCTTGACATACGAAGCCAAGAAGCGAGCTGTACGTTCCATTTTTTCATTTCCGGCCGGATAGCAAATGGCTGTAGACGGACGAAGGATAAAAGGAGTAGCCGCATCTCCTTCCACAATTTCCTGAGGAAGAGGAATGACATGAAAGTCACCCGTTTCGACCTTTCTGGCAGTACAACTGACCAGACACAACAGCAGCGCACAAACACACCACTGACTTACAACATTGATTTTTTTCATAATATATCATTATTTAAGCGAGCGGAAAACGACTTCCAACATCGCTGCAAAAATAATCTATTTTTTCCATATCAGTCAAGGATAAGACGTCTCATTTTCAAATCCTTTTACGAAAAAAGCAATGAACAAAGCCAACTATCCCACAGAAAATCGTAAATTTGCGCATTAAAACCTGCATGAAGGACATGGAAGAATTTACAGATAAAGACAATAGCTTACAACTGACAGACCAACCTGTGGCCTATACCGACGACAACATACGCCATCTGGACGACATGGAGCACATCCGTGTCCGTTCGGGTATGTACATCGGCAGACTGGGCGACGGCTCGCAGAGTGACGACGGCATCTATGTGTTGCTCAAGGAGGTAATGGACAATTCGATAGACGAATTCAAGATGGGAGCCGGCAAGAAAATTGAGGTGAACATTGAAGATAACCTACGTGTCAGTGTACGCGACTACGGACGAGGCATTCCGCAAGGAAAACTCATCGAGGCCGTAAGCAAACTGAATACTGGCGGTAAATATGATTCCAAAGCCTTCAAGAAGAGTGTCGGTCTGAACGGAGTGGGCATCAAGGCTGTAAACGCCTTGAGCAGCCGCTTCGAGGTACGCAGTTACCGCGATGGGAAAGTTCGTACCGCTATTTTTGAACGAGGAGTATTGAAGTCTGACACGACTGAAGACACTCAGGAAGAAACCGGCACCTATATTTTCTTTGAGCCCGACAATACGCTGTTTGTGGGCTACAGCTTCCAGAACCAGTTTGTAGAAACCCTGCTACGCAACTATACGTATCTGAACACGGGGCTGACTTTCGTCTACAACGGCCAGCGCATCGTTTCCCGTCACGGATTGGAGGACCTGCTGAAGGACAACATGACCAGCGAGGGACTCTACGACATTGTCCACCTGAAAGGAGAAGACATTGAAATAGCCTTCACGCATACCAACCAGTATGGCGAAGAATACTACTCCTTTGTCAACGGACAGCACACGACTCAGGGAGGTACGCACCAGACAGCTCTGAAAGAACACCTAGCCCGCACCATCAAGGAATTCTACAACAAAAACATGGACTATGCCGATATCCGCAACGGTCTGGTAGCTGCCATCGCCATCGATGTGGAAGAGCCGATGTTCGAAAGCCAGACAAAAACGAAATTGGGCTCCAACAACATGTGGCCGGCCAATCCGCAGGAGAACCAACCTGCCGGACCTACGGTAAACAAATATGTGGGCGACTTCATCAAAACCGAAGTGGACAACTTCCTGCACAAGAATCCTCTTGTGGCCGAAGTCATGCTTCAGAAGATACAAGACTCCGAAAAGGAACGAAAAGCCATCGCCGGAGTCACCAAACTGGCCCGTGAACGTGCCAAGAAGGCCAACCTGCACAACCGCAAGCTGCGCGATTGCCGCTACCACCTGAGCGACGGCAAAGGCAAAGAGCAGGAAGCCGATTCGTGCATCTTCATCACGGAGGGTGACTCGGCCAGCGGCTCCATCACCAAAAGCCGCGACGTCAATACTCAGGCCGTATTCTCCCTGCGCGGAAAACCGCTCAACTCTTACGGACTGACCAAAAAGGTCGTATACGAGAACGAGGAATTCAACCTGCTGCAAGCGGCCCTCAACATAGAGGACGGGCTCGACGGGCTGCGTTACAACAAAGTCATCGTAGCCACCGATGCCGATGTGGACGGCATGCACATCCGCCTGCTCATCATCACGTTCTTCCTTCAGTTCTTCCCCGACCTCATCAAGAAAGGGCACGTCTACATCCTGCAGACGCCCCTTTTCCGTGTGCGCAACAAGAAGAAGACCAACTACTGCTACACCGAAGACGAACGCCTCAAGTCCATTGACGAACTGGGTCCCAATCCAGAAATCACCCGATTCAAAGGTTTGGGAGAAATCTCACCCGACGAGTTCCGCCACTTCATCGGCAAGGACATGCGCCTCGAACAGGTCAGCCTGCGCAAGACGGATGCCGTCAAGGAGCTGCTCGAGTTCTACATGGGCAAGAACACCATGGAACGTCAGAGCTTCATCATAGACAATCTGGTAATCGAAGAAGACAGAATAAATTAGGCATCAGGTTTGAGGTATCAGGCATGGCCGTCTGGCTTCAGTTCCCAATACCTTATAGCTAAGCCTAAAACCTATATACATTATGACCAAAGCAATTTTTCCAGGGACATTCGATCCCTTTACCGTGGGACACTACTCAGTAGTGAAACGCGCCCTGACATTTATCGACGAAATCGTCATCGGTATCGGCATCAATGACAACAAACACACCCATTTCCCCATTGCCGCCCGCGAGGCCATGATCAGCAAGCTATATAAGGACGAACCGCGCGTCAGCGTACAAGCCTATGACAGCCTGACCATCGACTTTGCCCGCCAGGTGGGAGCGAACCTCATCATCCGAGGTATCCGCACGGTCAAAGACTTTGAATACGAAGAAACCATCGCCGACATCAACCGCAAGCTGACCGGCATCGAAACCATCCTCCTCTTCACCGAACCCGAACTCACCTGCGTCAGCTCCACCATCGTCCGCGAATTGATGGGATATGGAAAAGACGTCAGCATGTTCTTGCCCGAAGGCATGGACACCTCCAACGAATAAAAAACTGAAACGATATGAAAAAGATAAATCTTTTGCTCCTGTTTGCCCTATTGTATACGGCACAGGCCGCCGGGCAGAAACTGAATGACAGCCCCTTGCGCAAACTGCAGATGGCCGAATTTGCCATCAGCCGCCTATATGTGGATACGGTGAACGAAAACCGACTGGTGGAAAATGCCATCGTCGGCATGCTCGAACATCTCGACCCGCACTCCACCTACAACAATGCCGAAGAAGTGAAGAAGATGAACGAACCCTTACAAGGCAACTTCGAGGGTATCGGCATACAGTTCCAGCTGATTGAAGACACGCTGCTCGTCATCCAGCCTGTCAGCGGAGGCCCTTCGGAAAAGGTAGGCATCCTGGCCGGAGACCGCATTACGGCCGTCAACGACAGCGCCATTGCCGGCGTAAAGATGAGTACCGAAGACATCATGAAACGGCTTCGGGGCCCCAAAGGCAGCCGAGTGAACCTGACCGTCGTTCGGCGGGGAGTCAGCGACCTGCTTCACTTCGACGTGACACGCGACAAAATTCCCCTCTACAGCCTCGACGCTTCGTACATGGCCGACAAACACATCGGCTACATCCGCATCAACCGCTTCGGAGCCACGACTGCCGAAGAATTTTCCAAAGCCCTGAAAGACCTGCAACAGCAAGGGATGAAGGACCTGATACTCGACCTGCAGGGCAACGGCGGCGGTTATCTGAATGCCGCCATCGACCTGGCCAATGAGTTCTTGGGACAAAAGGAACTCATCGTCTACACGGAAGGGCGCGCTTCCCGCCGGGCCGAATTCGCGGCCAAGGGCAACGGAGCCTTCCGCCAGGGAAGGCTGGTCGTGCTGGTAGACGAATACTCGGCTTCGGCCAGCGAGATTGTGACGGGAGCCATCCAGGACTGGGACCGCGGAGTGGTGGTAGGTCGGCGCACGTTCGGCAAAGGCTTGGTGCAGCGCCCCATCGACTTGCCTGACGGCTCCATGATCCGACTCACCATCGCCCGCTACTACACCCCATCGGGCCGATGCATCCAGAAGCCCTATAACGGCAAGGGAGAAGACATGCAGGAGGCTTATGCCAAGGACCTGCTCGACCGTTTCAACCACGGCGAACTGATGCACGCCGACAGCATCCACTTCCCCGACTCGCTGAAATATCGCACTCTCCGCCTGGGACGCACCGTCTATGGCGGCGGTGGCATCATGCCCGACTTCTTCGTCCCCATCGACACGACACTCTACACCGACTGGCACCGCCAGCTGGTGGCCAAAGGCATCATCATCAAGGCGACGACAGGCTACATCGAGAAGCACCGTGCCGAACTGAAGAAAGACTACAAGGACTTCAAGACCTTCAACGACAAGTTCCAGATAGACGATGCCTTTATGGCAGACATACGCTCGGCGGCAGACAAAGAGAAAATAATGTTTGACGAAGCGCAATACGAACGTGCACTTCCCCTGATACGCACGCAACTCAAGGCTCTCATCGCCCGCGACCTGTGGGACATGAGCGAATACTATCAGGTGATGAACGCCACGAACGAAAGTGTGCAACAGGCTCTCAAGGTGCTGCGCGAAGACAAATACTTGTTTTAGCGGTGAGTGGTGAACGGTTAGCGACAAATACTAACCATTAACCATTAACCATTAACCACTAACCGTTCACCGCTAACCACTCGCACCACTACCTTCCATCCCCGAACAGCCACTTGTTCAGCCAACGGTTCACATAGACATTGACGACGGCACAGCCTGCCCCGATAAAGGCTCCGGCCAGCACGTCCGACGGGTAGTGAACGCCCTCGTTCATGCGCGACACGCCCACCGAGCAGGCCCACAGGGCTGAAGGGGCAATGACATACCACTTGGGATAGGTGATGCTCAAGGAGGTAGCCAGCGCAAAAGCCGTCGCCGTATGTCCCGAAGGGAAAGCCGGACTGTCCTCACGGCTGTAGGCATGCACGCGATCAGGCCAACGGTCGTAAGGCCGCTCCCTGCCCACCAGATACTTCATGCCATAGGTCACCACAAAGGCACCCGCCACGCTGGTACCCACGTATACCGCATCCTTCAGCAGGTCCTTGTCGTGCCTGATCCAGGCCGCCAGCGCCATGGCTACCGGTACGCCCACGGCCACGTAAGGCTCCGACTTCGATATTACCTTATTATAATTGCGGACGAATTTCCCGTCCCAACTGTTCACCCGATGCAGGAGGTCGACATCCCAGTTCTGCGCCCGCAGAGCCGGAGCACACAACAGGACCATCATCATTCCCAAAAAGAGTCTCTTCATAACCATATTCGTTTGGATTTCACCGCCAAAGATAAGGCAAATCTACCAAGTATACACAAAAATCCTTATAAAACCATCCGACGACCGTCGCCGTCCTCGCGAAGGGACGCAGACGAAACATCGTTCCCTTTCATCGAAAACATTGCTTTTTCCGACGCAAAACATTGCTTCTTTTGGCAGAAAACATTGCTTCTTCTGATGCAAAACATTGCCTTTCGTTCCGTGCCTCCAAGCCGGCTTCCGCCCGAAGCCTACACGCACTGATTACGGAAATATTTCCTTAATCCCTTGCTTAATCAATGTTTTTCCTCTATTTTTGCAAGGAAATATCGTCCAACCATAACCCAAGGATATATTTGTAACTATTAAATAACTTAAATTCAATCATTTATGTGGTTAAGTAATTCATCTGTAGGAAGGAAAGTGGTGATGAGCGTTACCGGCATCGCCCTTATCCTGTTTCTGACGTTTCACATGGCGATGAACCTTGTTGCGCTTATCTCAGCCGAAGGCTACAACATGGTTTGTGAGTTCTTGGGAGCGAATTGGTATGCGGTAGTCGGTACACTGGGACTGGCTGCATTGTTCATCATTCACATCATCTATGCCTTCTGGCTGACCATGCAGAACCGCAAGGCACGCGGTAGCGAGCGCTACGCTGTAACGGAGCGTCGCAAAGAAGTGGAATGGGCTTCTCAGAACATGCTGGTGCTGGGTATCATTGTCATTGTAGGCTTGTGCCTGCACCTGGTACACTTCTGGTCCAAAATGATGCTGCCCGAATTGGCCGGCTGCGAGGACCTGAGCGTTATGGCATACGCTGCTGACGGTATTTACCACATTCAGAACACATTCGGCAACATCGTCAACGTCGTTCTGTATCTCATCTGGCTGTTTGCCCTGTGGTTCCACCTGACTCACGGTTTCTGGAGCTCCATGCAGACATTGGGCTGGAACAACAAGACGTGGATCAACCGCTGGAAATGCATCTCCAACATCTACTCCACCATCGTTGTCATCTGCTTTGCCCTGGTAGTTGTGGTATTCTACATCAAATCGCTGATGTAAAAACGCAAAGCTCGCGAATTCGTAGACTGTAAATGACTAAATTGTAATTACATTATGACCAAGATAGATTCAAGAATACCGGAAGGACCGGTAGCTGAGAAATGGACAAACTATAAAGCCCATCAGAAATTAGTGAACCCCGCCAACAAGCGTCGTCTGGACATCATCGTGGTTGGTACAGGTCTGGCAGGTGCCAGCGCTGCCGCCTCGCTGGGCGAAATGGGTTTCAAAGTATTCAACTTCTGCATCCAGGACTCTCCCCGTCGCGCACACTCCATCGCCGCACAGGGTGGTATCAACGCTGCAAAGAACTATCAGAACGATGGTGACTCTGTATACCGTCTGTTCTACGATACCGTAAAGGGCGGTGACTACCGTGCCCGCGAAGCCAACGTTTACCGTCTGGCCGAGGTATCTAACAACATCATCGACCAGTGCGTGGCACAGGGTGTTCCTTTCGCTCGCGAATACGGCGGTACGCTGGCCAACCGTTCATTCGGTGGCGCACAGGTATCACGTACCTTCTATGCCAAAGGTCAGACAGGCCAGCAGCTGCTGCTGGGTGCCTACTCCGCACTGAGCCGCCAGGTAAATGCCGGCACCGTGAAACTCTATACCCGCTATGAGATGGAAGACATCGTCATCATCGACGGTCGTGCCCGCGGTATCATCGCCAAGAACCTGGTAACAGGCAAGCTGGAGCGCTTCGCCGCCCATGCCGTAGTTATCGCTACCGGCGGTTATGGAAACACGTACTTCCTCTCGACCAACGCCATGGCCTGCAACTGCTCGGCCGCAATGGCCTGCTACCGCAAGGGTGCCTGGTTTGCCAACCCGGCTTACGTACAGATCCACCCGACCTGTATCCCCGTACACGGCGACAAGCAGTCCAAGCTGACGCTGATGTCCGAGTCTCTGCGTAACGATGGTCGTATCTGGGTTCCGAAGAAACTCGAAGATGCCAAGAAGCTGCAGGAAGGTACCCTGCAGGGCAAGGATATCCCTGAAGAAGACCGCGACTACTACTTGGAGCGCCGCTATCCGGCCTTCGGTAACCTGGTTCCGCGCGACGTGGCCAGCCGTGCCGCCAAGGAACGTTGCGACAAGGGCTACGGCGTGAACAACACCGGTCTGGCCGTGTTCCTCGACTTCTCCGAAGCCATCAACCGTCTGGGCAGAGATGTTGTAGCACAGCGCTATGGCAACCTGTTCGACATGTACGAAGAAATCACCGACGTCAATCCGTACGAGAACCCGATGATGATCTATCCCGCCATCCACTACACCATGGGCGGTATCTGGGTAGACTACGAACTGATGACCTCCATCAAGGGTCTGTTCGCTATCGGCGAATGCAACTTCTCCGACCACGGTGCCAACCGTCTGGGTGCTTCCGCCCTGATGCAGGGTCTGGCCGACGGTTACTTCGTATTGCCCTACACCATCCAGAACTATCTGGCCGACCAGATTACCGTTCCCCGCTTCTCGACCGACTTGCCCGAATTTGCAGCTGCCGAGAAGGCCGTTCAGGACAAGATTGACCACCTGATGAACATCAAGGGTAAGGAATCCGTTGACTCCATCCACAAGAAACTGGGTCACATCATGTGGGAATACGTCGGCATGGGCCGTACAGCCGAAGGCTTGAAGGAAGGTCTGGCCAAGCTGAAAGAAATCCGCAAGGAGTTCGAGACCAACCTCTTCATCCCGGGCAGCAAGGAAGGCATGAACGTAGAGCTCGACAAGGCCATCCGTCTGAATGACTTCATCACCATGGGTGAACTCATCGCTTACGATGCACTGAACCGCAACGAATCGTGCGGCGGCCACTTCCGCGAAGAATATCAGACCGAGGAAGGCGAAGCCAAGCGTGATGACGAAAACTTCTTCTACGTGGCTTGCTGGGAATACCAGGGCAGCGACGACAAGGCCCCGGTATTGCTGAAAGAGCCGCTGGTTTACGAAGCCATCAAGGTACAGACTCGTAACTACAAGAGCTAATCGGGAATGTTGAACAATTAAAGAACTAACAAAAATGGATAAAAATATATCATTTACACTGAAGATATGGCGTCAGGCAGGCCCCAAGGCCAAAGGCGCTTTCGAAACCTATCAGATGAAAGACATTCCCGGCGATACTTCTTTCCTGGAAATGCTGGACATCCTGAACGAGCAACTGATTTCTGAAGGTAAGGAACCGGTTGTATTCGACCACGACTGCCGCGAAGGTATCTGCGGTATGTGCTCACTCTACATCAACGGACATCCGCACGGACCTGCACAGGGTGCAACGACTTGCCAGATCTACATGCGCCGCTTCAACGATGGCGATACCATCACTGTAGAACCCTGGCGTTCGGCTGGTTTCCCCGTCATCAAGGACTTGATGGTAGACCGTACGGCTTACGACAAGATCATGCAGGCCGGTGGTTACGTCAGCGTAAACACAGGCGCTCCGCAGGACGCCAATGCCATCCTCATCCCGAAGACTGTTGCCGACGAAGCTATGGACGCCGCCAGCTGCATCGGTTGCGGTGCCTGCGTAGCTGCATGTAAGAACGGTTCCGCCATGTTGTTCGTATCGGCCAAGGTCAGCCAGCTCAACCTGCTGCCCCAAGGCAAGCCTGAAGCACTGCGCCGCGCCAAGGCCATGCTGGCCAAGATGGACGAACTGGGCTTCGGTAACTGTACCAACACCCGTGCCTGCGAGGCCGAATGTCCGAAGAATGTCTCCATCAGCAACATCGCCCGCCTGAACCGCGACTTCATCCGCGCCAAGCTGAAAGACTGATCAGACTCCTTTCTACATTTGATTAATATCAACACGAACTCCTCTGTCGGAAACTTCCGGCAGGGGAGTTCTTTTTTTATCAATTCCATACGGTAAAATACCTGCACGCCGTCACCATCATCCTCCTGCAACACCCTTGCAGAGGATTTCAGCAATAAACATTTGATTTCCAACGGACATAAACCTATATTCCCTGACAAACCTCCACAACTGGAAGAAAAGCTGAACAAAAACGCCCGTTTAACAACTTGATATATATCAAGCGATATTATCAATGAATTCTCATTTTGTGTGCGCAAACAGCAAACAACAGGATTATTGTGTGCGCAAACAATAAACAATAGTGAAAGTTGTTTAAAATAGAGTGTAATTCTGACAATAAATTTGGCGGATAAACAGAACCCCCCTATATTTGTGCAGTGATTTTTTTCATAGTATTAGATTTAAGGTTAACAAAGGTTGGGCTCGGCGGAGCCCATTTTTTTGCCCGTATGCCTCAACCCTCCCTGCTGTCCGTAAAAAAAGCATCATTCTGAAACAAATTCCAGTTTCTTTCCCAATTTACTTCTTTTCTTTGCACCGAAGAAAATGTCAACCGACACTAAGCTTGAGAAAGCAAATCATTATTAACCCAAAAACAACCGATTATGAAAAGAATTCTACCTTTATGCTACATCCTGCTCACAGGCGCCTTCGCACTGATGACATCCTGTACGGAAGACAACAACCCGCAATCCGGCCCAACCCCAGAAAACATACCCGAAGCCGTCATTCTGGAATTCAACGCCAAATATCCCAACGCCACCAATGTTTCCTGGAGCACGCAGGACACATACGCCGTGGCCCATTTCTATCTGGCAAGCACACGTGCCAGCGGACACGAACCCAACAACACGGCATGGTTCAACATGAAAGGGCACTGGAACATGACGGAAACCGAAATCAGCTACCAGCAACTGCCCGATGCCGTAAAAGCAGCCTTCGAAGCAAGTCCGTATGCAAGCTGGCAGATAGACAACGAGATAGACAAACTCCAGCGGAACGACAACAACGAAACGCTGTATATCATTGAAGCAAGGCAGAGAGAGGGAAACGTGGAAACCGAAGTCGACCTGTACTACACGGAAGAGGGCATCCTCGTGAAAGAAATCATCGATGCGGAAACAGACAACGATTACCACGAATACCTGCCACAGCAGCCGGAAGGCGATATACAGGCCTGGCTCGACCAGAACTTCTCCGACGCACGCATCGTGGACTATGACCGCGAAAGCAACGGCACGGAAGTGGAAATCATTGCCGACGGACTGAAGCACGAAATTCTGTTCGACAACCAGCAGCAATGGGTCTACACCAAGACCGAATACGGCCGCAAAAGTCTGGACAAGATTCCGACCGACATCCTGAACCATCTGCGCACCTCTCCCTACTATGCCAGCGACAACGCCATCGACGACGTAACGAAATACACCACCCGCGACAATGGCGTCTACTATTGCTTCGAACTCGAAACAGGGTATGACGACGACAGAGAGGTCTATGTGAACGAAACCGGCATCATCGGCCGTCCCCAGAACGGAAACGGTGGAGGCAACGGCAGTGTACCCGTAGCGGACGACCTGCAAAGCTTCATCGACCAGAAATATCCCGGAGCTGTCATTCTGGAGAAAGATTACGACCACGGCTACCTGGAGATAACCCTCCTGCACGACGGCACGGAGAAGGAAGTCAAGTTCAACGGGCAAGACCAATGGGTCCGTACCGAATGGGAAGTGTATCAGTTGCCCGAAGCCGTAAAAAATGCGCTTGCCGCCCAAGGCTACACGCCGGACGACAGAGAATTCGACTACGTGGAAACGCCGGACAGCAGCTGGTATGAAGTGGAAGTGCGCAAAGGACGCGACGAACTGAAGCTGTACATCAGCCCCACAGGCGAAATCCTGCGCACGGAATACGACGACTGATCCTTCCATTTCGTCGGCTCCTCACGAAGTGCTTTGTGAGGGGCTGACGAAGCACTGCATGAGGGTGTCAGGAAGTGCTTCGTGACACCCTGACAAAGCACTGTGTCAGAGGGTCAGGAAGCACTGTGTCAGGACGCCATCTCCCGACATCGGCCGACGGCATGCTTCATGCTTATGCCAACAGATGGTAAACTCCTCCGACCAACGCCTTCACAACTCCCTTCATCTCCAGCTCGAAAAGGAGGGCGCTCATGCGGTTGACAGGAATGTTGGCCTCCACCACCAGCGTGTTGATGTGCAGGTCGTCGCGGCTCAATATCTTGACGACCCGCGCTTCTTCCTCCGTCAGTTCGGGGAAGAGGCTGCGCTGTACGGGGGTATTCTGGCAACTCTCCGCAGCCCGTCCCCAGTTCATGGCTTTCACAAAATCGGCCACATCGTTGATGAGTGCCGCCCTGTTGTCGCGTATCAGCTGGTTGCAGCCTGTAGAATATTCGTCCGTCGCCCGGCCGGGCACGGCAAAACAGTCGCGGTGATAGCCCTCGGCCAGCTCTGCCGTGATGAGCGAACCGCCTTTGGCTGCTGACTCCACCACAATGACGGCATCGCTCATGCCGGCCACGATGCGGTTGCGGCTCACAAAGTTGTGACGGTCGGGATTGGTCCCGGTCGGAAACTCCGTCAGCAGGCCGCCCTCGGCCAACATATCGACGGCCGTCTTCCGATGGACAGCAGGATAGATGCGGTCAAGCCCGTGGGCCAGCACGCCTACGGTAGAGAGGCCGTTGGACAGAGCGGCCCGATGGGCATGCACGTCGATGCCATAGGCCAGGCCGCTGACAACGAGTACATCGGTACACAGGCTGGAAAGGTCGTGGAGGAAGTCGGCACAGAAGCGTTTCCCGTAGTCGGTGGCACGACGCGTGCCCACCATGCTGACCACCCGCAAGCGGTTCAAATCGGCATTCCCCTTGAAATACAAGACGACAGGGGCATCCTCACATTCACGCAGACGCGAGGGATAGCGTTCGTCGGCCAGCGTCAGGCACTCCACCCGATTTTTCTCGGCCCACTCCAGTTCCTGCTCAGCCTGGAGGAAGGCGGAAGGATTGTCGAGTGCGGTCACAACAGAAGCGTGGAACATATCAGGATAGCGCTCGGGCAGCTCCGTGCGGAGGCGGAACACCTCGGCCGCACTGCCCACGGTATCCACCAGCCGCTTGGCACCAATGTGCCCGATACCCGGACAAAGGGTCAGGGCGATGCTGCAAATTCGTTCGTCGGTATTCATGGTATTCAGATGTAAGCGTGGAAAGGAAGGTTCAATCAGCCGCAGGTGTCAGATAGGGTGCGAAAACACGGTCGAACAGCTCGCTCTCGCTCAGCCGCCCGTTCACCACACAAACGGCCTCAACAATACCTTTGAGCGACACCTTGCCATCACTCTTGCGGAAGATATCCTGATAGAAGACGTACTTGATGCCTTCTTTCTTCATATAGAGCTTCGAAACGAACTCATCACCGCTCTTCAGAGGCGTCTTGAAGGCCATGCTGATACGGGCCACTACGGGGTCAACGCCCTGCTCGTGAAGGGCGGCAAAGCTGATGCCCACGGAAGTGAGAAACTCGTGGCGCGTATGCTCCAGATAATGCTGGTAGTTGGCGTTGTTCACAATGCCCTGCAGGTCGCATTCGTAGTCGCGCACCTTCATTTCCAGCTCGTAGATGTATTTTTCTGCCATAGTCTATTGTTTTAAGTTCACCACAGATTACACGGATTGACACAGATTGTTATTAGTTCTGTGTTAATCTGCGTAATCTGTGGTACCTATTTATATTCTCCTCTGTAGTGAACCGGTTATCCTCGCTGATGCTCCACGTCCAGTCCCTTGAACCGCTTCAGCTCCTCGAGGCTGACCAGCTTGTAGAGCTTGTCGCTGGGGCGTATCTTGACGGACTTCATGGAGAAGTGTTCACCTTTGTGGACGGTCTGGACAGGTTTCAAATCAACGCGCGCCTCCTCCAGCGTGACGTACTCGGCGCCGGTCGTGGGACCGGTGATGAGCAGCTTGTCGCCCACACTGACCTCGGCCGCCTCGACGAGGAACTCGGCCACGCCGATGTTGGAGAAGTAGCGGATGCCCTTGCCCACGTATATCTTGCGCTCCGTGGCCGCCGAACCGTAGTTCTTCGTCCATTCGCCCAGACGCTGGCCCAGGTAGTAGCCGTCCCAGAATCCGCGGTTGAAGACCGTGGCCAGACGGCGGTTCCACTCTTCTATCTTCTCGTCCGTGAACGTATTGTCCAGGTAGGCGCGGATGGCTTCCTTGTAGCACTCCACCACGGTGCGCACATACTCGGGGCCGCGCGCACGGCCTTCTATCTTGAACACTCGCACGCCCGCATCCATCATCTTGTTCATGAAGTGAATGGTCTTCAGGTCCTTGGGCGACATGATGTACTGGTTGTCAATCTCCAGCTCGGCGTCGGTCTCCTTGTCGCGCACGATGTAGGAACGGCGGCACACCTGCATGCAGGCACCACGGTTGGCGGAGTTGTTCATCTGGTGGAGCGACAGGTAGCACTTGCCGCTGACGGCCATGCACAGGGCGCCGTGACAGAACATCTCGATGCGGATGCGCTGGCCCGACGGGCCGCAGATGTTCTCCTCGCAGATGTGGCGGTAGATTTCGGCCACCTGCTCCAAGTTGAGTTCGCGCGCCAGCACCACCACGTCGGCAAACTGGGCGTAGAAGCGCAGGGCCTCGACATTACTGATGTTGAGCTGCGTGCTGAGGTGTACCTCCTGCCCTATCTCGCGGGCATAGGTCATCACGGCCACGTCGGCCGCGATGATGGCCGAGATGCCGGCCTCCTTGGCGGCACGCACGATGGTGCGCATCAGGGGAATGTCCTGGTCGTAGATGATGGTATTCACGGTGAGGTAGCTCTTCATGCCGTGCTCGTCGCACGTGCGGGCTATCTCGCGCAGGTCGTCGATGGTGAACGTATTGGCCGAACGGGCACGCATGTTCAGGTTCTCGATGCCGAAGTAGATGGAATCGGCCTTTGCCTGTATGGCGGCGGCAAGCGACTCGCGCGAGCCCACCGGTGCCATAATCTCGAAGTCGTTTATGGAATAGGTTGTCATGATGTTGGGTCTCAATTTGGTTACCGGGTGCAAAGGTAACGATTTTCGGTTGAACCGTGGTGCTGCGGACGGGAGGTGGCGGTTGTGTCGTTTTGTCAAAACGTCAAATGAATCGCCCGAGAAGGGGCTTCGTTGCACCAAAATACGGATTGGTGAC
>ENA-OOWN01000856-OOWN01000856.1-human-gut-metagenome-genome-assembly--contig:-NODE-856-length-24607-cov-2.428397_pt1 | contig 24607 bp, 20 predicted proteins | sample MGYA00241406_ERZ501319 | MGnify/ENA primary metagenome ERZ501319 (study PRJEB25962, sample SAMEA2042734) | human gut metagenome | biome: human gut; feature: human-associated habitat; material: faeces... | reverse complement strand
GGATATTATCTTTCCGAGTTATGATGTCCGCTTTATCGCTATAAATGATGGCGTAGACAGCAACCGGGGAGACAGCGAGGGCTTCGCCGCAATCCGTAATCTGTTCAACGAGTGGTATCCCCGTGATACCAGCAAGAAAGTCCGTGTTAGTCTCCACCAAAGAGGAATCAGCGGCAAGCACATGGGCAAGCCGCCCTACGGCTACCGTTGTGACCCTGCGGACAAAGATCATTGGATTTTGGACGAAGATGCAGCTCCTATCGTCAAATATATCTTTGACCTGACTGTTTCAGGAAAAGGACCGGATGCCATAGCCAGAATTTTGGAAGATCAAAAAGTCCTGACGACAAAAGCCCTGTATGCCCAGCGCAAAGGAAAACCGATGCCGGAAAGACCGTATCATTGGGCTGGACAATCCGTTGCTGGTATTCTGGAACGGATGGAATACACAGGCTGTACCTGTAATTTCAAGATCTATTCCAAATCCTATAAGCTGAAACAGCGGATTCCCAATTCCCCGGAGGATATGTTCATCCTGCCGGATACGCAGGATGCTATTGTATCACAGGCTCAGTGGGACAGGGTGCAGGAGCGGTTAAAACTCGAAATCGAAGTGACGGAAGAATGGCTGGAAACGCAGGAAACCATGAGTGCAGATGTGGATGCCTTTGTAGCCCTGACACAGAAGTATGTGGATGTGCAGAAATTGACACCTACGATAGTCAATGAGTATATCAAGAAAATTGAGGTGTTTCCACCGGACAAATCCAGCGGCAAGCGGGTACAGAAGGTAAAAATCTATTTCAACTTCGTGGATGATGTAGAGATTCCTGTGATATCCGAGCCTGTTGTTGCGAAATCTACCCCTGGACGCAGAAAAACGGCGTGACCATTGAGGTCACACCGTTCTCTGCCCCTCGCAAAGCTAAATAGTACCTTATCACTATTAAACCTTGATTTTCCGGGGTTTTTGAACCATTTTGATACGGTTTGAACAGCAGATTATCTCTTGCTGAACTGAGGCGCGCGACGAGCCGCCTTGAGACCGTACTGGGCTGAAAAAAATCCCGATTCCCCTTGATATTCCAACACTTTTGAGGATGTCGCAACTGGACTTAGCCCGTATATTAACAGAAAACATCGTTAAAAACGGGTATTTTCAAGACATTGCGACAGGCCGTAACGCAGCGTTTACGACAGGGAGAAGTTCTTGGGGCTTATTATACTTGATTTTTGCATAAATGTCCATAGTTGTTTTACTGTTTTTATGCCCGGCGAGATATTGCACGGTCTTGGGGTCTACCCCCATATATAAGAGGTTCGTAATGTATGTGTGGCGAAGCTGGTGCGGGGTCACATGGAAGTCCAGACTATACACATGGTTCGGGGAGCCTTTTCGATGGCTTCCGAGAATGGGGCAGGTCGTATAACGGATGTGTTCTCCGTTCACATATTTGTAGCTGATTTTCTCTCCTGCGGTGTGACTTTTAACATGGTACCAAACACCCACAAATTCCCCCTCAGAAAGGGGGCCACCCTTACGATTTGAAATCACAAAGGCAGATTTGGAAGATCGTTTTGCCTCTCGCAGGCACTCCACCAAACACTTTGGAATGGGAATATCCCTTCGGGATGCCGGAGTTTTTAATACGGTAGAGATCTCCGGCTCTTTCCGGTGGCTTCCCCGCCATGCACGCCGGACAGAAATATATGGGGTCGGCGTGTCCAGGAACACACAGTCCCATTGCAAAGCAAGACTCTCCTCACGCCGTAGACCTGCGTACAGGCCGAGCATGACAAACACATACGGGGGAAGGCCCTTGACTGCATCTACCAGCTTTTTTACCTGCTCATCCGTCAGTGCGTCCATCGGTTTACCTGGCACACCGCCCTTGGCGCTGATCTTAGCAGCAGGATTGTAGTCGATGACCTCGCTGCGCTCTGCCGAGTAAAAGACGCTTTTAATAAGCATATTGACGGTATCAAAAGTGTGCTTTGCTCTTTTGGACACAGGAACAAGCGCCAGCTTGATGTCGTCGGCCGTCACATCGGAAAGATACAGGTTCCCAAGCGGCTCGACAATATACTTATACATCTCCCTGCGATAATTCCGCAGCGTATCTTGTGTTACCGTGGCTGAACGCATGAGCAGCCATCTTTCACAATAATCTTCTACGGTAGGGTTTTGCTTCCGAAAAAGGATGTCCTGTACCTGCTGCCGTGCGTCCTGTTCCTTTTTGTATAGCTCCTCACAGGTGGAAGCGTAAATGGGAACCCGTTTTCCATCGGCGTCAGTGATCCTGGTACGGAAATAGGTGACACCGTTGATCTCGGCGGTGCCGTATGCCGGTATGTTCTGTTTCTTCTTCGCCATAAGTACCTTCCTTTCTTAGCCTTATGTATTGGCATATCCGTTTTACCAGAAATCAGCGTTGGGCGCAAAGGTGCAAACCGGCATGAAAACAGAGCGAGGAATTTCTTCCCCGCCCTGTGTGCGTACAACTTAATTTATGAAGCGTCCCATTCAGCGAAGGCGCTGGTCATAGCCTTTACCACATCGTCAGGTCGATTGTATTTCACCTTGGCGTAGATGTCCATGGTGATCCTGCTGTTTTCATGACCTGCCAAATACTGTACCGTCTTGGGATCGACGGAGGCATGGATCAGGTTGGTGATATAGGTATGCCGCAGCAAATGCGGCGTCACCTCAAAGTCCAGACTATACACCACATGGCCGTTATTCCGTGCCTTTTCTCCCAGCTCCGGGTAAAGCATATACTTCACATATTTCCCGTCCACTTGCTTGCGGGCGATCCTCGGCTTTGCCGTCCGGGTCACAACATATTGCCAGAGCCGCTTAAACTGCGTGTAGCTGAGTGGATCGCCGTCCCGATTCGCTACAACAAAATCCGAGGTTGATTTTTTCTTGGCTTCTCTCAGACAAGCCGCCAGATGATCCGGCAGCGGAATATTTCTCTCTGCGGCAGCGGTTTTCAGCTCTGTTGATATGACGGGTCGGTTGTGTTCCGTGTGCCATGCTCTGCGCACGGTCAAATACGGTGCCTCGGTGTCCAAGTAAACTGAATCCCATTGCAGACCGAGAATTTCTTCCCGCCGTAAACCGGCGTATAGCCCCAGCATGATAAAAACATAGGGCGGCAATTCACGAACCGCATCCAACAGCCGCTGTACTTGCTCGTCTGTCAAAGGCTGTTTTTCCGCCTGCGGTACGCCGCCTCCCTTTGGGGACAGGTACACCGTGGGATTCTTTTTGATGATCCGGCTTTCCTCTGCTGCCCGGAAAATGCACTTATAGATCACGATGACTGACTTATACACCGAGGCGGATTTTTTGGAGACCGGCACAAGGGCAAGCTGAATATCATCCAAGGTCACATCTGCGATTTTCTTCTCTCCGAGATACGGAATAATGTTCCGGCGCACCTTAGAGGTATAGTCTGTCAGCGTTGTTGTGCGTACATGGGCGGACTGCATCACCAGCCACTTTTCGCAGTAGTCCGCCACTGTAGGCGATTTCCTGCGCTGCCGGTCATCGTCCAACTGTGACAGGGCATCCAGCTCCTTGTCATAAAGCTCCTCGCATGTTTTGGCATAGAGGGTGCGCTGTTTTCCCTCACTATCCGTTATGGTCGTCCGATAGTAGGTGTGTCCTTTGATTTCGACCGTGCCGTACTTCGGGATCCTGCTTCTTTTTCCTGCCATTATCTCACCTCCAAGAGTATTACGCATTGCTGCGTTGCTTCTGTTTTATCAGATGGGTGGCAATTCTTCAAATGTGCGAATTATCCTTTCGCACATTGCGGTAGGTCGTTTTCTTCTCCACGGGCTTTGCTCTGTGCGTACACTTGGCCACATATTCCTGAAGGCTGGCGCTGGTAAAGAAAACGCAGCCATTGGGAACATACTGCACATAGGCGATGAGGCCGCTGTTCCTCGCCGCATCCAGAGTCGTGATGCTGATCCCCAGCAGTTCGGCAGCTTCCTTCCGGGTAAACAATTTTTCCATTGCGGATCACATTCCTTTCGACGTATTTTGGCGGATGGCAAGGCTGACGCACAGCGCTCTGGTCACATCCTGCATTTTTTCTTCGGGAAGTTTGCCGATATAGTAACCGATGCGGCGCTTATCCAGGGTGCGCAGCTGCTCCAGCATGACCACCGAGGGATATTTCATTCTGCCGATCATGCCGATGTTGCTGTGTGTGGGTATCTTTGATTTTGTATGGATGCGGCTGGTGATCGGTGCAACGATGACCGTCCTCGCAAAATGGTTTCCAACATTGTTTTGAAGGATAAGCACGGGACGTGTCCCCATTTGTTCTGATCCGACAACGGGGTCGAGGTCGGCGTAGTAGATCTCGCCCCGTAAATATTTGCGGCTCATGTAAAACCTCCTTCATTGCCGTTTGCTGCGGCTATGTAAAGAGACCGCTTGGCTTTCCCAACCGGTCTTTACTGTTATCGCTCTTTTTGTGCGTTCCGGAACTTCTGTGTCTCCTCTTTGGCTCGGCCTGTGACAGTCTGCCAGATTTCCTCCATATAGCTTGTCTCCCGGTCCTCCCATGCCGCAAACACATCTGCAAGGGGACTGGGGGATTTCAGCAACGCCTGCACCTGTGTGTTCGGCAGGCTGTTGTATTCCAGAGACATCAGAATATCTTCCCGCACGGTATATTCATAGGTGTGATTCAGAATTTCTTCCGGTGGTTGGGCAAGCAGCCACGCCCGGTAAGTCTCCTGTTCGGAAAACATCTTTTCATATAAGGCCGTGTTCAGTTCTTCGTTGGTCAAGCTGGTTCACCTCCGCTTTCACAAATGATGCCGTATTCGCTTCGGCTAAGTAAAGGCTGGGAGAAAGTAGCATTTCTCCCAGCCGGTTATACATCATTGCTGCAGGTCATTTGTCCTCGACGCCCCACCTGCACAGGAAATCATCAAGCGGCCGATGGCTGTCGGCTCCACGGGGATTTCACCCTCACGAGGTTCTCTCATGACCGCCCCCATTGCCTGCGACGGCTTCACGGTCGAAATGCCGCTTATCACGCTCGGACTGTGGCTAAGTGTAAGTATCCGTTCCCGACTTTCATCGCTGCTTCACATCTGCGCTATGTGAAACCAGAGATGTTATCGCTCGGCTTTCGCGTCATCGCGCATCTCTGGGCTGGTACGGCTCACCGCCCCACCATCGGAAACAACGTAACTCCTGATCCCATATTCAATTGTCAAGTTTCTGTCCAAGTCCGAAGACTCTTCCTCAGTTTCAATCATAACAGTCTTTTTTCACATAATAAATGCGAAATGAAACTCAAAATATTTTTTACACTTTCATTTCAATATGATGTGTGTTATAATAATGGTAACCTATCTTTGGAGGCAAAACTTATGTATCTGAGCCGCGGACTATACATTTTTCCAAATAAAAATACTATCAGGCGCTTTATGTACGATGGAGAGGAAGCGACTGAGCTGCCTGAGATAACATTTGAGCAGCAGCTGATAGACTTTCTTGAGATCGATCTGACGCCGTTCAACAGACTTCTTGACAAACTGAAAGCATATTCCAAGGAGAACATGACTCCTGATGAGCTTTTGAGCGTGTGCCGAGCTGTTGGATATACCGCTGAGATCTTTTGTCAGGAAGAACCTGTGTACAGCTTCCTGCTGTGTACACAGCTGTATGTTGACAGTTATGATGTATCAAGTTATGAAGAGCTTTTTGAGTATAAGGATCACGCTGTTGAAATGCTGCGAGATATGGTACACACTCAAAACATTTTCTTCACTATCGCAGATGCGTATTGCAGATTTGAAGGCACCCACGAGGAAAAGACTACTAAAGCATTCTTAGGCAGGGAAACTATTTTCAAGTGCCAATTTGAGCAAGTCATTGCTCATACAGATGTCGGCACAGAAATGTTTCAGATGACAAGACCTAAGCTGCCATACAGCAGAGGTTACCGCTTTGACAATCTGCCTGACTATATATGGTACATCTTCCTGCACGCAATGGAGTTCGACACTGGTTTCAGTCAATGCGACTACTGCGGTCATTTTTTCAAGCCCAAGACAAAGAAAAAGACCCGATACTGTGATCGGGTCAGGACTGATGACAGGCGCACCTGTAAACAGATAGGTCCGCAGCAGATATATAAATTTAGGCTTCAACACAGCGAACTGCTGGCTAACTATGACAGAGCTATAAATCGCAATTACCGGCGAGTGGAGCGGTACGAACTAAAGCTCGGAGACGAAAAGCAGGGCAAGGACTTGTCCTATAACGATTATGCCGACTGGCTCAGGGAGCTTCATTCAGCAAGGATAGCTTTCATGTCAGGGGAGTTGTCGGAGGAAGAGTTCAAGGAGACTATTCATCAGCTTGATTAAGACATCAATGATTGTCAATAAAAGTCGCGATTCGGCTAATAATAGGCGATTTATATGTTTCAGGTTGCATTTTTTAAGCGATTGTGTTATAATATAAAATGGATGTTTGTAATTTTGCCCGTTTCGTTATAGTTAAACATTTTCTACGAGGTGAATATAGTGGCTAAAATAGACCCTACATTTATACTTTATGCTTGTGATATTCTTGCTGAAACTGGTAGTGGATTAAGCGGTATGAAAATCGCTGAGTACAGCAATTCATATGCTATAAAATATAACAGGGTTATTCCACATGGAAGTTATCCTTTTAATGCTCCTAATAAAAGAACAGCACTAAGGGAAAACCTTAATGTCTTTGATAAACCAGAGCAGTTCACAATAATTAAAGAACTATGCGAATTACTACCTTCAACTAATGAGAAAGTTAAAGAGCTTAAATCCAAGCTGTTCATAAGATACGGAACATTAGTTTCAGAAAAGATAAGTCAAACAGAACTTATCCAAAAGACTAAACATTGGCTTTCTGATTATCCAACTGCTTTAAAGCAATACGAAAACGCTTTAACAAAGTTTGAAGGTGGCATTTTTGAAAGAAATACTCTTGATGATTTACGTTTATCATTTGAATTGCTTGTTAAGGAATTAGTTGGAAACAACAAAAGCCTCGAAAACCAAATTCCGGAAATATGTCGTATTCTCGACAAAGCCGGCATCTCAACAGAACTAAAAAATATGGTTCAGAAGATCATTGATTACTATACAAAGTATCAAAATAGTCATGTAAAGCATAATGACTTAGTAAACAGTAATGAAATGGAATACGTCATCGAGCTTACAAGTGTTATTATGAAGTTCTTGATAAAAGCAAACACATAGTAAAAAATTAATTATTAGGAGAATAGTTATGGGCAATTCAAGCAAAGAAACAGCAAGAGAAAAGCTCTCTGAGCTGATTGAGCGATATAACAATACACTCAGAGGTAAAGATCACAAAGACATCAGTGAAGAAACTATTCGTACTTGGCTTAATGAATTGCTTGCTATTTTCGGTTGGGATGTTCAGAATACTGCTCAGGTACTTCTAGAACGTGTATTAAGTGGTCAGCAAGTGAAAAAACTCCGTGAAATCAGCTCAACACACAAAAAGCCAGATTACACTCTGATGAACGGGACTAATATCAAATCATTCTTGGATGCCAAATCTCTGGATGTAAATATATTTACCAGTAAGGAAACCGCTTTCCAAATTCGCTCATACGGTTGGTCAGCACAGTCTTCATGTGCTTTTGTATCAAACTTTGAGCAGTTCGTAATCTATGATACTCGATTTGTTCCGTCGCCTGATCAGAGTGCAGATATGGGAACAAAACAGTATTCAATTGATGAGTACCTTGAAAACTTTGATATACTCTATGAACATCTATGGCATGATAATATATGCTCCAACCGTCTTGAACAGCTTTACAAGACAAAAGCTATCGAGGGCAATAATCAGCTCGACAGCAACTTTATGCTCATGCTGTCAGAATTTAGAATTAAGCTTGCCAAAAGACTGGTAGAGCTTAACCCCGATGTTATAAACAACGATTCGCTGCTCAATTATTATGTTCAGGTAATTCTTGACCGTATCATTTTCATAAGGGTATGCGAGTCGAAAGAAATAGAAAAGCACGAAAAGCTAAAGCATTTTCTTTCTGATGAAAACGGCTTTTGGAATTCATTCAAAAACAGCTGTTACATGGAGTTCTATGACCATTATGACGGAGCTATGTTCAAGCGTGACGAATTATTCCAGAGCCTTAATATCGACAATGATGTTTTTGCCGAGTTCGTAAATGGTTTGTATTATCCTTTCCCGTACCGTTTTGACGTAATCCCTGTTAAGGTTATTGCTAATATCTATGAGGAATTCCTTGGCAAACAGCTTGTCATTAACAACGGTAAAATAGAGGAAGTTACAAAATCCGAATACGTTAAGACTAACGGAGCAGTCTGCACTCCTGAGCATATTGTAGATATGATATGTAAGCAGACAGTTGATTTATCTTCCGTAAAATCAATAGAGGACATCTTCAAAATAAAGGTGCTTGATCCTTGCTGCGGATCAGGTGTGTTTGCTGTGTCCGTTTATGAATTGCTTACGAAGAAGATGATAGCAATCCTCAGTTCCGATGAAAGTGAACGGAGCAAGTACAGCGATTATTTCTATGTGCAGGACGAAAGCTATATGCTTACCATAGAAGGCAGACGAGCTATTGTCACTAATTGTATTCATGGCATAGACTGTGATGAAGCTGCCATAGAAGTAACCAAGATGTCATTAGCTCTGAAAATCGTTGACGGCAACAATCCTTTAGCTTGGAATGGTATCGGTGCATTCGGTGAGAAGATACTCCGTGATATAGACGGAAATATAAAGCTCGGAAACACGTTGGTAAGTACAGATAATCATATTCCGGCAAAGTATATTGCGGAAATCAAGCCTTTTGATATAAAAATTGCCTTTGCCAAAGTTTTCAGCAAAAACAATGGCTTTTCCTATGTGATAGGCAATCCACCCTACGTTGAAACAAAGCATTTTAAGGCTGCACAGCCGTTGATGCACGATTATTTAAGCACAAAGTATAGTGCTTTTGAAGGTAAAGCCGACCTCTCAGTACTGTTCATCGAGAAGTGTATTAGTTTGCTTGCTCCGAACGGAAAACTCGGATTTATAATTCAGAGACGTTGGTTCAAAACTGATTATGGGCGTTCTATCCGTACTCTGATTAATGAAGGAAAATACCTTGAAAAACTGATTGACTTCAAGGCAACAGATATTTTCAAAGGCAGAATCACCTATGTTTCGATCATGGTTCTTTCAAAAAAGAAAAATGATAGTGTCCAGTACTTCTTTATGCCTTCGGAAGCAGAGGACATAAAGACTATATTTGAAAACAGTGAAGATAACGGTGATTTTGCAACTTGCGACTTCGCTTCATTACCAATAAAAACAGGAACAGAAAGCTGGTCTTATGACAACTATCAGATTGAAGAGATCAAAAAGAGGCTTTCTCAGACTTGTGGTGTCCTGGGAGATTATCCGAAGTTAGCTGTAAAGGACGGTATTCAGGCTCTTTGGAAGAAGATGTATCACCTGATCAACTGCCGTGTAGAAGGTAAATATATCATCGGAAAGAACGGATTCAAAGAAATAGTAAGAGTCGAAAAAGATGCTGTAAAGGCAGTTATCTATAACCGAGAGTTCTATCCTTTCAAAAAAGTTGAACCTGACGCTTACTGCGTTTTTCCTTATGAAGGAGCAAACAATGACGTTATCCCTTTCTCGGAGCTGAAAGAGAAGTACCCTCTGTTAGCTGAATACCTGTCAGCAAATAAGCAACGTATCACCGAGCGGGTTGAGTGCTATGAAGGTGATTTATGGCACAGATTTACTCGTGAACATAATCATACCCTATATAATGTGGATAAGATCATTATTCCGATGACCGCAAGAGATACGATTGCAACATTCATCAACGATAAAGGTCTGTATATGGATAATGCGAATGTGTGGTTCATTACTGTCAAGGGTGCATCTGCCAACCTTATGAAAGCTATCACCTGCATCATCAATTCTACAATATTCACTGTCCTTGGCAAATCAGGAGCTAATCCTCAGAGTGGCGGATACTATAAGTTTAACAAGCAATTCCTGATGCCTATTCCTTTTCCTATTGAGGCAGTTACGGAAAAAGCTGAATGTGTAGCGAAACTTGCTAAATACTATACTGAAATTTCCGAACTTCAGGAGCAGTATTTATCGGCAACTTTCAATACCAAAGAGATCATAGCAGGACAGCTCAGACAGTTATGGTCAGAACTTGATGATATTTGCTATGCCCTTTATAAAGTAACAGCTCAGGAAAAACAGCAGATTATCAACATGGGACGAACGGTAAGCCGTATCGACCTTTTGAATGGAGTTAAGTGATATGAACGTAAAACAGCTTGTAAATAAGTTGCTTAAAATATCAGGCGATGTTACAAGCATCGAGAAGGCATTAGTTTACTCTTTTGCTGATAAAATCGCTGTTGATACTAATAAGAGTCAGTGGTTGAAGAACTACTTATCAGATATTGATTATTCTATTGTAGATAAGGTCAATCAGATCACAGAGAGTAAGCTGACATTAAATGAACTTATCGCAATTTTTGAGATGCTCGTTCCTCAAAGCGAAAAGAAGGAAAAGGGCGTAGTATATACTCCTGAGATCATAACAAAATATATTGTCAGCAACACACTTAACTGTGATAGTGTTCCTACCGTGCTTGATCCTTCATGTGGCTGTGGTGCTTTTCTGGTTACTGCTGCCGAATATATGCATGAAAAGTATGGCATTCCTTATTCTGAGATAATATCCTCATATCTATATGGCGTTGATATAGACAGTAACGCAATAGATAGAATCAAGTCTTTGCTATCCTTGATTGTTCTCATGAACGGCGAAGAAGAAAAGTGCAGCTTTAACTTTATATGTGCCGATACGCTTGATAAGGAAACGTATGATAGACTTCATAAAATGCACAAGAACGGATTCGATTGCGTAGTAGGCAATCCCCCGTATGTTCGTAATAAAAACATGAGCGAAGACACAAAATGTCATCTGACTAATTGGGTATCATCATCAGTCGGAAATGTTGATTTATACATTCCTTTCTTTGAGATAGGTATTAAACTGCTTTCTGATAACGGCAGGCTCGGTTATATCTCACCGAACAGTTATCTGCAAGGTGTAAACGGGAGAAGTCTCAGAAAGTATCTCTCTGCTGAACAGCATCAGCTCGAAATCATAGATTTCAGGGATAGTCAGGTCTTTGAAAATGTTACAAGCTATACTTGCATAACTCTGATAGACAAGTCTGTCAAAACGGATGCAATCAAGTATTTTAGGTTAAATGAAACCAATACATTAGAAAAGCATACTTTCTCTGAGTATCATTATATAGATTTCCCTGATGGTAAACCGTGGAGAATGCGAGAAAGCGGTATAGATGAGATCATACACAAGCTCGAATCAGCTGGCACGCCTCTCTCTCATTGGAAAATCCGTAATGGTCTTGCAACTTTAAAGAACGATCTTTACTTCTTTTCACCTGTAAAAGAAGATGCCAAATATTATTACCGGGAATATAACGGAAAATCCTATAAGATAGAAAAGGATATTTGCATTAAGGTCGCAAAACCAAACATAATCAAAAGTGAAGCAGAATTAGAACAGAAAATGGAAATAGCTATTTTCCCGTATACTCACACGGATAGTACCTATCAACTTATTGAAGAAAATGTTTTCAAATCTTCTTTTCCTGAAGCATATGGTTTTCTTACTGAATATAAATCAATATTGCTTAACAGAGATAAGGGACATGGAAATTATCCTGCCTGGTATGCGTATGGAAGAACTCAGGGCATGAATAATTTCGGAAAGAAACTGCTTATCCCATATATAAGTGGAAGTCCAGTTGCTGTTCTATCCTTAGATCCCGATGTTTTATTCTATTGCGGATATGCTCTGCTCTCTGAGGACGTTGAGGAACTGAAAATACTTAAAGTATTCCTTGAATCAGAAGCGTTCTGGTATTATATTTTCCATACAAGCAAGCCATATTCTAAGGGATATATGGCTTTTTCGAAGAATTACATCGTGAATTTTACTATTCCTGAGCTTTCTGAAAAGGAAAAGTCATTTCTGTTGGATTCTAATACTCGTGAGGATTTGGACAAGTTTGTATGGAAAAAGTATCGTTGTAAACCGATGATTATCTAAATTGATGATACCTTTGAAGATGGTGTATATACCGATGATAAGTATCGAGTAAAAACTACTATGTATGTTTGGAGAAAAATATGTTTTTAAATATTGGTTCAGTAGTATTTGATGATAAAAGAAATGAATACATATTAGAGGACAAATTGGGGCAGGGCGGCTTTGGATATGTATATAAAGCAAAACGAAAAAAGGATAATTGCATTTTTGCAATTAAGATTTCTTTACCATCATTCAATAGTGAAGATGACAAGATTTCATTCCAAAATGAGATAACAACAGCACTAAAAGTACAAGGCGAAAATGTAATAAAATATGAATACGTCCATAATGGTGATGAATTTGAAAATCTACCTCCGTATATAATAATGGAATATGCAGAAGGAGGCACTTTGAACTCCATTCTAAAAGATGAAATGGACGACTATTATGATAATGATACACTAACTACCTATTTCTTACAATTAGCCAACGGAATGAAATCAGTTAATAATATTCTGGTACATAGAGATATAAAACCAGATAATATTCTGATATGTAATGGAACTTTTAAAATAACCAACTTTGGTCTTGCTAAAATTGCATCAGAAAGAACACGTACAATGACGTTTAAGGGTAGTGGAACTCCACCGTATATGTCACCTGAAGCTTGGAATTTTCAGAAGAACACCATTCAAATGGACATTTATTCAATGGGAATAGTTTTCTATCAATTAGCTACAAATATATATCCATACCCGATAGAGGGGAATTCTCCAGAAGACTTCAAAAATATACATTTATATTCTACTGCTACAAGTCCAGAAAGAGTAAATCGGACATTAAGCCCAGCGTTGGCATCGCTTATAAACAAAATGATGGAAAAATCTGCAAAGAAGCGATTCAATAATTGGGATGAGATAGTAGAACTATTGAACAAGCAGAATTCTTGTACAACATCTCACACAAGCGTAGTAATGAAAGCTATTACAGCTAGAAATCTTGAAATCGAAGCTAAAAAGAAAGAAGAAAGCATAAGATTACAAAAAAAACATGAAGAAGAGAATTTTAAGAAAAAAATACTTTCGCAGTTTGAAAATGATATAATTTCTCCACTGGAAGAGTTTATCGAGGATTTTAATGAGCAGTATGCTGGGGATTCTATTCATGGATATTTTAATAACAAATATAATAATGAAAAATGGTTTTCTTATGAAATAAGGATAGACGAAAAACGATTTATTAAAATTAAAATAATGTATTGTATTGACGCTGAAAAGGAAGACAACAGCCGTTATAGTTATGATTATTGGTATGAAGAACCACAATATCGTAATCAGGATACCAAGTTATTTTACAAAGGAAAAGCTGTCTGGGCTTTCGGAATAATAAAAAATCATAACGATTTAGGATTTAATGTTATACTTGTTGATAGTGGGGATATATTCGGAGATTGGTATGTCTTAAACAACAAAAACAATTTTAGCTTGATGACTGAAGATAGAAAGCCTGAACCATTTTATTTGCCATATGAAAGAATGGGCGAAATACTATTAAATGTTACAGGGTTATATCGATCTGAGATTAAAGAATTGAACGAAGATCAGTTTTTATCACAGATTGAAAATCTAGCATTTGAAGCATAAAAACAGCTGCACCCGAAGGCACAGCCGTAAACGATTAAATATAGATCATATACTCAATCGCACCTTTTTACTATACTTTGGAAACGGTTTTCAAGACGGCAGATACAGTTGATTTACTACTCGTGAAGTCGTAAGGATATCGTCGTTCATCGATCAGTTCTCATTGGTTTGAACGCAATCGGTTCAGTAACATGCATTAGGCAATGCTATTCCGCCGATTATGTTTTGGCATGTGGCTAAAGAGGCTGCGAGATGCGTTCATAGGTAATAGTATTAAAAATATGTCATCATCTTTAGGAGAATATTATGGAACAAAAATCCTGTATTTATTGTGGGACAACTGATAATCTATCTGCTTCAGATATCATTCCAGATGCTTTAACCAATGCCAAAGTATTAAACCACTGTGTTTGTCAAATTGAGCATAACAATAAGTTTAGTGATTTGTTTGAAAGCGATGTTATAAAAAAATTGGCATTCATAACCAATGAGTTGGATGTGAAATCAAGCAAAGGAAAAACATTTCCTAAATATGATGCTAAAATTATAGTTGATGGAAAAGAATACAGTACTTCTATTTCATCAAATGCCGAATTATTTAGAGATAATAAAATTATTTCTTCTATTGATGGAACATCTAAAATAGGTTCGATTGAACAAATAAAGAAAATCAAGGCGGCTACACCTGAATCAATTTCTGAGATAGATTTAAACAATACAGTATTTGAAGAAAAAATCCCATTAAATCTTGATGTTTTTTTCAGCGATTCTATATACAGACTTGTTTCAAAAATCGCTTATGAATGGTATTGCTTATGTAATAATGTCTCAGGTAAACTTGATGCATTTAATAACATTATTGATTATATATGTTTAGGACAAGGTGATAATCCGGTAAGCTTAGTTAGTAACTGCGAATTATATAAGCTACTTGAAGATATAGCCGATTTTGGCAGTCATGTTTTGATTACATATACTGGAACAGACGGTTCGATTAATGCAATTATAAGTCTATTTGGAATAGCCATCTATAATGTACGGTTACTTGATAAAGCAATTGATCAATGCAAGATGAACGTTAATTTTCTCAAACTGACACTTGATTCTAAAAGGTCATCCTTTGGATTCAACGATATAAATAAACTAAACGATAATTTATCCACTTCTTTTGTAGGACAAAATGTTGGTGGATTTACAGCTATGTTGCCCAAGAATCCCCAAGACACGTCTTTACAATATCAACTTATGTATTTATCTTGTTATGGTAGATTCCAAAAAGAATTAAAACTGGTTGATTCATATAATAAAGAAATCCTTGATTTGGTTATTGGCAAAATACATAAGGTGATAAATACATCAACGCTAACTTTGAAGTCATTGCGAAGATTCGTTAAGGATTATGAAAAATTGCTTAGCGCAAGCAGTAAGTTGAACTTTCAAACTATTAGTAACAACACCTTGATTAATTTTTATTTCTTGTATATTATTGGTAATCCATTGAATGGAATTATATCTTTTTCTGATTTAAACACGTTTATCAAAGCAAGAGAGGATTCTGATAAAGTAGTAGTTAATAGCGATAGAATAAATCAAATAAAGACTGAAATGGAAAGCGATAGTAATTACTTTGAATATATAAAGAATGGTACAAGTACGGTTCAAAATTGGCAATAATAAAACATGATAAAACAACGGCTGCACCCGAACGCACAGCCGTCCAAACTCAATTATAAACCATACACTCAACACCGCTTCTCTTGCCATACTGATAAAGCAATTATCAAGGCCGAGTATTTTCTCGGCATCTACGACGAGAACAACTTTCTGATAGCAGCTGTCGTTTTTTTTAAAAGCTTTACCTGACGAACGATAACTTCACTGACTTTCAGTTTCATATCCCTGCTAAATATTCATTGATCGTTAGTTTACTATTCGGAGGACAATGCACCACTTTTGGCACTTGTTTGGCACTTATTTATACTAAAAATCGTCTGAAACCGCTTGAAGTTACTATAAATGAAGCTTCAAAAATCGGCGATTTACAGCCATTTTCGTATTTTACTAAAGACTACTAAAAGGCTCGGGATTAATTCAATTCCCGTACGGGTCACCAAAGTTTAAAGCTCGGAGATAGCACATTGCGCTGTTTCCGAGCTTTTGTTATCTGAAGTTTCATACCTTCCATGTTCTGCCCTACTTTTCCACGCACACCTCACTCTTGAGTTTTTTCGCCGCCTTGAAATACTCATGCAATTTCACGTCCGCAGGGTCTATCTGCAATGCAAAGGATATCCTGCCTAGCAGCGAATTTATGTACTTCTCAGGCGTAATGTCAGCACCTTTGAAAAACCGGCTTTGGGAAACTCCGTATTTCTCACAGTAATATATTTCCTGACGTATCTCCCGACGCTGTTTCGACGAGATCTGCGCCTTTTCGTTGACTACTATCCCCGTTACCTGCTGACGTTGCGATGAGCCGATAAGCGTCGTTTTTTTCATGTTCAGCTTAAACCCCATTTTCCGCAACGCCCTGCTCACAAGTTGCGTTATCTCTTTGGCGTTAAGCACAGCTTTTCCACCTGAAAATGTCATATCATCACAGTATCTTGTGTAATTTATGCCACGCTCTCCACACCACTTGCCTATCCTCTCATCAAATCTTTTCATCATCAAATTCGATATCTGCGGAGATGTTGGCGCACCCTGCGGCAGTATGCTATTATAAGTGCATATATTTGTCAGCAGCGTTGTGGCAGGCTTAGAAAATCCAAGCTCGCACATGACCCCATAGACCTTGCCAAAATCAATGCTGTCAAAAAAACCCGAAACATCGAGTTTAAGCACTCTCTGTTGACCAATATGCGGCTCTGCATTTTTCAAAAGCGAAGAATTTTTGCAATATGCAGTGGCATACTCAGATACGGACAGCGTGTAAAGATACCTTTCAAGTATCCTTCTTTGAACGAGCTTGAGATATTCGTTCGGCACTTTTAACACCCTGTTTTTATGCCCTCTGCCACGATGTATTATCACCTTGTGGTAATTTGAATAACACTTTTTCTGATTTCGTTTATGATAGCTTATTCGGTTGTTGCTAAGCATATAAAGCTTTTTTAAAGGAACATCAAGCTCCTTTGAGATCCTTATGATATCATTATCAATATCATTCATTTTGTCACCTCAAAAAAATAATAACAAGCGTCAGCACAAGATTCAAATGCTTTGGAGCCGAATTTTATTTAATGGAATTAAATCCGATTCGGTGAAAAAGCTTTTGATAAAGCTACTATTCCCTGAAACTTCCACAGCGACTCGCTGTAGTTATGCGTTTTGCAATATCGCTGCTGACGCTTGTCATATTTTATCAAACCATGTTATGTACTCATGATAAAAGCACCTTGTTTATTTTATGAGATAATTATATCACGCGAAATGCACAACAATTGGTGCATCTCGCAGAGTACAACTAAAAAAATGGCTGTATATAAACACTCTGATATCATTTTACCAATTTATGCACGACACGTCAATGGGTTATCCTGACATTTTGCGCCAAACGCCAATATTTTGTATGAATACACAAAAAAAGCATCAAAAAAGGAGCGTATTCGCAAATTTATAAGTTCCAATTACAGAGGAGTTTTTTTCAACAACATTGTTCTACCTATTCCAACACCATCTTTTACAATTGCAACATATGGTTCACCTTGGTGAAAAAAATCAATCTTTCCAATTAAACCTGATGCACCATATACATCGTATGCACCATTCTTATCAACAGCCTCAGGTAGTTTCAAATTAGAGATACCTTTTTTCGCATACATCTTCAAGTCTAACTTGCATAAGCCCATCTACAAACCCGAATTTGTTGCGTAAGTATCGTAAGAATTATTAATGCAGATTTGAGGGCTAAGCGTTTTTGGCTTATAAAGTCAAATAAGTGTCTTGTAACGGGCTTAAAAAGTGTGCTTACCCTTGTTGTTGACACGCCATGTGCTTATGTGCTACAATTCAGCAAGTAGGAAACCAATTCATAAGCGACCTTTCCGACTATTTTGACGTCGAGCTTATCAACCGCTTCTCACAGAAATACACTTTCAGCGAGATATCAAGATCGGTGTACAGAAAGATAGTTGAAAAACGGCTTGCGAGCGAAATAAAAGTCATCAAAAGGCTTCACCCTGAGCTGAATATGGACTCCCTGTTCAGTGCAGACGAGCTTGCAAAGGCAGTAGATAAGATAACAGCCGACACCTACAACATCAAATCAGGTGCAAGACCTGCCATCACAGCAGTAAGCAAGTTCATTGACAGCAAGCTCCTTTCACACTTCTCACGCATGGCAAAAACATACAGACCAAACCAAAACTAACGCTCCGCCACAAAATACTAATGACCGCACCTTTCACGGGTGCGGTCAATTTTTTTATTCTGACAATTTTACTCTTATTAAACAGATATAAAGAAAAGAAAGATAAAAAAAAGCTCGAATTATGTTATTAGGATATGTCACACCCACAAAATATCACGCTAAACAGCCGATATCAAAATGCGATCTTTGCATTTGATGTGCGGGAATTGGATTTTTTCTATATGATCTTACCGTCAGACACTTCAATAACACGACTGCATTGTTCTGCGACTTTTGGATCGTGAGTAACGATAACGACTGTTTTTCCCTCTTTGTTAAGGCGTTTGAAAAGCTCCATTATCTCGGCCGAGGTCTTTGTGTCCAGCGCTCCTGTAGGCTCGTCCGCAAGTATCATGGCAGGCTCGTTGACAATTGCTCTGGCTATAGCAACACGCTGCTTCTGTCCTCCCGAAAGCTTGTTGCAAGGCTTCTTAGAAAGATCCCCCATACCAACAGCTTTTAATGCTTCAAGAGCTTTTTCTTTTTTATTCTTTATCTTTTTCTTTGCAAAATCCAATGGGATCAATACGTTTTCAAGGGCAGAAAAATCCTCAACAAGTGCAAAGTCCTGCATTACAATGCCTATCTTTTCATTTCTTATCTGTGCATACTGCCCCTCCGATAAATTTTTTACCAAAGTGCCGTCAATTGTGTACTCACCGCTCTGATAGCTGTCTATGCAGGCAAGGATATGCAAAAGTGTAGATTTTCCTGCGCCTGATTTTCCAATTATCGCTACCATTTCACCGTCTGATATCTCGCATGATACCCCATGCAAAGCCTCATATTCATTGGCTTTCTTTGGATTATATATCTTTATTATTTTATCAAGCTTTATCATTATAATGCCTCTCTTATTCATTTATCATCAAGATCTCATTTGGTGTATTTCGTCTCATTATAACGCCCGGTATCAAAAGTGAGATCAGAATGTTCAAGATAACGATACTTACACAGCCGATCAAGTGCAGCCAACCAAAACTTATCACTGTATTTCCCATAAATTTGCTCATAGTAAGAACATTTGAAATACACACTGCAATGGCGGCTGCCATAAGATCACACACAAGATCTATCTTGATATATGCGTTCCACTTTGCTCCGCAGAGATAATAGATACCATAATCTCCAAGTCTCTTTTTTATGTTCACTGCCGAAGCCGAAACTGAGCTTACAATAACAAGAACTATCACGCATATAAGCATTGGAACAAGCTTGATAAGCTGACCATTAATATATACAAGCGAATTTTCTCTGAAATCCTCAAAGTCAAAACCCCTGCCATAATCCCTCAGATATAATTCAAGCTCCTTAAAACGCTCATTGCTTACATTATCCTTTAACGTTACTATTTGATTGCCACAAGGATATATTTTACAGTTTATATCTTTAAGGCAGTCTGTCGGAACTATCAGCATCATATTGCCATGCTTATTGACATTAGCATAAAGATCTCTGAAATCAGGCTTTTCTTTTATACTATCCTCAGTGCCTAAATATGCAGATGAAAATCCCAGCAACTGTGAGCCGTCAGCTATGACACCGACAATTTCCACCTTGTTCTTAACATACTCATACTTATAAGGATCAGCATAGTCAAAATCCTCATCATCAGGGGACATCTCCCCTACTTTCTCTTTGTGCATAATGGTAACTATGTCACCCGTTTTGTAGTTGCTGTTTTCAGTCACAACAGCAGGTATCAAATCTCCGTTAGCCGACGCATTAGACAGCCATTTTCCCGAACTCATCTGCGGCGTAAATGACTTTATCATATCTTCAGATAAAGCATTAACGCTCATTCTATCGTCACCAAGTCCATTAGATAGATCTTTTGATGACGGAGAATAATACAAGCTTGTATCATATCCGCTTGTCACCGACTCCACATCATCAATATTTTTAAGCTCACTGTCAAGAAGAGTAGCATCATATATATTACATATATATAGTCCCTTGCCATCAGGAAAGTATTTCTTTACAGGAGTATACATCTCTATTCTTGAAAGAACAGAAGAAACAGCCGCCGTCATTATAATAAATGCAATGGCGAGCTGAACAGCGATAAAAATATTGCTGTAGATATTTCTTGCAAATTCTTTTAAACCATATTTTATCATATTATTTTCCCCTCTCTTTCATCATTTTCACAGGGGATCTTTTATTTGTAAACAATATCACAATGTTAAGGAACAAATAAATAGAAATAATATATATTCCAAATATGGTCATATATACCCTGAAATTATATGCGACCTTGATATACTCAAAAAACAAAGTAAGCTTAGGAAGCAGCACATAATTGAATACCAATGCAAATATCACATATATCGTCACTGATATCATACCTATCTCGGCTATATACATCCGTCTTATTTTATTTGACGTGCAGCCACACAGCATGAATATAGCAGTCTGTTTAGCACGGGATCTTATTATGTATCTGAAAAGCATTGCAAGGTTTATTGCAGAAGCTATCGCAACGGCTACGGACATAAATATAACGGAATTGTAGAATTTTATTTCAGCCATATCGATCGTGTCTATCGGAGGAAAATTAACATTACACGTTAGAACTTCGCTGAAAGCTTTTTTCAGCTTAAAAAAGCTTTCTGTATCGAGAGCATTGTCATCAAGAAAACTTATGCTTGAAATAGTGCAGTTATCACCCAACGTTTTAAATGGCACCTGAAATTCCTCTTGTACAGTATTACCGAATATGCCTATGACCTTATAGCTTTTGCCAAGCAGTTCAACATTCTTGCCGATCATATCGTCTTTTGCGCCGCTAGGCAGCACGACCAGATTTTCATCTGAAGCATATTCTTCCTTAGTAAAATATCTGCCTTTGCGTATACTCATGTTGTCGACATACGATTCGTATAAACTATAATCATTCAGCTCCTCGTCATATTGAATGCGCACCGCAGACATAAGATACGGTTGACCGTCGTCAAAACACTCATCAATTTTAAGCTCGTTCTGATCAAAATTTATACTAAAATACATACCCGGTATTGACGCTTTAGAATTATCATCAAGCTTGTCAAGCACCTCCCGAAGCTGAACAGGAGTTATAGAATCTGTTCCAAAATAAGACAAGATCCTGCCATCACTGTCTTCCTGAGTATCTATTATATCGCCAAATGAAAAAGTATAGTTAAATACATACTTCTTTTGCTTTTCAAAATCCTTGCTTGCTTTAAAACTCTGAAATGCACCATGTGAAAACAATATTATAAGCACATCAGTAACGGCGCAAACAATAAATAGAATAAAGATAAGTACATTCTTTACGGCAAAATTTTTCAGGTTAATAAAAACGTATTTCATTTAGTCCTCTTAATATTACTTATTTTGATTTATACGATAATAAACATCGTCTATAGTATACTGATTATCCTTATCGGTTTTAACTTTTACACGATGGGTATAATAAACATATGACTGACCATATACCTCTTTGGTTGCTGACGTAGTTGCTAATGCAGTAGTAACAGCCATAGTGCTTACAATAGCCAATGCAACAATTCCCGTAACAATTTTCTTAATAATCATACTTATTTCCTTTCTCGTTTCGCAATAAATCACGAATTATTAATTTGTAGACTTAACTGAATTTGCCATACGAATTATGTCACTTTCGCTCGCATTTCCAACGATTGAGTATGAAAAAGATTTATCTGTCCAAACAAGAATAATATCATTTTCAGTTATTGAAATATATCCGTCATATTTACCTATTTTTATTTGCCTTGCACCTAAATCATCAATATCTATATTCATTCCAGCCGATATATCATTTTGAGTGAATTGAATTTGCTCCGTGCCGTTTGTATAAGTCACAATGTGTGTAAAATCGTCTATAAAATCTTCTGACAATACATAACCGCTAGGAATGAAGTCAGGAGTCATAACATTGTTGGCAACAGACAAACTATTATCTTCAATATCACCATCTGCAAATCTTACACTAGAATGAGATGCCCCTTGTGTCACAAATATTCCAACAAACCATTCACGCAGCGGCGGTACGGCGGCAACTGTCACAGAGCCGACTGCAAGCACCGCAGCTATTATCGCCGCAGCAAATCTTAGAGTGATCTTTATATGTCTGTGACCGCTTTTTCTGTTAGTTTTTATCAGCTCGCCAATTCTCTGCTCATATTTTTCCGAAAAATCGTGCGATATCTCCTCGACAGCCAAATAATCCTTATAGTCTTCATCAATTATGCCTAATTTTATTGCTTGTCTGAACTTATCATTCAAAACGATCACCACCGATCAAATCTAAAATTTGTCTTTTGGCTTTGTTCAGATAATTAAATACCGTTCTCTTAGAAATGCCCATGATCTGTGCGATCTCATCAGCAGTCAGATCATAATAGACCTTATATGCTATCACAGACTTTAGTTTATCATCCAGCTTTCTTACCGCATCTATAAGCAGATCTAAGTCAATATCATCATAAAAATCCTCACTCGGCTCATCTTCCACCTTAAGATCAAATATAGACGATGTTGGATTTTGATTTTCCTTATTGTAGATCGCATAACAGGCGTTTCTAATAGTTCTAATAAGATATGCGTCCATATCGTGCAAAGAATAATTGTGAATTTTTTTAAAACATTTTGCGATGCTGAAAAAAGCATTTGCACAAGCCTCTTCTGCCAGCGCAGAATTATTCAAGATCTTGTATGCAAAAGCATAGGCTATCTGACGATTTCTGTAATAAAAATCTTCAAAAGACGTCTGATCCTTATCGTTGTCTATCAAGGTCATACATACAGCTAACATTTGATTCCCCCTGAGTTACTTATGTTACTAAGTATAACACATATTGACATACTTTTCAAGATACCAACAAATAAACTTATAACCCGAAATTATAATACATTTTTCAATTTATACTTGTATAAAACTAACATGATTGAGCCATTCAATTTAGTTAAAGCTACAAAAATTCAAATATAAATCAACAATATGATGCACGAAACGACTACTTTCGCTATTATTTATAGTGTAAGACTAAAATAAATAGGAGGTTTTTATGGTAAACATAAATTCAGAAGTAATCGTTGAACGTATACAGAAAGACGGAGTAAACACTATAATCATAGCAGCGGTCATAGCTATACTAAGCTGGATATTTAATATGTATCACAAAAGTGCAAACAAGTATCGTGACCAAAAAGACCAACAATTTCGTGAAGCAAGAGCTACATTTGAATCGGCTTTAAAGCAGATCAACAAAGATGATACTGATTTTAATGAATTTTATGATTTATTAAAATACACTAAAACGACTGACGAATACTATCAGTTAGATCAGTTAATTAATGATAAAAATAAAGAGGAAATAAAAAAATACATAAAAGATAAACTATTTGAAATCAATGATAAAATTCCAAATCCGATCAATGAACCAAATTTAGCGTATAAATTTATAACCCGAAAATTGCGGGAATTTAGGATATATGAAAATATTATTGCACCTGCGGTTTATACTTTTTTTACTATTTACATGATACTTTTTGCTGTTGCTATAATTATTAACATAAACAATGATGTAAAAAAATATTTTTTGCTATTTAACTTTTCAGCATCTTTTGCCATTATAATATTTTATGGATCACTATTGCTTGATGATGATATGACTTCTTTATCAACAGTGTTTATAAAAATACTATATATCCTAGAGTTTATCTCTGTTTTATCACTTGAATATGATGTTAAAAAAGGCAATTGGTTTATTTTCTTGGTAAATCTATTATTTGTTGTAACAATAATAGTTACAAGATCAAAAAACAACGTAAAGAATGTCACCTCTATCTTAAATAAAAAGCGTAAATTCCGTGGCTATAATAAAATTATATCTTTCGTAAAATCACAAAATGGTGAACTTTTGTCAGATGAAAAACTGGTATCTTTCATTTACTTTTTCAACCGTAAGATCTATGGCATTTATCAATTCAAAAAAATTGAGAATAACAAATTAGTTTTGCTCAAAGAAATAAGGAAGTCATACTATGATTCAATAATCGATCAAAAAAAGGTCTTTTCAGAAATTGAAGAAAACTCCAAATGCAGAATTATTCAATAAGATAGGCATTACCTTGAATCTAATAGCCAAACCTGAAAAAGCCAACCGCACCCAAATGGATGCGATCGGCTTTTTTATCTTATTCTATTTTTTTACCCCAGCTTCAAAACATTCAGCAGGAATATCCAGCTAGTTCCATAGCAAGCCACAACTGCCACCAGATCGTTCAGCGTGGTTATTAACATTGTTAAAGCAATGGTGCAAATATCCTTAGCACGCCGTCAATGAGCCGTCCAAAGAAACCACGCTTTGTGT
>ENA-OOWN01000855-OOWN01000855.1-human-gut-metagenome-genome-assembly--contig:-NODE-855-length-24623-cov-2.916599_pt1 | contig 24623 bp, 16 predicted proteins | sample MGYA00241406_ERZ501319 | MGnify/ENA primary metagenome ERZ501319 (study PRJEB25962, sample SAMEA2042734) | human gut metagenome | biome: human gut; feature: human-associated habitat; material: faeces... | reverse complement strand
CTACTACGCAGGCATCTCCTACTTCGACCAGGACGGTAACATCGGCCGCCTGAACTACGACCGCTGGAACTTCCGTGCCGGGGTGAACGCCAACATCAGCAAGTGGTTCAAGGCTTCGCTCCAGCTGTCGGGCGACTACGGCGAGACCAACAAGGCAAAGAACGGACTCTCCGGCGGCGGCACCGACCTGGACTTCAACACGCTGCTGACCCATCCGCGCTGGGTGCCCGACTACGTCGGCGGGATGCCCCTCGTGCAGTCGGGCATGCAGAATGAGCCTCCGACGGACCTGAACCTCTACAACTTCAGCGCCGTACAGAACTCGCCCGACAACATCGAGAACCAGTCGTCGAACATGACCATCAACAGTTCCGTGGAGTACGACTTCGGCTGGAGCAACCTCCTCAAGGGCCTGAAACTCAAGGCTACCTACTCCAGGAGCATCAGCAACGACAAGGGCAATGAAACCGGTACGAGCGTGACCGTCTACCAGATGCTCAACCGCACCGGCAGCGGGGCGCACCTCTACACCGGCGCTGACGCCGATTACTCGGAAAACAACCTGCGCCCCATCGAGGTGAACAACGGCAACAACCTCAGCCGCAGCAACATCAAGAGCGACAACTACCAAGTGAACCTCACGGCAAGCTACGCCCGCGAGTTCGGCCTGCACAACGTGAGCGCCCTGTTCTCCATCGAGAAGAGCGAGGCGGAGACGGAGGATGTGCTCGCCCGTGTCAGCGACCCCTATAAGTTCACCGACGGCTCCTCGAAGTCAGCCTACGGCTCTCCCTACGCCAACTTCGGACGCAGCGAGTCGGGCATGCTCTCCTACGTGGGACGTCTGAACTACTCGTATGCCGACCGCTACCTCTTCGAATTCCTCATCCGCTCCGACGCGTCGACCAAGTTCGCCCCGAAGAACTACTGGGGCACCTTCCCGTCGTTCTCCGCCGGATGGGTTGTGTCGGAAGAAGGTTGGTTCAAGGACCACGTGAAGTTCATGGACTTCCTCAAGGTACGCCTCTCCTTTGGTATCCTGGGTAAGGACAACATCCAACCGTGGCGGTGGACCCAGCTCTACAACGTCGACCAGGGCAAGGGAGCCGTCTTCGGCAACAACAGCCAGATGAGCGACAAGGGTCCGGGCTCCAAGACCGGCGATGCCCCCAACCCCGATGCACACTGGGACAAGAGCTACAAGACGAACCTGGGCTTCGACATGCGCTTCCTCAACAGCCGCCTGTCGGTGAACCTCGACGCCTATCTGGACAAGAACCGCAACATGTTCATGAACCGTACGGGAGCCTCCAACTTCCCGTCCACCGTGGGTACGCAGCCGACGGCAGAGAACTTCGGCGCCATCGACGCCTGGGGTGTGGAACTGTCACTGGGCTGGCGCGACAACATCGGCAAGGACTTCAAGTACCACGTGAAGGTGAACACCGGCTATAGCGACAACCGCATCAAGAAGATGGCATGGCCCAACCGCATCGAACTGGACGGCGCCCGTCCCAATGAGCGTTCCGACCGCGGCACGTGGGGCTATGAGTGCATCGGCATGTTCCGCAGCTACCAGGAGATTCAGGAGTACTTCACGACCTACGGTATCACCAACTACCTGGGCAACACCATCAAGGACGTGCACCCCGGTATGCTCATCTACCGCGACATACGCGGCGCACAGAACCAGGACGGCACCTGGCAGCCGGCAGACGGCATCATCAACGACAACGACCGTATCGAAATCTCCCACCGGGCAAGCAACACCTACGGCTTCACCGTGAACCTCGGCGCCGAGTGGAAGTCCCTCTCGCTGAGCGCGCAGTTCAACGCGAACTGGGGCGGCTATGACCTCGTGGACAAGTCGGCATACTACCTGAAGAAAGGCTACAAGGACGTGCTCTACACCAACATGCCCTCGTTCTGGAGCGACATGTTCGTCTATGAGGACATCAAGGACGCCCAGGGCAACGTCACCGTACCCGCCAACCGCGACGCACGGTTCCCGAACCTCCGCTACATGGATGTGAACAGCCAGGCGTCCACGTTCTGGAAGGTGAGCGCTACCTCCATCAGCCTGCGCAACATTACCCTTGCCTACACGCTGCCCAAGGACTGGACATCCCTTGTGGGCATCGAGAGCTGCCGACTGAACTTCACGTGCCAGAATGCCATCAGCTTCACCAGCCCCTATCCCGACCACTTCATGAACCCGTGGGCAGGAGCATACGGCAAGTATCCCAACCTGCGCAAATACACGTTGGGCGTAAACATCTCATTCTAAAAACAACGACACTATGAACAACTACAACTATAAGGGCGCCGCCGCCCTCCTGTGTGCAGCCCTCTGCCTGGGCAGCTGCAGCGACCAGTTCCTGCAGGACAAGAAGTCCTACGGCAGTTTCGGCGCCGCTACCATCTATGAAGACTACGACGGTGCAAAGACACGCATCGACTACCTCTACAACCTCCTGCTGCCCGTCTCCGCCAGTGGCATAGACTACGACACGCCCAGCACGGGTGTGGCGGACATCTACTCGAAGTCAACCGAGGAGTTCGCCGGACTGTCCGCATTCGTCGACCCGGAGACAATCGTCGACTATACCAACGTGCAGGACCTCATCTTCCGCGAGACCAAGAACGTCAGCCCCTACGGACGCATCCGCGAGTGCAACGACATCATCGAGGGAGTGGAGGGCAGCAAGTCCCTCAACGAGGAGCAGAAGCACGAACTGCTCGGCCAGGCGTACTTCTTCCGCGCCTGGTGCTACTACCGCCTGGTGAAAGTCTACGGCGGTGTGCCCATCATCGACCACGTGCAGAATCCCATCGTAGGCAATGACGGCGGAAACGAACTCGTCGTACCCCGTTCGACCACGAAGCAGTGCATCGACTTCATCTGCGCCGACCTCCAGAAGGCCGCCGACTACCTGCCGGCAGCATGGCCCTATGCCGGGGAAGACTTCGGACGGGTCACCGCAGGGACGGCGCTCGCACTGAAGGGACGCACCCTGCTGCTGTGGGCGAGCCCGCTCTTCAACCGTGCCGACGACAAGCAACGGTGGGCAGACGCCTACGAGGCAAACAAGGCTGCCATCGACAAGCTCGACGAGAGCGGTGTCTTCGGCCTTGCCTACGAGGGAAACCCCGGCGTGAACGCCACGAACTGGGGCAAGATGTTCGTCAACTACACCGGCTCTGACGGCTCGAAGTCCGAAGCGGTCTTCGTCACCCTGTACAACAAGATTCCGTGGGTCGAAGCATCCGACTACCATAAATACAACAACTGGGAACACACCGTCCGTCCGAAGAACGCCATGGGCGGCGGAGGACTGACACCGACGTCCGAAATCGTCGACCTCTTCCCCATGGCAGACGGCAAGCGCGCAGGCGAGTCGGCCTACACATACGACAAGCAGTGCTTCTTCCTCAACCGCGACCCGCGTTTCTACCGCACCTTCGCCTTCCCGGGCGTACGCTGGCGCTTCACGGGCACCCCGTCCGACAACAGCAAACCTGCCGGGAACAACGGACAGGTGTTCGACTATCCGTACAACGGTGAGGACTATGCCTTGTGGAACTATGCCTGGTACGAGGACGAGAGCAACGAGCAGAACCCCGGCAAGAGCGGCTTTACCGCCGACGGACTTGCCGGCTCACATACCGGCGTGTATGTCAACAAGCGCAGCGACGACCTCGATGTGAACGAGACGCCGCTCTACACCTTCAACATCCAGGCAGCGTCCAACGGCGCTCCGTACGGCTTCAAGCAGTCTGCCGCTCCCTACATGGAGATACGCTATGCCGAGGTGCTGCTCAACCTTGCCGAGGCTGCATGCGGTACGGGCGACGCCGGACACATGAACGAAGCCTACGAGGCGTTGAAGCGCATCCGCTCGCGTGTCTATCCGTCAGAGCTGGCAGCGAAGGATTACGGACTCGATGCCTCCATCCGGAGCGACCGTGCCCGTCTGTTCTCAGCCATCCTCTACGAACGTCAGCTGGAACTTGCCTACGAGGGCAAACGCTTTGACGACATGCGCCGCTGGATGCTCTGGGACGGCGGTCAGGGTCAGGAAGCCCTGAAGGCATCGTGGAAGCTCACCGGATGGAACGGCAACACCTGCACCTGGCTAGGCTATCGCGCCATGAACGGCCAACGTCGTGAGAACATGGAGTTCCGCGTCAGCAACGACTACAACGACGGCTTGGGCGGACGTGACTATCCGAACGGCGACAGCTATGTGGGCGACAACAACCCCGACCCGCTCTGCGGCATTGCTTATGGTACAGACGGAACAGTAAACTCAGGTGAACGTGCCGCAGCCGTGATGGACTTGCGCCAACCGGTTGCCGACCAGCAGGAGGCGCTGAAGGCTTTCTATACGAAATACCTGACGTATAAGAAGAAGAAGGGCGACTCATACGACTCGAACCACAGCGAGCTTTACTTCCAATACCAACCGAACTACTACTTCCTGGGCTTGGCACAGAGTGCCATGAGCCAGAACCCCGCTGTGGAACAGACCATCGGTTGGGGCGACCACAACCATGGTGGTGCCGACGGAACATTCGACCCGCTGGCTGAATGACCTTCTTGACCGTCAACGGGCTTCGGCCCGACCACGATAAACACAAGAGGAATCTTGTGCTTTGTTAAAACAAAAGTTTATAATAGAATAGACCTGTCTGTGAAGATGGGTCTATTTTTTTGTGCGTGCGGGCAGGGGCGGCGGCTTCTCCTCCCTCTCCCCCTTGCAGATATTCCGCTGAAATGCGTATCTTTGTCCCCGGAAGCTCCCCGGAGCCCGTACACACAAACACATCACACAACCCTATGGAATTTATCATCGACTTCCTCCTCCACATCGACCAGCACATGGTCGAGATGGTGCGCGACTACCATGAGTGGACCTACGCCATCCTGTTCCTCATCATCTTCTGCGAGACCGGACTCGTGGTCACCCCTTTCCTCCCGGGAGACTCCCTCCTCTTCGTCGGCGGAGCCATTGCCGCCCAGCCTGACATGCCGCTGAGCGTGCACCTGCTGGCACTCGTGCTCTTTGCCGCCGCCGTGCTGGGCGACTCGTGCAACTACGCCATCGGGCACTTCTTCGGCAAGAAGCTCTTCAGCAACCCGGACTCCAAAATCTTCAAGCAGAGCTATCTCGACAAGACACATGAGTTCTATAAGAAGTATGGTGGAAAGACCATCATCCTCGCCCGCTTCGTCCCCATTGTCCGTACCTTCGCTCCTTTCGTGGCAGGCATGGGACGGATGCACTACACCTACTTCATGCTCTACAACCTCACGGGAGGCCTTCTCTGGGTCGCCTCGTTCCTCTATGCGGGCTATCTCTTCGGCAACCAGCCGTTCATCCAGGAGAACCTGAAGCTGGTCATCGTCGCCATCATCATCATCTCCCTCATCCCCGGCATTGTGGAGTATCTGCGTGCCCGACGGAAGGGGTGAGCCCCGGTTTGCTGTCGTCAAAAGGAACGGTCTTTACGATGGAAAGCTGATACTCAATAAATGATGCCCCTATGATGCAGGTCGTCATAACGTTTGATGCTGTCCATCATGATGTAGGTGTTCAGTTCGTCTGCAGAAATGAATCCTGGTGTAGGTACGAAGGGAGAACGCAGACGGGCATCCGCCTCACGGACTTGCAGCACATTCCTCCAATCATGCTTGATCAGCCAGAAGTGTCCTTTCCGTATGAGCTGTTCATCGACGTGGACGGGAGGCAGGCTGTCATGCCGGACACAGACGTCCTCCAATCCCGAATACACACTGACGACCGTTCCGTCGAAGGTGGATGCCTTTATGCATGCAGGAACGGTTGACAAGGGAGATTCACCGCTGTAGAGCAGAGCAAAGAATACCCGTGCGCCACAGACCTTGTTGATGTGCAGTTCCGTATAAGTGGCAGGATAGCGTGCCGTGAATGAGTCTACAACCGCCTCTATCGACGGGTGGAAGGACTGCTGGAACGTGTATATCGGTTGAGGCTCCTTTTCGGGGACAGGTCTGCACGAGACGGTTATCGCCAGCAGCAGGAGCAGGCATGTTTTCAGAAAGTCAGTCAGTCGTTTCATCATCGTCAGGTTGCCATACGTTCATACGATGTTCAGTAAAGGGATAGATATCTGCCTCTCTCCAGTCCCGGAAGAAGTGTAGACTGTCGTCATAGACATAGATGAGACAGAAGGCTTCCCTGCGTGCCGTTGGATAATAGTCGCCTTTTTCAGGCAGTAGAGAGTCTGCACGGGGAACGAGGAACATTTCCGCTCCGCTGTAGACGTTGACAGACATATTTCCGCTTTTGTATACAGTCAGCGGATGCAGTTCATAGCATGCGCGTTCTCCTTCCATCCGCATTGTGACCGTCCCTTGCAGTGCCAGTTGCAAGGTATCTTCGTCAATCTTGTTGATAAAGATGTCATAGTTCAGGTTCGGATGTTATGCAACGAAAGAGTCGATGAGTTGTGCCAGCCAAGGTGCAAAGCTGTAGGTGGAATCGGACATGGCATACCCCTGCGCCCTCATCAGGAGGGGACTGTCGGATGGCATCCGGTGGCATGCGGACGTACCAAGCAACAGAAAGCACAGGCTGCAGAAGATGTGAAATGTTCTCATTCGGCCAAATTTAGACGATTGTATGTGAACAACAAAGCTTTTCGGGAATCTTTTTTGGGAAGACAACTCAAATAAGAAAGGTTGCACTGCGACATGATGTGCAGTACAACCTTTCTATACAGAAGCTTTGTCAGTAACATGATGACTGCTTCAAGATTTTTGCTATTTGCGTAATAACGTCTATGGGAATAGCTTCTCTTGAGGAAAAAGTCTGTTCATCAATGCAAAAAGCTATCATTTCACTACCGGAAGTGTTTTTCTCATCATCTATGCCATGAACCGCTACTGATTGGAATCTGAAAGTGCGTACATTGTCCTTGAAGAATTTATAGTCATAATAGGTGGAAAATGTATTCTGTTTGATTATGAATACTTCACTGCCGTAGGCATTCCACAGATACATTCTTAGTAGATACCCACCAGTCAGTAGGGCAATGACACATGTTATGACAAAACCTAAGGGAACTCCCCTATCTTCAGCCACGATAAATGGAAAAATGATTATTGGAATCATTAATATGACTACTCCTATAACCAAAGGGATATAGATAAGTTTGGAGTTTGGTTGTTCGTAAATCGTGAGTCGAAGTCCGTCCAAAGACTCCAGTTTGTAGTTTAGTCCATTCTTTGTTTCCATATCGTTCATTTATACCAGGGGATAATCAATGGGATATATCGTTCTTTTTTTCATGGTTTTCTTGTTTTCACCGTTTGGCTTAAGGGGAGGGAGATAAGCGTATCTCAATCAGGAAGTGGCTTATCTTCCCCTTTCTACTATTATAGCTATATTTCACAGAAGCTTCATCTACCTGGATATTCTATTTTCAGATAGGGAAGCGGTATAAAATCATAATTGAACGTATCCTCATAATATTTTGCTTGATAAGGTTTTCCGTAATATAGCCGGACGCCATCGGCATTGACAACAGTGTCTTGAGGAAAGCTGATGTTATACAACTCGTGCATGTAAGTCAGGTGGAAAAGATTATGAAACCAATAGAAACGGGAATGCTGCCGCAACAAATAGGTCAGCTGGTCATTCTCTTTGCCCTCCTGCCCGTTCAGTGTGAAGTCTTCCAGATAAGTCCCATGATAGTCTATGATGTCCACGGTATGATTCCGGTAGTAGAACCGCGCTGTCATCCTCACGTCCTCATACGGATACGGTCCCGGGGAGTTAGTCTTCACAGTCTGTATGGCTGCTGAAAGCTCATCCAGAACATGTGGAGTGGTGATAAGCGTATCGATAACCTCCGGTATTCTGTTTTCCGGAAGCCTCATATCCACCGTTTCGTTCCCTTTCGGATGGTCAGGAAGGATGGGAAGGAATGAATCTACCGGTTTGTTAATCAGTTCTTCACGCGTAAGGGGTGTGAGCCCCATTATGAAACAAGTATAATACTTTACCCGTACAGAGTCAAGCTTCTTTCGTATCTTGTCTGGACGAGAGCTTTGTGTCATGTCATCCTTAGTGGGACGAGCAATGGGTGGGGATACTGGTTTGCTGCATCCTTCCGTCAATAATACTGTCGTTAAGAATAGGTTTAATAAGGTTCGTATCATGATTAAAAGTGTCAGAAGTGATACTCAACGAACGATGCCCCTTGGAGGTGTCATAACGTTTGAACGAAAAAGCTTTTCGGAAATCTTTTGTGAGAAAACAACTCAAATAAGAAAGGTTGCACTGCAACATGGTGTGCAGTACAACCTTTCTTTTGACAGAATCGGTTTATTCCTATTCCTCCTGTAAGAAGGAGAAGTACGGCAGCTATGATGAGGAAAATTGTTCAGCCCTTCATGATTATCTTGTTTTTATCGATCTTTCTACCAGCTATTCCGTTCTTGATTAATCATTAATCAGTTTCAGTGGCTGTGGGTTCATCATCCAATCGGTCAGCGGGATCATAAATAAACATATGTCTGATACGCTTTCTCCAGACCCATAGGTCAAAGCCAAGATTCTCGAAGTAATATATATTATAATACCTCCAATTTATTCCAGGAGATGAATTGTAAACATGTTCTTCATATTCTTCCGGCATTAATTTGAACAGCTCCTGAAACTCTTCGTAGAGCATTCCGATAAGCTCATGTCCCTGCCAGCTGCATGTATGTCCGGCATAAATAGTTGATATCCTATCTTTTGTTTCATCCTCGTCAGTCCATACAGTCAGTTGCTCATTGAAGAGATAATACATATAATCTTCCTTTACTTCATGATCAATCCATTCTTTCCATGAACTCATATGTTGGTGACATAGAATAGGTATTTTTTGTTCCCCTAGATGAACCCATACTCCCTTTTGCGGCAACAGTTCTATTTGGATTGTATTATTTATGCACTCTGCCGTGCTCTTCGCCTTTTTGTTTTCTTTTCCCATTTTCTCGTATATTCTTTCGTTTGTTTATAAATCTTTTTCTTTCCTTATTGTTCTTAGCTTGAGATATCTGAGTGTCTATATCTTCGATTTGTTTTTCTGTTTTTCTCAGCGCACGTCCTCCGTCTCCGTGTTTTTCGTTTTTGCTGCTGTCAGTTGCCTCCAAGACATGATCGGGTGCAGTATCGCTTTGCAACAGACATATGATAGACATCCAGTTTAAGCATCTGATAAGCATGCTTACTAAAGGGATACTTTCCGGAATATCCAATACAGTAGAGGGTGTTGCATCTTGTTGTGGAGGTTCTCTATTTAATATTCTTTTCGCCTTGTTATCATCCGTATAATTCCAACCACTCCAGTCGTTATCTTCTATATTAGAGTTCACTCGAATATTATCAAGAAAAATCTGAATGGCGTATGGGTCTGAGGTGAACCAGATTCCATTCCCATCCGGATCCACAATCACCAACGGATTGTTGATGCAGTAGTTGTACGGCGAAAGATTGGTATACTTCTCCGCCAAGGGATCTACTGCCGTCCATCTTCCCAACGACGCATCATACATTCTGGCACCGAAGTCGTACGCATTCAAGTCAATCAACGCCTGGCATTCCTTGCCGCTGAAGAGGAAGCGGTTGTCCTCGGCTTGCGCCAATCCGTCGCGCTCTGCCTTGGCTCCAAAAGGATAGAAGTCGTTTTGCTGTACGACTTTCCCCTTGTCGTCAATCAGTGCACGGATGCTTCCCAGCTGGTCGGTCAGGGCATACCTTGTCCCTTGCGAAGTGAACTGCACGTCTCCCACGATGGCACGGTCGAACTCACGCTTCCCGTCTGCTACTTTGTAGATGAAGCTGCCGGCATAGTCGTATCCGTTCTTTCCGCTTCCGTCGCGTACGCTGAGCTTGGTGCCGTCGGTCAGGTATTGGTAGCGTGCCTTCAGCACTCCGCCCTGCTTCACTTCGTCCGTCAAATTTAGACGATTGTATGTGAACGACAAAGCTTTTCGGGAATCTTTTTTGGGAAGGTAGCTTAAAGAAGAAAGGTTGCACTGCGACATGGTGTGCAGTACAACCCTTCTATATAGAGTTTTCACCGTTTGTAATCTATCTTCCTTCTATTTTACAACTTATGGAGACAACAGGTAACTCTATTCATCTTAATCTGGACCAATATCATACAGAAATTCAGGATAATCTATAATACATCCGCCTTGTTCCACTTGATATCCCCAGAATGATCGCAGTACTCCATTGTCATTCAGGAACAATATAGTCCTTCTTAAGTTCGGCTCTACATGCCAGACATAGGTGTGTACCTCAGCATAATGGATCTTTGACAGCATATAGTTTACTTCTTGATTTCCATATCCTTCGTTTATGGGGCATCCAAAGCGAAACGTATCGACTTCATGTGTGACAAGTTTATGCTTGGCATATTTTTGTATTAAGTCCTCCAATGTTTCCCCGTGTGTGTCCAGTCCGTCACTTAAAACATAGGTGTCCCAGTATTCGTGCGGTTGATCGTAGCTTTCATAGTAGTTGAGCCTACGGAGCTTGCTGTAAGGGTCCTTATCGAGGCGGATAATGGGCTCACGCATTTTCTTCGTATACTCATCTTCATAAAGTCTTAGCAAATCGGTATGATACTTATCTTGGTCTTCTCTATTTAAGACATCTTGCTTTATGGGGTGCAACTTTGAGCGCTCCCACTTTTCTTTCCAAGTCAGTTCTTTCGGTGGGGGTGGATATTCTCCTCCCCACGTAATCTTGTCCTCTTGACTGGGTGCAAGGGAAAAGACTGCAAGCAGCAGAATCGTTGCGCCTGCTGTCAGGATGATACTTAGCTTGTTACCTTTTTTCATAGTTATCGTTTAGCACGAGGCTGTGGTTTTTCCTTCGCTCCTCAAATTTAGACGATTGTATGTGAACGACAAAGCTTTTCGGGAATCTTTTGTGAGAAAACTACTCAAATAAGAAAGATTGCACTGCAACATGGTGTGCAGTACAACCTTTCTATCGTTAGGGTATTGTGGGAAGATCCATCATGTCGGCTCTAGATAGATTAACCTCATATCCCCAGAATGCTCGTTGCACGTTACCATCTCTGATGAAGTAGACAACCCGCACAAGTGGATATGGTTCTCGTATAAATAACCATGAACATGAACTGATTTCTGCATAATGCAAGTCTGATACCATGAATCTTAGTTTGGGAAGAACGCCTCCGGAACTTATGAGTATTCCATACCGTAATGTATCAGCCTCACCATAGCTTACCATTCTATTATCTTTATATTTTTCCAAGACTTGTTCTTTGGTCATACCGTGGATATGCATTCCCGGATATAATATATAGTCTGGATCATATTTATAGTCTTCCCATTCTTTATATTGTTTGTATCCTTTTAACTTAGCCATTGGGTTAGATTCTAACACGATATTGGGCTCATCCAATGTGAATTTCCTGGAGTCAAAGTCGGACATATAGTCTTCGAATTTACGGAATTCCAGTTCTTCCAGTTCTTCCAGTTCTTTTGGATTCAACTTTTTCCATCTTACTCTTTCGGCAGAATCCGGTTTGTACACAAATGGTGGGTACAGTTGCTTCTGTCTGGGTGGTTGTTCTCCAGGAACAGTCTTTTGACAGAATCGGTTTATCCCTATTCCTCCTGCGAGAAGGAATAGGAATAAGAGGATAAGAAGTTTTTTATGTTTCATAATTCTCTATTTTTCTTATTAATATGGTACACCGTTCTAGGTACTCCATTATTCCAAGGGGTATTTGGATTGGGGCGTACGCTCTGTCTATGCAAGTTCAATTGTTTATCTATTTGCAGTACAGGTGTTAGGATGAAATCCATATTTTGTTTATCAGCTGCGCCTATTATATCATGCATGATATTGAGGTTCCATTCCGGTGATACCGGCGCTCCAGATTTTTTTATATACCTGTCTTTCAGTCCCATCATGTGACCAAATTCATGAGACATTGCATTCTCAGATGATTCAGTATATTGAATATTACCAAACTTTGAGTCTATTACATAGGAGGATTCATCTTTATTCTTAAAGACTTTCATATAGTTAGTTTTACCATCATATTTTAAGTCGTCCTTTTCAACATCCTCACTGATGTCTGGTCTGAAGATAACATTTACTTGCCAGTCTATTTTGTAATCCATACCTTCAAAGTTGTAAGACGTGAGAAGTCCCCATACATTTTGGATGTTTTCCATGTATAAACTAGCAAGTTTCTCAGTAGCCAAGTGTCCATAGATAAAAATAATTGCCGTGATCGTAATGGTATTCCCAGAAATTGTAATCACAGCATCTTTCCCATCCGGATCCACAATCACCAAGGGATTGTTGATGCAGTAATTGTACGGTGAAAGATTGGTATACTTCTCCGCCAAGGGATCTACTGCCGTCCATCTTCCCAACGACGCATCATACATTCTGGCACCGAAGTCGTACGCATTCAAGTCAATCAACGCCTGGCATTCCTTGCCGCTGAAGAGGAAGCGGTTGTCCTCGGCTTGCGCCAATCCGTCGCGCTCTGCCTTGGCTCCAAAAGGATAGAAGTCGTTTTGCTGTACGACTTTCCCCTTGTCGTCAATCAGTGCACGGATGCTTCCCAGCTGGTCGGTCAGGGCATACCTTGTCCCTTGCGAAGTGAACTGCACGTCTCCCACGATGGCACGGTCGAACTCACGCTTCCCGTCTGCTACTTTGTAGATGAAGCTGCCGGCATAGTCGTATCCGTTCTTTCCGCTTCCGTCGCGTACGCTGAGCTTGGTGCCGTCGGTCAGGTATTGGTAGCGTGCCTTCAGCACTCCGCCCTGCTTCACTTCGTCCGTCAAATTTAGACGATTGTATGTGAACGACAAAGCTTTTCGGGAATCTTTTTTGGGAAGGTAGCTTAAAGAAGAAAGGTTGCACTGCGACATGGTGTGCAGTACAACCCTTCTATATAGAGTTTTCACCGTTTGTAATCTATCTTCCTTCTATTTTACAACTTATGGAGACAACAGGTAACTCTATTCATCTTAATCTGGACCAATATCATACAGAAATTCAGGATAATCTATAATACATCCGCCTTGTTCCACTTGATATCCCCAGAATGATCGCAGTACTCCATTGTCATTCAGGAACAATATAGTCCTTCTTAAGTTCGGCTCTACATGCCAGACATAGGTGTGTACCTCAGCATAATGGATCTTTGACAGCATATAGTTTACTTCTTGATTTCCATATCCTTCGTTTATGGGGCATCCAAAGCGAAACGTATCGACTTCATGTGTGACAAGTTTATGCTTGGCATATTTTTGTATTAAGTCCTCCAATGTTTCCCCGTGTGTGTCCAGTCCGTCACTTAAAACATAGGTGTCCCAGTATTCGTGCGGTTGATCGTAGCTTTCATAGTAGTTGAGCCTACGGAGCTTGCTGTAAGGGTCCTTATCGAGGCGGATAATGGGCTCACGCATTTTCTTCGTATACTCATCTTCATAAAGTCTTAGCAAATCGGTATGATACTTATCTTGGTCTTCTCTATTTAAGACATCTTGCTTTATGGGGTGCAACTTTGAGCGCTCCCACTTTTCTTTCCAAGTCAGTTCTTTCGGTGGGGGTGGATATTCTCCTCCCCACGTAATCTTGTCCTCTTGACTGGGTGCAAGGGAAAAGACTGCAAGCAGCAGAATCGTTGCGCCTGCTGTCAGGATGATACTTAGCTTGTTACCTTTTTTCATAGTTATCGTTTAGCACGAGGCTGTGGTTTTTCCTTCGCTCCTCAAATTTAGACGATTGTATGTGAACGACAAAGCTTTTCGGGAATCTTTTGTGAGATTTCCGTTGGAATCATACTCGTAGCTTCCTGCTGCAGCATTGCCCGGTTGGTAGACATCTCCCTGCTGCGAGGTGCGTACCTGTTCGCTCAGTGCTGTCAGCCGGTTGCCGGAGTAGGCATAGAGCAGGTCGTCCACCAGCTTGCCGCAGGCTGTGCGTTGCAGGGTCCGGATGTTGCCGTTCCGGTCGTAGGTAATGCCCTTCTCCGTGAAAGATGCTGTCGGAGTGGTCCACGCCAGTCCGTCCCTCTGCTTCTGGGTGGCGGATGCCAGCCGGCTGAATCCATCGTAGGCGAAGCCATACATCAGGGTTGCATGCCCCTCGTGTGTCCATGTCCACTCGCTGACGTTGCCGTTGTAGCAGGGTGCCGTCCCGGCGAGGGGCTTTTCATAGTGCAGCTGCATCTTGAAGGGGGCACTCTCCTTGGCTGTCAGCCATCCGCGGATGTTGTAGCGCAGCTGTTCCGTGGTGTTCCCGTACTTCTTGGCAACGAGACGTCCCAGTTCATCATACGTGTAGGTGATAACTGCCGGTGTGCCTCCGTCCTTGGTGGTAGAGGTCGTGAGCAGACGGCTGCGTCTGTCATAGGTCCGGTTGGTCTCGATGAACGACCCGTCGGCATGTTGTTCACGTGTACGGATGACATTGCCCACGAAGTCATAGGCAGTGCAGATACGAAGGAGTCCACCTCCTGTCTCGTCGCTGACCACCTGCACGGGTCGCGCATGGTCGTCATAATAGGTCGTGATGGTCTGCCACTCGTCCGTGCCGAGTTTACGCGAACGTACGCTTGTCACCTGCCCTCCTGCGGAGCGGAGGTAGGAGGATTCGTATCCCGGTGTGGCCGTGAAGGCATGCGCCTTGATGACCGGGTTGTCATAGTCGTCGTACACAGTCTGTTGCAGCGGCGTGTAGGTCCCTTCGGGACGTTGGTCACGTGCCGACAAGGAGAGCATGTTCAGCCGTCCGATGTCGGTCTTGGCAAGGAACTCCCCGCTCTCGACAACCCGTCCGGAGGCATCATAACGCTGGTAGCTCCATCTGCGTGGATTGTTGTCACGTTCGTTGCCGTCCTGACTGAACACGAGTCTTCCGCGGGAGTCGTAGGTCATGTAGACGGGCTTGCAGCCGGGCAGCTGCTTGAGAGTGGTGTGTTCCATGGCATCATACTCATAGTAATAGGCGAGGCGTCCGAGCACGGCGGCATCCGTCCCTTCGCCGAGTTGTGCCACGGCTTCGGGCGAAAGTACCCAGCGGAGCAGTCCGCGTCCGTCATACACTTTGTAGGTTTCCAGGCGGGTTTTCCCGTCCGTCTGAAGGAGCAGGACTTCCCGTCCCAGGTTGTCGGTGTAAGTCGTACTGGTGTGTCCGTCCTCGTCGGTCGTGGTCACCGCTTGCAGGGTTCCGGCATCATAAAATCCGTTACGCGTCAGTGTACCATCGGCAGAGACCGCATAGCGGCGCACCTCGTTGGCGGCATTCAGCGCATAGGCATACGTGATGCCTTTTTCCCGGTTGTGCCAGGCATGTCCTTCACCCGTCTGTTTGAGGATTCGGCTCAGGGGCGATGCTTCGTAGTCGGCCTGGCTGAAGGCGTAAGCCATTTCGTCTGTGCCGTAAGTGTTCCAGTTGGTGACATTCAGTGCATCGGTGACGAAGGCACCCGAATTGTGTTGCTTCACGAAGGGGAGATACTTCTTCTCTTCTTGTCCGAAGGCTACATAGACATGTGGGGTGACCAGGTCACTCTGTGTGCTGGCAGAACCGTTTACCTGAATCTCCTGAAGCGGGCGGTTGAAGCCGTCGAAGTAGGTGATGTCGTCGTTCCATATGGAGGCATCCGCACGAATATAGATACGTTCTTTTTGTGCTGCATGATTTCGATAAACACCAGAGGGGATACTCTAGGCAGCAGCCATCCATGTATAGGTGGAAAAAAGTAATGTCAAATAAATTGTTTTCATGGGGTTATTGATTTACTGGATCTGTATAAATTATTGTTTTGATAAGTTTTCCATCACGGTTGCTGATACTGTTCACTCGTCCGGCAGCATCATATCTGTAAGATTCCGATTGCCCGTCGGGACCGAACTTCACAGCCACCGTGCCGTCGGCATTGTAGGTCTTGGCTTCGAAGGCTGCCCGTTGAGGCAGGACGGCGAGGTAATAGACCGTGGAGGGAACGTGTATCCTGAGGGAACGAACGTCCTGCAGTCCGCCGGAGTCCAACAGGTAGCAGGATGGAATGCCGGTGTTGTGTGGCTTTATCTTCACCGTGTGCTTGCCGTCGCCGCATACGAAGGTGCATGTCAGTTCAGGTGCTTCACCCAGCGTATAGATGCTCCAACGGGTATTGCTGCGGGCATTGACCTTGACTTCGTTCCGGTGATACCAATACGAATAGTAGAGCACTTCCGGAGCCAACTGGCGATCAAGATGAAACAGAATGGCCATATAGGTTTGGCGCACCGGTTCAAAGGCTGCATGGTTCACTAACTCCCGATAGAGGCGATTCATGAACATCAGCGGTCCTTGTGCCACGTTTATAATTGTGTCGGCCTCAGACTTCGTAATGGGTGACTGAGGCTCACTCAGACATTCCAGCAGGCGGAAGAGCTTCGGCATATCCCGACGGAGGTAGGTGACCTGATAGGGCAACAGGCTTCTTATCTGGATGGTGTCCCAGTCGATTTTACGCAAGCAAGATAAAAATGTTGCTGCCTCACCATAGAAATCAGCCGGCTGTTCTGACAAAACCCTATCCATCTCCTTCAGGTCTTGCTGTTGCTGTTGCAGGTCCAGCACGGCCATCTCGTCGGGAAAGATTTCTTCGGCTTTCAACGCGATGCGGTCGTCACCGTCATGGTAACAGAGGGACGTACGCTTCCCGTCTTCTATCCGACTGACGGGAAGATAACCTGACGGACGGTGTGTGTAGCTCACCGACAGGGTAGTGGCAGTGGGCTGTGAGGACAACGGAGAGTTCTTCAATGTCTTCAAACGATTGTCCAGCGTGATAAACGTGCAGGAGTCTTCGTGATGGAGCCCATAGCGATAGTGGGTCTCTTCCAGCATGACAGAACCTTCCTTCTTCCATTCGCGCAGCGGTTGCGCCAGCATGTTCCGCACCTGCATGGAGTCCAGCACCGGCGTGGTGGCACGGAAATCTCCTACACGCTCCTGTCCTTGTTGGAGTCGTACGCCCCGGGAGTCGGTCACTTCCTGTCCGGCAGGAGTGGTTATTCCGTTTGACAGTGAGTAGAAATACTCGATGCGTTTGAAGGGTTTTCCCTGGGTCAGTCTGTAGAAGTCCTGCTTGCTGATGCTGTCGGTCACATGCCCTTCAAAGACGAACTCCTGTTGTTCCTTCAGCAGGGTGGAGCCACCATAATATAAGGTATAGGTGAGGTCAGGCATCACAACTTTGCTGCGTGGCTGCATATTGGGCTTGTAGAGTTCCTCATACGGGTCAAAGGCGAAAAGGTCCGGGATGATGGTCTTGGGCATGGCGGCATATTCCTGTTCAATCTTTTTCGCGTCCATGTAACATTCGTAGGGTTGCAGCTGGCGCAGCTGTTTGCTGTGCTTCATGCGGTAGTCAGGTAGTTGTGTGTCAAAAAAGGTTTGGTTGCTCATGAGGTAATCCGTCTGGAAGCGGTCGGTATTCGGCACATCGGTGTAGTAGACATTTTTCTTCAGGGTACGGATATGCCCTTGTGCATCGTACGTCGCTGTGGCAAGCGGAAGTCCGTACAACCAGAAAGCATAGGGTATCTGCAGATAGCTTCTTCTACGGGTCGGTATGTTGAACAGGTAGGCAGTGCTACCCTTTCCCTGGATGGTTTCTATCACATAAGGATAATAGAGGCCGTTGTTGCCGGTGTTCAGAAAGGCGCAACCTTTGTTTTTCATACGGGTGTATAACAGCAGGTCGTGAAAGTCCCCGTAGTCGATGCTCTCCCGCATGTCGAACCAGTCATATACCGGTTCGCCTCCTTCCGGATAGGTGTAACGGATGGTGTCGGGCTTTGCCGTTGCGTCAGCCTGCATCACCAGTGCCGAGAGGCGGATACCGCCATAAGGACTTTCCGGAGTAGGCAAGGGCCAGTGACGAAAGCAATTGCTATGGTTGCATTCATACGACAGCTCAATGACACCGCCGTGAGGAAGCGTGATACGCTTCAAGGAACGATGGCAGATGCGGGCAGTATCCACGACTTCAGCGTATGTTTCCGCCCGATGGACGAGATGGCGCGTATAGCCCCAAGGGTCGTAGGTGTCGCCCGGCGTCTGGTAGTAATCGAAGGTCATTTGGCGGTAACCGATGTTGTCTTTTCCCTTGAATACAAGCTTGTCCAATGTAGGTTTTCCGGAGAAAGACACTGCAGAGATGCTTTTGCCGTCGATGAGGTTGTGACAGGAGACGGTTTCCAGCCTGTTGTCGACATACGTGAACCGCAGACTCTGTTCCGGACTGCGAATCTCTTTGAGGACCGGCGTAAAGTTGTCATAGTAGGTGTTGTTCTGGGTTTCTTTCGACCGATAGGTCCTTCTTTCTGCCAGGCAGTCCAGGATACACTGTCTGGCATTGGTCAGATAGATGGAGACGAGATAGTTCTCATCATGGTAGTAGTCGATGAGTTGTGTCAGTGCTCCCACCTCTTTCAAAGAGCTTGAATGGAGGAGGCGCAGGTCGGAGATGCATCCCAGGGCACTTCTGGTGGCTCTCTGATATTCTGCAAAGGACTTGGCAGCGGTGGAGTTGGTAAACCATCTCAATCCGTACATGGACTCCAGTTCCTGCACCTTCTTGATGTCCCGTACGGAACTCTGCAGGGCATCTTTTGCCTGAGACAGGTATTTCAGATATTTTTCCTGGTATTTCCCAAAGTCGCAGGGGTATTCCACCATCTCCCGTCCATAGTCATAATGCACACTTGTATAGACATTATAATGACTCTTTCTCATGTAGGCGGACAGGTCGCCGTAGGGATCGCCCTTCTCATAGATGAAGGTGATGGGAGCCGTGTTGACCGGTTCGATGCGACTCAGGTACCAGGCGGAAACATAGCTCATGTCATAGACACCGTTGGTGCTGATGGCGTCCACCTTATTGAGGTCCTTCACGTACTCCCGCTCCTCAAACAAGTACCGGTTCCCCATTTCGTCGGTTACGGTCCACACGCTGATGCCGGACCAGTCGGAAACAGGTTCTATCTTGACCGCTGTCAGTTCCAGCGGTTCGGCATAAAGGGCACCGTTTGCCTTCTTACGGATGAGGAAGTTCACGCTCCGTCCGTTGAAGACAGCCGTGAAGATGTCGCTTTCACCGTCGCGGCGATGCAGGTTGACGTTTGTCACATCGTCCCACAGAGGAGTGATGGCGTTCTCCGAATGGGCATAACCGTAAGACAGTTCATCCGCCATTCCTCCTCGCACGGTGCGTGTCACCACACCGCCGGTGTTGAGTGTCCAGTTATAGCCCACGGGGCCGGGCTGGTCGTCTACGCGGACGCCGCGTGCGGTGTAATCAAGGGTGACGGGGAGCTCGAATGCGCCCGACTTCAGAGTGTAAAGTGGAACACGGTAATGGAAGGTGCCTGTGGCATGGTCGACTGTCACGTTTTTACTTTCCAGGATGCCTTGTGCCTGCTGTCCGGGTTTGAAGTCCTGACCGTTGGCCAAAAGAGTACATCCAAACAGGGTTAGAAGTAGGTATAGTATCTTTTTCATGGGTCAATCTTTGTTTTTAGGTTTGGAAAAAGGCATAGTCCGGACAGGACAAGCACTTGCTGCTGCCTGCCCGGGCTAGTCTGTTAAACCCAAAGAAGTCATGACTCAATGTCTAAGGACCGATTTGGGTTAAAAAAGAGTAAGGGAGGGGGAGAAGATGGTTCTCCCGATGAAGGTCAGCCGTCTGCTGGCATCATCTGCATGCGCTGATACCCAACGCGCCGGCGATGGCAGATGCTACGGCAATGACTACTTTGAGCACGAGGCTCCAGATGTTTTTCTTTTCTTCTTTCATGGCGTTTCAGTTTAGACTGACGGCACTTCCGCAAGCTCCGGTCAGGGTTGACAAGTGAATATCACAACATCCACGGCAGACAGATGCGTCGCCCGGTTCCCTTGTCAACGGATGGCTGGACGGATACGGAACTCCGTCAAGAGATTAGTTAGACTTGGTTGATTCTTTCACGTGTGTCGGGGGAGGGAGACGTGCCGGCGTTCGCCTTTCCTCCCTGAACACACTGCAAAGGTATGCGGATGGTGAAAAAGAGGCAAGCAAAAAGCCTCGTTTGCGTTCACACATGCGTTCACACATTCGGGAAAGGAGTGACAGAACCTGCCCAACCCGAATGTAGGGGCGAGCGGTCTGCTCGCCCCTACATTCGGATTGCATACAATAGCCTTTTCCAAAAAGATTCCCGAAAAGCTTTGTCGTTCACAGACAATCGTCTAAATTTGGCGGATTAAGTACATTATTCAACATTCGCAGGCTCAGACTGCGGTTGGCAAGCACTTCTTCCTGTCATTTTGTCAACCGAAAAACTGAAGCACGCGCGAAACTTAAGTAAACATACACATGAAAACATTAATGATTGCAGCAGCCATGAGTTGCCTGATTTGTGCATGCGGTCAGAAGCAGGACTCCGCGTCCAACCCCTTCCTGACCGAGTTCCAGACACCCTATGCTACGCCGGACTTCAGCCGGATACGCTTCGAACACTACGAACCTGCCTTCCTGAAGGGCATCGAGCAGCAGAATCTGGAAATAGACTCGATCGTCCGGAACACGGAAGCCCCGACGTTCGAAAACACCATCCTCGCACTGGACAACAGCGGCGAAATACTCGCCCGTGTGAGTGGCGTGTTCTTTGCCCTGACCGAAGCCGACACCAACGACAGCCTGGTAGCACTCCAGAACCGGATTGCTCCGCAACTGGCTGCACACCAGGACAACATCTACCTGAATGCCGACCTCTACAAACGCATCGCCGCCCTCCACGAACAGGAAGAGGAAGGTACACTGAAGCTGAACACCGAGCAGCACTACCTGCTCGACAAATATTACCGGCGCTTCGTGCGTTCCGGCGCATCGCTCGATGCTGACAAGCAGAAGCGTCTGCGTGAAATCAACCAGCAACTGTCTACCCTCACCATCGCCTTCAGCAACCACGTCCTGGCAGACAACAACGCCTACCGGCTGGTCATCGACAAGAAGGAAGACCTCGCCGGACTGCCCGATGCCGTCATTGCCGGAGCTGCCCAGGAAGCGGAAGCACAGGGTCTGAAAGGCAAATGGGTCTTCACCCTTCAGGCTTCCAGCCGACTGCCTCTGCTCCAGTATGCACAGAACCGGGAGCTGCGCCGGGACATCTATCAGGCTTACACCAACCTGGCAAACCACGACGACGCGAACGACAACAAGGAGGTCCTGAAACAAATCCTCACCCTTCGGCTGGAAAAAGCCAACCTGCTGGGATACAAGAACCACGCGGCATACGTGCTGAGCGACAACATGGCAAAGACTCCGGAGACGGTCATGGACTTCCTGAACAACCTTTGGGGATACTCCATCCGCAACGCGAAAGCCGAAGCTGCCGAGCTGCAAGCCATCATGGACCGCGAAGGACGCGGCGAGAAGCTTGAGGCATGGGACTGGGCCTACTACAGCGAGAAGCTCCGCAAGGAGAAGTACGACCTCAACGAGGACGAGGTGAAACCCTACTTCAGCCAGGACGACGTATGGAACGGACTGTGCTATGTGGTGAACAAGCTCTACGGCGTCACCCTCACACCGACCGACAGCATCCCCGTCTATAACCCCGACGTGAAGACCTTCGTCGTGAAGGACGCCGACGGCTCCCTGCTCGGCATCTTCTACCGCGACTACATGCCCCGTGCCGGAAAGCGCAGCGGTGCCTGGATGAGCAACTTCCGCGAAGCCGACGGACAGACGCGTCCGCTCATCTACAACGTGGCAAGCTTCACCAAACCGACGGACGACATGCCCTCCCTGCTGACGCTCGACGAGACGTGTACCCTGTTCCATGAGTTCGGACATGCCCTGCACGGACTGCTCACCCGTTGCCAGTACAAAGGCACATCGGGCACTGCCGTGGCACGCGACTTTGTGGAACTGCCCTCACAAATCATGGAGAACTGGGCCCTGGCTCCCGAAGTGCTGAAGGTCTATGCCAAGCATTACCAGACGCGTCAGCCCATCCCCGACGAACTGATAGCGAAAATCGAGAAACAGACGCTGTTCAACCAGGGCTTCCTCATCACCGAACGCCTTGCAGCCGCCCTGCTCGACATGGAATACCACACCCTCACCTCCACCGAGGGGCTGGACATCCCCACCTTCGAAAAGCAAGTCATGGACAAGATCGGCCTCATCCCGCAAATAGCTCCGCGTTACCGCTCGACCTACTACAACCACATCATGGGCGGATATGATGCCGGATACTACAGTTACCTATGGGCAGACCGTCTGGTGGCTGACGCCTTCGAGGCATTCATGGAGCACGGCATCTTCGACCCGGCCACTGCTACCTCTTTCCGCCAGAACATCCTGGAGAAAGGTGGTTCGGACGACCCCATGAAGCTCTACGTAGCCTTCCGCGGAGCCGAACCCGGCATCGAGCCGCTGCTGAAGGCGCACGGATTGAAATAAGGTGTTTCCGGAAAGGGATAACCATGCATTGAATCCCCCGTCATTGACCATTGAAAATGTCCGGAGGGTGTGTCACAACGATACACTCTCCGGACATTTGCGTTTAAGCAGGCAAACACAAGCCTTCGACCGGACAAGCACAAGTGTTTGACGCGCCAAACTAATTAGTTTGATATATCAAAGTATTATACTTAGCCTGCCAAAGTATTATACTTAGCCTACCAAAGTATTATACTTAGCCTGCCAAAGTATTATACTTTGGTATGTCAAACTACTATGTTTGCCAGATCAAACACTTGTGTTTGGTGAATCAAACTAATGTGTTTGATGAATCGAACACTTGTGTTCCATCCGTCGGACAACAGTGTTTGCCGGGAAATAGTACCTACCGATTCACTCCCCACTCACTCCCCTTCTATTAAAAAATTAAAATACACACCATCCGCCGTATAACCTTTTGCACTCCTGGCAGTCTATTTACACAAAACAAGAAAAACAATACCGGATAGATAATATAATGACTATGAAAAAAACAGTAGCATGGGGATTCATGCTGGCAGGCTTGCTCGGTACAGCCAATGCAGCATACGCACAATATCCCCAAATCACTCCCGAAGCACAGGCAAAGTACAAAGAGATGATTACAAAGGCATACGCACATGCCGACTCTGCCTGGGCTAAAGCACTCCCCATCGTGATGAAAGAAGCCAAAGAGGGACGCCCCTATGTGCCCTGGGCTTCAAGACCCTGTGACCTTCCGCAGGCAAAAATTCCGGCATTCCCCGGTGCTGAAGGTGGAGGTATGTACAGCTTCGGCGGACGAGGCGGACGCGTCATCACCGTGACCAACCTCAACGACAGCGGACCCGGCTCACTCCGTGACGCATGCGACCAGGGAGGTGCACGCATCATCGTGTTCAACGTGTCGGGTATCATCAAGCTGGAGACTCCCATCATCGTACGTGCCCCCTACATCACCATTGCCGGACAGACTGCTCCCGGTGACGGCGTAGTCGTTTCGGGACAATCGTTCTGGGTGGATACACACGACGTGGTCATCCGACACATGCGCTTCCGTCGGGGTGAGACCATGGTGTGGCACCGTGACGACTCCTTCGGCGGCAACCCCGTGGGCAACATCATGATCGACCACTGCTCCTGCTCCTGGGGACTCGACGAGAACATCTCCTTCTACCGTCACATGTACGACCCCAGCGAGGGACAATATGAGACCAAGGAACTGAAACTCCCCACCGTCAACGTCACCATCCAGAATACCATCTCCGCCAAGGCACTCGACACCTACAACCATGCCTTCGGAAGCACCCTCGGCGGCGAGAACTGCGCCTTCATGCGCAACCTCTGGGCCAGCAACTCCGGACGTAACCCGTCTGTGGGATGGAACGGCGTGTTCAACTTCGTCAACAACGTAGTCTTCAACTGGGTACACCGCTCTTCAGACGGAGGCGACTACACGGCAATGTACAACTTCATCAACAACTACTACAAACCGGGTCCTGCAACCCCGAAAGAGGGCGCCATCGCCTTCCGTATCCTCAAACCGGAGTCGGGACGAAGCAAGCTCGACCACAAGGTCTACGGACGTGTCTTCGCTGAAGGAAACATCATGGAGGGCAACGAGCGTGTGACCCGCGACAACTGGGACGGCGGCATCCAGATCGAGGACCAGGAGAACACCGAGGGATACACCGAGCTGATGCGTGCCAAGGCTCCCTTCGAGATGCCTCACCTGACAATCCTCAACACCCGTGACGCATACGACTATGTACTCCGCAACGTAGGTGCCAACATCCCCTGCCGCGACATCATCGACCAACGCATCATCGACGAAGTGCGCACCGGCAAACCCTACTACGTGGAGAAACTGCCGAAAGAGAATCCTTACGGCGATGTATGGGGACTTGCCGAGAAATCGCAGAACGAGGACGGACTGTTCAAATACCGCCGTATGCCGAACGACTCCTACAAGCTCGGTATCATCACCTCACCGGCACAGATGGGCGGATTCCCCGAGTACAAGGGTACCCCGTATGTTGACACCGACGGCGACG
>ENA-OOWN01000846-OOWN01000846.1-human-gut-metagenome-genome-assembly--contig:-NODE-846-length-24817-cov-148.829739_pt1 | contig 24817 bp, 24 predicted proteins | sample MGYA00241406_ERZ501319 | MGnify/ENA primary metagenome ERZ501319 (study PRJEB25962, sample SAMEA2042734) | human gut metagenome | biome: human gut; feature: human-associated habitat; material: faeces... | reverse complement strand
AGAAAATCTATTTTATGTGTTATTTTATTGCGCTAACTTTGAAATTTAACCATTTGAACTGTTTATAACATTTTTCTGATAAAAAATTGGATTTTGTTTTCTATTTTGCCCAATAAATAATGATCAAGACGACATCAGTTCCTTCGTTGATTCATTAGAAAAAGCTACAGATAAATCTTCAAAAGAAAAGAGCGACAACAACTAGTCATCACTCTTGCAAAGTCTTTAATAATTAATAATTTCTATTTAAATAGAAGTATTTTTCAAAATCGTAAGTACTGTAAACCAATGCAGGATTTTGCTTTGTTAAATTGTAATATGAATAGTACTTTCTCTTTCCATCAATAACTTGGAATCTGTATCTTTCTATAGAAAACTTGTCAAGGAAAGGAATATTGATTTCTCCTGTATAAGTTTCATATGCAGAAAGGTCATGTAAATTAAATGACTGACGATACACTTCTTTACCCTTATCATCAAAGAATGTTAACCTAAAATTAACGTAATCAACATCAACACTTGGTGTAATTGCATAATTCCAGGTTATAAATTCATATGTGATTTCTAAATCAAAATCATAGGTGTTTAAAGATAAATCTGGTTGATAATAACTTGAAGTCTTATCGTTATTATCAGGTCTATGATTTGAGCTATCACGATTGACTGCTCTAACAATCGTTACAATGATAAAAATTAAAAGTACAATACCTGCAACAATTCCAAATGCAATCAAAAATGGATGATGTTTTTTCTTCTTTTGAGGAACTTCATTTACTTCCACTACTTCAGTATCTGAATCGGAATTATCTGATGAATCTACCTCAGATTCATCAGTAGTGCTTTCATCTTCTTCTTTATTATCATCAGAACTTCCTTCATCAGGTTCACCTAGTACAGCTTGCTGTCTAGCAAGTTTTTTAGCACGAGCTCTTTCTTTCTGTTTCTTAGTTCTAGGAAAGAACATAATAAAAAGAATACCTATACAACCTAAAATTAGAGGATATAAATGCAAGTCTTGAACATTGTACATATGTGTAACTGCACCTAAAACTGCTAAAACAATAGCAGAATCAGAATCTGCAGTTCCGTAATATCTTCCACCCATTGTTGTGAAAGTAATAAATACATTATCACTACCAAACTCAATCATTCTTACATCACGTACAGAGATGATTTCATAAGGAGAAATACTGTTGATTGATTGACTGAAGCCGTAGTCGAACCCAAAGAGTCCGTAATACCACAATAAAACTATTACCAAAATGGTAATTAAAGTAATTTTTACAAAGTAACGCACATTGTTCCTTTCCGAGCTTCGTATATAATTATGGCAATTTTTTCTATAGTTTCAATACTGATTATCTATAAGTCATTAATTTCTCATTAAATATTTCATAACTACCTTATTTATAAAGAAAATAAGAAAAATACTCATAATAAAACACCTGAACTATCTTCTTTAGTTCAGGTGTGAATAAGTAAATAAAAAATAGCAGTAGGGGGAATCGAACCCTCGACATATCGGGTATGAGCCGACTGCTCTACCAACTGAGCTATACTGCCATGTGAATAATTATTTTAATAAATGGTGGAGCTGACGAGGATCGAACTCGCTACCTTCTCCATGCCATGGAGACGCTCTCCCAGGTGAGCTACAGCCCCATTCCATCTAATCTGCGTTTTTCAAAACGCTTAATAATTATTACATTTTAATTGACTATTTGCAACTACTTTTTGAAGCCTTATTTATCGAGTTCCTCAGCTAAAACGTGGCAGAGTAAATCGATGGCTTTATTTTCAATTCCTGAGTTTTCTAAGATTAAATCAGCATAGTTTTTGCTTGGTTGGATGACTTCTTCAAACATTGGTTGAACGGTTGAAAAATACTGTTCGATAATGTTGACGTAGTCTCTGGCTCTTTCTTCGTGGTCTCTAATTAAACGACGCAAGAATCTTCTTTCTCTGATGCAGTTAATAAAAACTTTGATATCTGCGTAATTTCTAACTTTGCTGTCAACTAAAGCCATGATTCCTTCGATGATGATAATCTTTTTAGGCTTGATAATTTCGTATTTGTCACTTCTATTATGAACTGTGAAATCGTAGATTGGTTTTTTGATTTCTTTACCATTTTTAAGTTCTTCAATCTGTTCTCTAAAAAGTTTCCAATCGATTGATTTAGGATGGTCAAAATTAACCTTTTTTCTCTCTTCCATGGTTAAATTTGTTAAATCCTTATAATAATCATCCATGGAAATGTGTGTGATATTCTCTGTTCCTAAGCGTTTTAAAACCTCATTAACAACATAGGTTTTTCCTGAGGCGGAGCCACCTGCAATTAAAACAATCTTATTATTCATATTATTCTCCAAGCAAAATTTCTTCTATTTATGTTAACAAAAATACTTAATTGTTACACGTTATTTTATTCACACCTTTTCAAATTTAGTATAATAAACCCGTGGAAATATTCTTTATTCCAACTTTAAATTTTTGTAAATGGAGGTTTATTTAATTTTATGAAAAAAAGTTTATTAAGCTTATTGCTCTTAACTGGCGCTTTATCTGTTTCCACTTTAGCATCCTGCGGCGAGACAAGCAGCAGTGTTAGTTCAACAGGTAACACAACATCTTCTTCTACATCTTCATCTTCTTCATCTTCTTCATCCAGCACATCTGTCAATGCAGATGAAATCAGTGAAGGTAAATGGGATGCAGATGCAAAGGTTGCTACTGGTACATACCAATACGTCGAATGGGGTAACAAATATGGTGTCAAAGTCTCATTAAATATTGACACTGCAACAAACATTATCACAAAGGCTACATTCGAAGATTCTTCTGAAGGTGCTCACAATATGACACCATCCGATGTTTGGAAAGATCATGAGCAACAACACGCAGATTATGAAGCACTTGCTGGTAACCTTGCAGCTTACACCAACTTAAATGTTTGGGTCGCTAAAGGTTTAACTGATGGCATCACAGAAGCTTCTTCAAAAGATAGCTTCTTACAAATTGTTGCTGGTGCAACTCAAACCAATGGTAGATTTGCTAAAGCTGTCAACTTAGCAGTTACTTCATACATTGAAACAGCAAAAGTTACAACTCTTGGTGAAATTGGTTATGATACAAGCTACCTTCCTAAAGATCTCGGTAGCTATAAGAAATATACCGGTGAAGCTTCTTACAAATCACAATGGGGTACTGGCGGTTATGGTTCTGTTGTTTCCATTTATCTTGATAATGACAATAAGATTCAATATGTTCAAGTTGAAGAACCTACAACTGAAGGTTATCACAACATGACTCCAAGCTGGAATGCTGATAATAAGGTAGATCCAGTTGATGCTGCAGCAACTGCTTTATCATATTATAGAAGTGGTAAGCTTTTAACTGAAGTCCTTAAGGGTCAAGCTGTCACAGACGTCCAAAAAGCACTTTCTACTCTTCCTGAACTTACTGCAAATGGTGATAACGTCACCACAGTTGGTGAAAATACCCCTACAGCATACCAAGTTGTTACAAATGCAACTCAAACCAACGGTAGAAACGCAACTGCTTTGAAGAAAGCTGTCGAACAAGCTGTTACAGCAGCAGCTAAGTAATTAAACCAATTCATAATAATTAAATATCGTAAAAATATTGGTGGCGAAAGCCACCTTTTTTAATTTGAATTTGAACAAAATATGACAAAATTTTGACCTTGATATAACTAGTTAAATCTTATATAATTTCTAACGAGTTTAAACAAACTCCCTGCTGATTGATAATGCTACTATCGAATCAGCCATAGACCATAGGAGGAAATGCATTATGAAGAAATACGAGTTAATGTATATCCTTAAGGCTAATCTTGATGAAGCAGCATTGATGTCTGAAAAAGAAGCATTAAGCAGAATCTTAACAGACAACGGTGCTCAAATCACCAAAGTAACAGAATGGGGTCTCAAGGACTTCGCTTACGAAATCAAGAAAGAGCGTAAAGGATACTATGTCATTTTGAATTTCGAAACAGAAACAAACAATGCTGTTAATGAATTCAGACGTATTGTTGCCTTAGACAACAATGTAATTCGTTTTTTAATCATCAATAGTTAGTCTTTAACGAAAGGAGATTAAAAATGACAAATTCTGTTATTCTTATCGGAAGAATTACAAAAGATATTGAAATTAGAAGAACAGAAAGTGGTAAATCTGTTTGCAGTTTCTCACTAGCTGTTGATAGCTACAATTCACAAACTAAATCCAGAACTGCTAGCTTTATTCCTTGCACCGCATGGAACAATGTAGCAGATAACCTTGATAAATTCTGTAAGAAAGGTTCTTTGATTTGTGTCGAAGGTAAATTGAACCAACGTTCTTACAAATCTAAAGACGGTAAAAATGTTTCCGTCGTTGAAGTTATTGTTTCCAGTGTTGAATTCCTCGAAAGAAGAAATGCAACCGCAAATGATACTTTAGCACTTGAAGATACAGATAGTTTAGATGATACAACAAGCTTAGAGAGCTCAGATACTGATTTGCCTTTTTAGAAAAGAAAGGGAAGTTAAGTTATGTACAATAAGAAAAAGTCTAACTCAAAACGTAAAGTTTGCTACTTCACTAAGAACAAAATTGAAAAGATTGACTACAAGAGAGTCGATATTTTAGTTAAGTTCATCTCTCCTACCGGAAAGATTACACCTAGCAGAACTACAGGTACTAGCGCACGTTACCAAAGAATGTTACGTCAAGCTATCATGAGAGCCAGATTCATGGGTCTCTTACCTTATGTTAATGATTAATTAGACAACAAATAAACTGGCGAAAGCCAGTTTTTTTAATATTTTCAATTTTTTATAATAAGACTATGATTAAACAATACAAGAAAAATTTAGACTATTCCTACACTTTAGGTTTCTATCCTACATTTGAACTAATCAAATACAAAAAAGATAAGATTCGTGTAATTTACATCCATCCAAATGCTTTAAATTCAGACGCTTATAAAAAATTAACAACTTTAGTGTCTAAAGAAAAAGTTGTTATTTCAGAGACACCTTTTAATAAGCTTTCCGAGAAGGAAAACGACCACTGTATGGGTGTCTTTGATAAGTATGAAACAAGCCTTGATTTAAACGATGACTTAATAGTTTTGCATAATCCTTCCGACATGGGAAACTTAGGAAATATTCTAAGAACCATGAATGCATTCAATTTCAAAAACTTAGTTATCATCCGCCCAGCTTGTGATATCTTCAACCCCAAAGTTGTTAGAGCCAGCATGGGTTCATTTTTCAAAGTTAACTTCATCTACTTAGATACCTTTGAAGATTATTTAAAGATGTTCCCTAATCACACCTATTACCCATTTGCTTTGCAGAAAGCAGAAAAGCTTTCTTCCTTAAAGAAAATTGAGCATCCTTACTCACTTCTTTTTGGCAACGAAGCAAGTGGTTTACCAGAAGAAATATTAAATAAACACACAATAAAAATTGAGCAAGCCGAGGATATCGACTCACTCAATTTGACTACAGCAGTTGCGATTGCATGTTACTATGCAAAGAATGTAATTAATTAGACTTATCGCTTTCATCTTGGTCGAGATCTTGTTCCATCTTGGTTTCAACGATTCGACCTTTTATTATAACTTTATCCTGTGGACCGATTGGTTCAATCTTGGAAAAGAACATGTGATAAATAAAGATTGCGATAAGAAGAACGTTAAGTATGATGGCAAAGGCTAATATTATATAGTCCATATTGCCAGGAGTTTGACTTGTTTCCTCACCGTAATTTCCACCAAAAAGGGAAAGACCTTTAGAAAGAGAAACACTCATTCCGATTAAAAACCACAACATCGCTATGATAAAAAGTAATAGCAAGGAGAAAAAGACCCAGTGGTTCCAGCGAAATGATTTGAAACGTTCAACTAACTTATTCTTCATCTTCAGCTAATTCAACGTCTGCGTTGTGATAAACGGCTTGAACGTCTTCGATTTCGTCCAATTCTTCCAAAAGATTCAATAATTTTTGTTTTTCATCACCTTCGACGTGAACAAGTTCAGTATTAGGAACCATTCTGATTTCGTTGATCAAGAATTCTGAAACTTGCAATTCGTTTGTTACGACATCTTTTGCCTTAGCAAAATCTTTTGGTGAAACTCTGACTTCGATGATACCATCACCTAAGTCGACAACATTTTGAACATCGACATCACCGAAAACTAAGGTTTCTGTGACAGAGTCGATTGATTGATTCTCAGGGAGTTCGAATTGGATAACACCTAAATTATCGAAGTTAAAACTTGCACTACCAGTATTTGCAACCTTACCGCCTTTATGTGTTAATGCGGATCTGACAGCAGCAAATGCTCTCTTATCATTGTCTGTTAAAGTATCGATGATAATAGCAACGTTACCTGGGCCGAAACCTTCATATCTGTTTGAAGAGTAGGAGGTTGCATCTTTAGCTTTAGCTTTTTGAATAGCTCTTTCGATAACGTCTTTGGAAACTGATTGACCTTTGAATTTTTCAATTGCAGCACGAAGTGCTAAGTTTTCTTTAGGATCTGGGATACCACTTTTTGCAGCCATGTAAATTTCTTTACTAGCACGATTGAATAATGCTGATTTTGCAGCGTTTGTAGCAGCCATCTTCTTGGCTCTAACTTCATGAGCTCTACCCATATAATTACCTCTCTATAAAAAAACCTTATTTATTATACAACTTTAAGGCTTTAAATTTGTTTCAAACCAAAAGAAAAAGCCACAAAATGCGGCTTTTTCATCATTAATCTAAGTCTAATTTTTGAGTTTCTGTATCACCATCGTTGTGGCTATCAGAATCATCTTTCTCAATAGGTGCTGTATCCAAACCTCTTACTGCTGGAAGTGGATATTCTGGATGAGCAGCTTTAACTTTTTCATAGGCTTTTGTGAATAACTTATGTTCAACAACGTTGGAGAAGACATTCTTTGTCAAATCGAAATTATTGAAATTATCAACAATATCCAAGACAATTTCTTCATCGTTCATGATGATACCGGAAACGATAAGTGCGGTTCTAAATTGTGGTAAATAGTTTGGGAGTGATAACTCTTTTCTATTTTCACGTTTGAGTAAGTAGTAATTCTTATTTGCGGCTTTTTCATTACCTGTTAAGAGGTAAATGAAAATCTTTTCACCGTTGATGAAGTATTGTTCATCTAAGGATAAATAATTTGAGAAGTACAAGGCTTGTTTTAAGACTGCGATTGCCTTATCGGATTCTTCCCTGTAAAGGTGATTTAAATACTTGTAGATAAGTGTTCTTGCTTTGTAGTAAGAATCGTAATCTTCAAAATCTGGATCGATGAAATCTTCGTTGGATTGCATCTTAGCTTTTTCAACTGTAAGTAAGTTGAAGGCTTTTTTATTATCCTTACCAAGAGTTCTGATAAATGCGTACATATCAGGATCAGAATCGGATTTGATAGGTAAGATTTCGTAGATTGGGATTAAAAGTGCATACAAGGTTGAACCAAGAATAACACCACCAAATGCTGTTAAAGAGTTTGCAGTTTCACTTGCGTGACCCATGAAGTAACCAGCAACTGCTAAGACTGCAACAAGGACAACATTTAAAATGTGACCGAAGAAGAATAATATTGCAGGTTTTGATTTTTCAATATCGTTTGCTTTAAATGTTAAGTGGAAATCTAAGATCTGAGCAAGTTTGAATGAAAAGACATATTTTTCACTGATTCTAGTCCAAGTCAAACCGAAAACTTCGATTGATTGGATTGTGTAACCACCAAGTTTTGCACCGATAATTTTACTTAAGTTGTAGAAAACGAATGAGAGAATAACACCGATTGCACAGCTAGCAACATTCAAGCCTATTGAGACCCCGGTATTGTTGCTGCTACCAGAAACTGAAATACCATTATTTGTGTAAATGAATGTATTATTTAAGTAAGCAAATAAAGCGATTAAACCAACTATGAGAATTAAAACCACCCAGGAAAGATTGATATCAAGGAAAGATCTCTTTTTCTTGTTTTCAGTTGGTTGAGAAGTTTTATTTGAATTTGAAGTTTCGTTTTTAACTTCTAAATTTTGATTTTCTTCCATAGGAAACCTCCGCTACCTAATTATTATAAAAAAGTAAGCGTTTTTATATTATTAAAACAATCTATTATTTTATTTATTCTTATTCTTTAAACGGTTTATTAAAGAATCGATGTAGTCTTTTTCAACACCGTATTCAGAAAAATCTTTATGCAAATTGAGTGAATAAGTCCAGTTTCTGAAGGTTTCTAAAACCTTTTTAACACTAGGACGTTTAAGTTTAAAGACAATTTCACCAAGTTTAACAATCTTATCTTTCAGCTCTTTTCTATTTAATTCCAAATAGTATGGCATGAAGAAATTAATTCCATCACCATGAACAATTGAAGGATATTTTCCTGAGAGAATATGCTCAACTCCATGAATTGGCATTTTATAATTCTTAGCAAAAGATGTTACACCACAATGGGCTAAAGTTCCACAGATCATCATCTTGGAGCGTGAATTAACTTCAAATGGTTTATCAACAACTCGATAGGAAACTTCAACGATATCTTTAAGTAAGCCTAAAGCTAAGTCATCTGCAATTTCAAGCTCATCACTATCAGTGAGATATCTTTCCAAAGTGTGGCAGAACATATCTGCGATACCGCAGGAAATTTGATAACTAGGAACTGTTTCTGTTAAATATGGATTAAGGTATGAAAAAGTTGGATAGTTTAACTCACTTCTAAAACCTTTTTTGAAGTTATGTTTTCTGTCGGAAATAACACAGGAGTTACTCATTTCAGAACCTGAAGCAATCAAAGTTAAAATGGTACCAAAAGGTAAAGAGTTAATAGGTTTAACAACCTCTTTAACAATATCCATTGGTTCACCATCGTAATAATAACTGTGTGCTACAAGTTTGGTGAAATCGATAACGGAACCACCACCAATAGCAATTAAGCAATCTGGTTTAAAAGCTCTAACCTTTTCAACACAAGGGATAATATTTTCAACATCAGGATTGAATAAAACATTAGAAAACTCATCAAAACAGATGTTGTTTTGATGTAAGTTATCAACGATTTTTTGGTAGTAACCATTATTCTTTAAGGATTTACCACCATAAATAAGAAAGACCTTCTTATACCCGAAGTCTTCAAAAATATCCTTTAATTGGACATCCCTAGTTGTGTTATCAAAATATAATTTTGTTCTGATATGAAAAGTAAAATTATTCATCGTCATCCAAACTTGCAATTGAAGAATATTGATGCAATCTCTTAGCTAATTCTTCAATGTTACCTCTTGTCAAAAACTCAAGAATTTTAGCAGTCTTCAAAAGCTTTGTCTCTTCTGGATTTCTAATAAATTCAAAGATGAATAAAAGATATTGATAAGTGATTGATTTGACTAAAATATCTTTTTCAGTTTCAGTTAATTTGAAATCAATCTTAATGCAGTAATTGACGTATTTCTTAACTGCATTCTTGAAATATTCATAGTAGAAATTTATAAAAAGCTCTCTTGTGGAAGCTTGCTTACAGATATTTTTAACTAATCCAGTGTTTTCAGATAAGAACTTGACACATTGTTTGACGCTGTCTTGTGGTCTATCAATGTTTGTGTTCATTGGATTCTCTGAGAGCAAAAGATAAATCAAACATTCTTCCATACTCTTGAAATAGTAATAGAAGTTTTGTCTGGAAGTATTCAATTCGTTACAGAAATCTATAACTGGCATTTCACTTAAGGTTTTAAATTGCAATCTCTTTTTTAATTCATTGGCAAAAAATTCTGCTCTATTTTTCATGCTCTATCACCTCGAAAAAACTAACCAAATAATTATATCTATTTTGCCTTGGCAAGTCACTTAAATTAAGGTAATTTTAGCATATGTAATACATTTAATCTAAATATATTAAAAAATCTTTCAATTTTTAAAGATGTCTTAAACAACTTTGAATTTGTGTTTAAAATTGTTTAAAATTCAAAATACGAAATTTATCAAAAATCACTTACAAATTTGTTAATTTGTGATATATTTATATGGCAATAGAGAATGAGGAACACATAAGTCAAAAGTAAAACAACTAAAATCATATGCCAAACTTATATCCAATGTCGGCATTGAGGCTAGTCCATTGCAAAATGTATTAATTATCGCACACGTCGAGGCCAGCGAATTTGTCCATTATCTTGTTTCAGAACTTTATAAATCTCATGTCAAGAAAGTCGAAGTTATCTACAAAGATTACACTTTGGAGAAACTTGCTTTGAAGAATGAGCATAAAAAATACATCAAGAAAATTGATTTTTGGAGAGAAAAGAGAGTCGAATCATTTGCAAGCAACAATTTTGCAATAATCTCCTTAGTCGGTTCCGATCCAGTAGTTTTCAACCATCTTAACGATTTAAGAAGAGAGCAAAGAATCAAAATTTTCCGTGAAAAATTTGCTGTTCATCTTTCAAAATATAATTCTAATCTTTTATCATGGGTTGAGGCTTGCTGTCCAACTAGAGATTTAGCAACTTTAGTTTTTCCTGAATTAACTCCCACTCAAGCTTTGCAAACCATGTGGAAGATAATTTATGAAAGCTGCCATATGCTTATTCCTAAAGTAAATCCTATCAAAGCTTTCAGAGAACATATTGCTCGATTAGATACAATTGCAAATAAAATTAATAATTTAAATCTCAAATCATTCAGAGTTACAACAGGCTTAGGAACAGATTTAACTTTTGAATTCAATGAGTACAATTTCTCCTCACTTCACTTTTTTGATTCAGAATTTAAGCATCATTTCTTTGCAAATATGCCTTCGGAATTGATTGGTTCCTGCTTAAAGAATGTCAAAGTCAATGGCCATGCAGTAAGTTCTAAAGATATCTTCTACGAAAGTAAAAATCTTGTAGGTTGTTCGATAGATATTATTGATAACAAAGTGACAGTACATTCAAATGATAAGGATACAAAACATATTCTTCAATCTAGCAATTTCATTGATGTTGATAAAATTGGTTTAGTTGATAACTCCTGTCCTTTAGCAAGATACAACAAGAATTTCATGTTGCACCTCTTCAATAGAAACTCATCAACTCACTTAGTTATTAAGTCTAAACGCAAAGATTGTCCCGAACCTGAATCTGAAAAAATCGCTCTTTATAGCTTTGAAAAGGACTTAATCTTCCCAATCGGAACCGATGATTTAACTATCATTGGTAAAGTTAAAGAAACCAATGAAGAAATAGTAATTATGAAAAACGGAAAATTTGTCGACTAAAATTAACTCTTAGCCGACTTTTTGTATGGTGAATTTTTTTAATTTGCCATATATATTTAATAAAGAAAATAAATGAATATTGTTATAATTAAAGAGTAACAAGTTAATATTCTTTTAATTTGTTCGTAGCAAATAAATTTAATACTATTAGGAGGATTTAAATGGCTACACAAAAACAATACGTCTATCTTTTCAAAGACGCATATGGCAAAGGTAAAGAACTCCTTGGTGGTAAAGGTGCTGGTTTAGCTGAAATGGCACACATTGGTATTACAATTCCAATGGGTTTCACAGTTACAACTGAAGCATGTAACCTCTACTACGAAGAAGGCAAGAAGGTTCCAGAATTCTTAAAGGAACAAATCTTCAAAGGTCTTGCTGACTTAGAAAAAGAAACAGGCAAGAAGTTCGGTGGTGATCCTAAAGATAGAACCGTCCGTCCTTTATTAGTTTCCGTTCGTTCCGGTGCACGTGTTTCTATGCCTGGTATGATGGACACAATCTTAAACTTAGGTTTAAACGATGAAACAGTCGAAATCTTAGCTGAAATTTCCAATAACCCACGTTTCGCTTATGACTGCTACAGACGTTTCATTCTTATGTTCACAAACATTGCAAAAGGTATCAAGAGAGATGATATGGATGCAATGCTCGAAAAGGTCAAAGAAGAAAAAGGTTACAAGTATGACTATGAAATCACTGCTGAAGAATTAAAGGTTCTTTGCGGTCAATTCAAGGATTACTACAAGAAACAATTCGGTGAAGAATTCCCACAAGATCCTAAAGTTCAATTGTTGGAAGCAGTCACTGCAATCTTCCGTTCATGGGATAACCCAAGAGCTAACACATACCGTAAGATGAATGGTATTCCATATTCATGGGGTACGGCTGTCAACGTCCAAATGATGGCTTTCGGTAACTTAAATAACAACTCCGGTACAGGTGTCGGTTTCTCCCGTTCTCCTGCAACTGGTGAAAATCACATTTTCGCTGAATACCTTATCAACGCTCAAGGTGAAGACGTCGTTGCCGGTATCAGAACACCATTATCAATCGAAGCTTTGAAGGAACAACAACCTGAAGTTTACGAACAATTAATTAAGAACGTTCACTTACTCGAAAATCACTACAAGGATATGCAAGATATGGAATTCACCGTCGAAGATGGTAAACTCTACTTCTTACAAACCCGTAATGGTAAGAGAACTGCAGCAGCAGGTTTAAAGATTGCTGTTGATTTACACAATGAAGGTTTAATCACCAAGGAAGAAGCTTTACTCCGTGTTGAAGCTAAATCCCTCGATGCATTATTACACCCTACATTCTCCGCTCAAGCTATCAAAGCAGCTAAGGTCATTGCTCAAGGTTTACCAGCATCTCCAGGTGCAGCAGTCGGTAAATTAGCATTCTCTGCTGAAGAAGCTAAAGAAAGAGGTACAAAGGGTGAAAAGGTCATCTTAGTCCGTGCAGAAACATCTCCTGAAGACTTAGATGGTATGGTCGCCGCTCAAGGTATCTTAACAATGCGTGGTGGTATGACATCTCACGCAGCTGTCGTCGCTCGTGGTATGGGTAAGACCTGTATTACCGGTTGTGGTGCAGCTCACATCTCCGAAGAAAATCGTACAATGGAAATCGATGGTAAAGTCTACACAGAGAAGGATACCATCTCCATCAACGGTTCCACCGGTGAAGTCTACCTCGGTGCAGTTGAAACTCAAGAAGCAAGCTTATCTGGTAACTTCGGTACCATTATGGAATGGGCAGATGAAGTTAAGAGATTGAGTGTCCGTGCAAATGCTGATACTCCAAGAGATGCATTACAAGCTGTCAAGTTTGGTGCAAACGGTATCGGTCTCTGCCGTACTGAACATATGTTCTTCAATCCTGACAAGATCTTCCACTTCAGAAAGATGATTCTTGCAAACACTGTTGAAGAAAGAGAAGCTGCATTAGCAGAATTACTCCCATTACAACAAAAAGACTTCTACGCTTTATTCATGGCAATGAAGGATAAGAATGTTAATATTCGTTTACTCGATCCACCACTTCACGAATTCTTACCTCAAGAAGAAGGTGCAATCGCTGAATTAGCAAAAGCTATCGGTACAACAAGTGAAGCAATTCACAAGAAGATCGAAGAATTACATGAATTCAACCCAATGATGGGTCACCGTGGCTGCCGTTTGGATGTCACATATCCTGAAATTGGTAGAATGCAAACCAGAGCTATTCTCCAAGCTGCTTTACAAGCACAACACGACTTAGAAAAGGCTGGTGAAAAGGTTAAGATCACTCCTGAAATCATGATTCCATTAACACTCGATCCTAAGGAATTCAAGTTTGTTAAGAAGATCATCGATGAAACCGCACAAAAGGTCTTAGAAGAAAATCATTCTGATATGACATACTTCGTCGGTACAATGATCGAAATCCCTCGTGCCGCATTACTTGCTGGTGAAATCGCAAAAGAAGCTAAATTCTTCTCATTCGGTACAAACGATTTAACCCAAATGACATTTGGTTTCTCCCGTGACGACGCTACCAAGTTCTTACCTGCATACTATGACACAAAGATCCTCGAATTCGATCCATTCCAAACATTGGACGTCGCTGGTGTTGGTCAATTAGTTGTTAAAGCAACTCACGAAGGTAAAGCTGCAAATCCTGAATTACACGTTGGTGTTTGCGGTGAAACCGGTGGTGACCCAGCTTCTATCGAATTCTATCATGCAGCTGGTTTGGACTATGTCTCCTGCTCACCATTCCGTGTCCCAGTTGCAAGATTAGCTGCTGCTCAAGCTGCTGCTAAGGAAAAATTAAGCAAGTAATTGCTTAAATAAGTAACAAAATAAATTAAAAATATCGAAAAAATAAAGACGAAGTTATCAACTTCGTCTTTTTCATTGGTTCAAAATATTATAATAATTAACGTTGTAGAGGTCTAAATCATGGCAAGAAGAATATCAAACGCAAGGAATGGCATGTATTTATCGGTTTTAATTGTCGGTTTTTTAAGTTGTATAACCGCAATCATTTTTGCTTACTGCTACCATGGAGATAGTGATGCCGCTAAGAAAGCAATGTACTTTATCTTTGGCATGATCATTCCAATTCTTGCTTGTGTCTGTGTCTTCTTCCCACAAATTGAAGTTTATTCAGGTAAGACTTACACAGCATTCTCACATGTTAATTTAGCACTTTTTATCGCTTTAGTTATATTAACCGTTACAACGATGTTTGTCGCAAGGCAATTCTAGTTGTGATGTAAAGAAGCTTGACGACTCAAATAACTCCTCACGGAGTTATTTTTTTTGTTTCCAACGATGTACTTGCCATCGATGGAACTTATTGCGTTAGAAAGAAGTAAAGTGACAATACCTTTAACAATTACATTAGGTACAAAGAATATAAATGAAGTGACAATTCCTGCTGGGAAAGCAATATCGAAGCAGACTTGCTTCCACAAGGCACCTAAGATAACAATAATTACTATCTCATTGAAAGTGATTATCGCAAACGTATTGAAGATATCGTTATTTCCATAAAGTTGGTAGTATTTAACTAACTTTTTGGAGATGAAATAAATTGATGTGAACATCAAAAGAATGATTGCGTTGAAGATGAAAAATGTTGCTAATTTTGTATTTAAACTTAATTCATAAACAACACCAGAGAATTTAAATGTATCATTAAATATTAAGTACAATCCTAGAGTTAATTCAAGAACTAAAGTGATGAAGCCTGCTGTAGCAATCTTTCCGTATTTATGTTTTAAGACGAATCTATTCAATAAATAAGGAAGAATACCTTGGAGTGCTGCACTTATTGAGTAAACAAAGAGATATGGACCAGGTTCAAATAGTACGGTACCAATAAAATCTGCTGCAACACCACACAATGCTCCAAAAAATGGACCGTTAATGAGTGAACAGAGAATAATTGGTAAAGTACCTAAACCTATTCTCGATGTTTTTGAGAATAGATAGAGTGATAGAAATCTAGTTGCGATGATACTAATTGCAATAAAAATTGCAGTGGTAGTTATCTTTTTAATTAAGATACCAGTATATCTTCTTCTGATAGTATCCATGAAAGTCACCTCCTCTAATATTTAAGCTTAGATGCTCTTGAAGCTTGGCGTTCTGCCTCCCTATTTTTAATTGTGTCTCTCTTATCACTGACTCTTTTACTTTCGCTAAGAGCAATCTGAACTTTAGCTAAACCATTTTTAATATATATCTTGGTAGGAACGACATAGTAGTGAGGATGAAGTTTGATGTAATTTGCTAAGTAATTAATCTCCTGTTTATGAAGGAGGAGTTTTCTCATTCTTGTTGGTTCATGATTAAAAATGTTTCCTTGTTTGTAAACAGGAATATTCATAAAAGCGATGTATGCTTCATTGTTTTTAAACAAGATGTAGGCTTGATCAATGGAGCAACCACTTTCTCTTAATGCTTTAATTTCAGTACCAACAAGTGAGATTCCAGCTTCGTAAAATTCCTTTAAAAAGTAATTAAACTTAGCCTTTTTGTTGTTAGCAATTACGTTATCATCCTTCTTTTTTGTCATATCTATCTACGTTTTCCTTTGTGTTTTTTACCTTTTGATCTATCGGAACGTTTCTTAGTTTTCTTTTGTGTTTTAGTAGGTTTTTGCTTTTTATCAGAACCACGGCGGGCACTATTTGATAACTTAGTGAAGAATCTATGCTCTTCGATGATTGATTTATCATTTTTCTTCAATCTAGCAAATTCATCTTCAGATAAGTTTTGCTTAGTAGCAGACATGAATTCTGGAGTGCAGAAATCAACTTTTCTACCTTCCATATCAACTGATAAAACAACAACATCAATTGAATCACCTAATTGGTAATGCTTTTGAGAGTTCTTAGCAAGAACATCGAAACGTTTTGGATCGTAATAGTAATAATCTTTATCCATGTAGATGAATGGTAAGAAACCATCCAATCCGATGTCGATTTGGATAAACATACCGAATGCGTTCATATTTTCAATGGTTGCATGATATGAATAACCAATCTTATTTCTTAAAAACTTGCAAGTTTCTAAATCGTTAACTTCGTATTCAATCTTTTGTGCTCTTCTTTCACAATCGGAAGTTAAATCGCCTAAATCGTCCATGATTTGATAGAGTTCACCTTTATCAAGAGGACGTTTGTTTAATAAGTAGTCTCTGATAACCCTATGAACAATTAAATCTGGATATCTTCTAATAGGTGATGTAAAGTGCAAGTAAAGAGGTTCAGCTAAACCGAAGTGTCCGATATTATCTGGGCTGTATCTTGCTTTAGCAAGTGTTCTTAAAGTAAATGAAGAAACTACTTTTCTTAACTTAACATCTTCAATAGATTCTAAAAACTTGCTAATACCTTCAGAGGTTACAACTCTTGGGAAGAGGTTGAGTAAGCCAACCTTTCTTAAAAAGTCTTTCAAGATCAAAACCTTATCAGCTGGTGGTTCATCGTGAATTCTGTAAAGACATGGTAAGTCATTTTTATCCATGATTCTTGCAATTGCACAGTTTGCTGCAATCATGAAATCTTCGATGAGTTTTTCACCATCTTCTTGAACTCTTTCGGTGACTCTAATTGGGTTACCTTGTTCATCCAAGTTGAATTTAATTTCAGTGGATTCAAGCTTCAAAGCACCTAATTTAGTTCTTCTCTTTCTAATTAAATCAGCACACTTCTTAGCTGCTTTAAGTAAGGTTTGAACTTTACCATCAAGAGTAGATTTTTCACTACCTTCTTTAATAAATTTATTAACTTCGGTGTAAGTTAATCTTGCGTAAGAATTGATGACACCCATATGAACTTCTTCACCAAGAACTTCACCGTATGGATCGACGACCATTTCAACCGTCATTGTTAATCTATCAACATTTGGATTAAGTGAGCAGATACCGTTGGATAATTCTGTTGGAAGCATTGGGACAACTCTATCTGCGACATAGATTGAAGTACCTCTTTCCCTTGCAGAATCATCTAAAGGTGTGTTTGTTCTTACATAGTAAGAGACATCAGCGATGTGAACTTTGAGATTGAAAGAACCATTCTTATTTTCAGTGATAGAAATGGCATCATCAAAATCCAAAGCATCTTCACCATCAATTGTGACTGTGATTTCGTTTCTATAGTCTTTTCTACCAACTAAGTCACTATCTAAAACATGGTCAGGAATTTGCTTAACTTCTTCCTTAACTTTCTTAGGAAATTCAATTGGTGCATCAAAACTTTCGATAATCTTAGTGATATCTGAACCAACATCCTTGTTAGAAACCAAAATCTTTTCCAAGTTAACGTTTAAAACTAAGCAGTAATTTGCTCTATCAAATTCTCTGGAGATGATATTAACTTTAACAAGGTCGCCAGGTTTAGGATCTAAGGAGTTTGTCTTATTAATTTCTAATTTAATGTTGGTATTATTGTCTAATAAAGGAACTAAGCTTGGTTTTTTGGTATCGATTAAGTAATTTGCTTTCATTGTCTTTTGTTCCTTCAAAATAGAAACAAATGACCATGAATTGGAGTTTGGTAAAGCTCTGATGTAGATTAAATCACCGCAGATAAGAGTGCTAACTCTTTCGTTGGAAATCTTAACATCTTCCTTTTCTAAAACTAAAGTAGCAAAAATATAAGTTGGTCTCTTTAAGACAACTCTTGCAACTCTAAAAGCAGTATTAGTGATTAATGTGTAGTAATTCTTTTCAGTCTCAATGACCAATCCTTCATAGATTAAATCCTCAATAGCTTTCAAGAATGCATCCTTTTGATTAACTTTGATTCTGAAATGACGAATTAATTCATCTAAACTTACTTCTCTGTTATTACCTAATATATCTTTAATTTTATCCTTAATATACATACCTTAAACTCCTCTTATAATTTTAGCAAACCAAAAAGCTAAAAGATTGACCATAAATAGACTTTTCAAAGAACAAAATAAATACCCTAGTTTGATTGTTACAAACTAGGGTTCAATATTTAAATTAAGCGACGTAAATGCAGCAAATTGCAGTTACGAAGAATGCAGCAAGAACAACGTAAGTGATGATGGAGAGAATCTTATCAACACCTCTTTCCTTGGTTCTAGCAAAAATATTCATTTTATTACCACCAGTAATAGCACCAGAAGCACCATCACTCTTACCAGATTGCAATAAACAAACAATAATAGCAAAGATAGATAATATCAATAAAATAATTTCTGCAGCTGTCATTTATTTACCTCAATTTTGAACAATCTTGATAATTATAATACAAAAAGAATTGATTATGTAGAAAAATAAGAAGGTTCCCCCACCTAATTCACCAATTTTACCTAATCAATATCTTTAGATTCGTACTTCAAATTCTCCGATCTATATTTATTTAAGTACTCTTTTATAACCTCAAAAGTTTCTTTTAAGTTAACTACTTCATCAAATCTTAATGCTTCGTTTCCAGCACCTTTGAAATTATAAATAAAGATAGTTCCAACGTTTTCTTTGTATAAATAACAGTCAACTTTTGAATATTCCAAAGAGATGGAACCTACATCTTTTAACTTTATGTAATTACTTTTTGAATGGTTGGATTTATTGAATTTAATTAGTCTTTCATTTGTTAAGTAATAACTTACTGAGTTGTATTTAAAGAAACAATATAATACAGAAATTCCGTATTCAACAATTAAAGAAACTGGAATTGTAATCCCAAATATAAGCCAAAATGTACTTGTGAACTCAAAATCATTGAGTAAGGCAAACATCAAAAGAATAAAGAGAACTACTAGATCAAAAACAATCCAGAACAAAAGTTTCACCGCAGCATAAAGAAAAACTGATTTAGAAACTGACTTTTTTGCTTCTAAAATGATAGTTTCTCCGTTTAAATACTCTTCAAGGACTGAATCCATCTCTTTATTTTTCATAACAAAAATAATTATAGAAGTTTTAACTTTATTATTAATAAATAATGAGAAATCCGATGGTATTAACATATCTTTTCTCTTGAGTATAGTTTATCTAAATACTAAAATATAATCGATTAAAGAAGATTTATCTTCAGGGTGAGGCGAAATTCCTCAATTGGTGGTAAAGTCCACGAGCTAACGCAGATAAGGTGAAACTCCTTAACCAACGGTATAGTCCGGATGAAAGAAGTTAAATTCAAAATTGTTTTTATGAAGATAGTCTCTTTAGTTACTAAGGAGCTTTTTTTATGATTAAAAACCAAATTTGTAGAATCAAGCGTAATTCTAAAGTTATTGTCATGTGCCAGGTGGCACTTTTCTCAGCAATAGCTTACCTTTTGCATTTCTTCAGATTCCAAGCCTTCTCATTCTTATCTTACGATCCTAAGAATTTGATGGTTTGCATCTCAGGCATCATCTTAACACCACTTCACTCAATCATTGTCTCATTCATCGCTGCATTCTTGGAGATGATCACAACTTCTGATACAGGTTTCTACGGATTCTTGATGAACTTTGTTGCTAGTGTCTTCTTCTCAGTGCCTGCAGCACTGATTTACAGAATCAAACGTAACAAGATAATGATGCTACTTGGTTTAATCACAGGAACTCTTGCTCTTACCGGTTCAATGACTGCTTTAAATTTACTTATCACTCCTCTTTATTTAGGTAGTGATGTCCAAACAGTCGTTCAACTCTTACCAGTAGCAATCGTTCCATTCAACGCTATAAAAGGTGTCATTGATTCATCGCTTATCATCTCCTTATCAGGGCCAATCTTACTGAATATGAAAAAAATTGGTTTCTTTGAAGATGATGAACAAGTCCATACCAGTAAGCTACAAAATGTTCTTATTGGTATCATGTCATTCTTATTCTTTGCACTTGCAATTACTCTCATAGTTCTTGTTTATACCGGAGTAATCGGTGGATAAAGAAAAGTTCCAGGAGTTAAATTTCCTGGAACTTATTTTTTAAGTACGAATAGTTTAATCAGTGTAATTAGTTGTTCTTATCGAACCATTTGCTATGAATGTAATCTAATGTAGAATCTAAATCTTCTTCGTTCATAGCTGCGATTGCAAACATGTAGCTAGGCATTGGTATTGCATCAGATGTATCGAATTCAATCTCGGTACCAACCTTGTTGGAACCTTTGATGATGTAATATCTATTGTTAGAAATTAACAATGTCTTGTTGTAATAGCTAGCTAAAACGCCACCAATCTGTTTTTCCATGTGTAATACCTCCACAATCTTATTATACTAATTTCTTTGATTAATTAGATTAGCAGAATTCAACAACGTTGATATTCTTCAATAAGATAGCAATCTTATTCTCGTCACCTTTAACGGAGTTAAGTAAGGTTGCTGCGATAACTGAAATCCAGTTTTGAACGTATTGAATAGCGATATCTGCTTTCTTGCAGAAAATCTTGAGATATTCATCGGCAGCTTTTTGATCACCATCGATGACAAATTGTAAGTAGGTTCTTGCTGCGTCAGCAGAAGCGTTACCCTTACAAGCGTGTGCCCAGTCAAGGATGTAGTATTTGCCGTCATCACCGCAGATGATGTTGCTAGGGATGAAGTCACCATGACACAACTTGGTGTGATCCTTCATGCCTTCCAAACGGACGTGCAAATCGTATCTGACTGTTGCATCGAGTTTAATTTGGGCTTGTTCCTTACCGCAGAAGGAAATCTTTGCGTTTAATTTATCCTTCAATTTTGGTAAAGCTGGAACTGATTTAGATAAAACTTCGAGTTGTAACTTAACTAAAGTTTCAATGTATTTCTTCTTGTTTTTAGGATCTTTGTCCATCCTCTCTTGGAGGGTTTCACCCTTAATGAAATTGTATGCTAAGGCATAATCATCATCAACTGGGAAAACTTCCTTTAAAACAGGGACATTGAGTCCGATATTCTCAATGTAAGAAGAATGTAAAGCTTCGAATAAAACTTCACTCTTTGAGACTTTCTCATGGTTGAAAACCTTGATGAGTAAGTCATCTTCGTGGTTGTGATAGATCTTTTTATTCTCTCTTTCGAGAATGAGTTCCCCTAATTCAATTTGTTTCATACTTTACTCCTTTACTTCTTTTCACCGTAGTATGCTTCCAAGTACAATTCCTTCATTTCGGAAATAAGAGGATAACGTGGATTTGCACCGGTACATTGATCGTTGAAAGCATCTTCGGACATTTGATCCAAAACTCTGAGGAAGTCTTCTTCCTTAATACCGTAATCTTTGATGGTGTGGAACATTTCGACTTCATCTTGTAACTTGTAGATCTTTTCTATAAGTTTATCAAATTTTTCCTTATCTGTCTTACCTTCAATACCTAATGTCTCTGCAAGGTGTGCATATCTTTGCAATGAAACTGGGTGATCGTATTGTGGGAATGTACCCATCTTTGTAGGAGTTTCGCTTGCATTGAACTTCATAACTGGAATAAGCATCAAGGAGACACAAACACCGTGAGGTAAGTGGAAGTAGGCACCTAACTTGTGACCTAAGGAGTGGGCGATACCTAAGAATGCGTTAGCAAATGAGATACCAGCAAGTGTTGATGCATATGCTTGCATCTCTCTAGCTTTAGGATCGGCAGATCCATTTGTGTAACATCTAGGAAGATATTCAAAGATCAATTTAATTGCTTCAATTGCCATAGCATCGGAGAATGGTGTGGACATGATTGAAGCGATTGCTTCGATAGCGTGAACTAAGCTATCGATACCGGAAGCTCTTGTCAATCCCTTAGGGATATTAAGCATCAAATCGGAGTCAACAATTGCCATGTAAGGTAAAAGTTGATAATCGGCTAAAGGATACTTGCAACCGTTTGATTCATCGGTGATAACAGCAAATGGTGTAACTTCAGAACCGGTACCTGCAGTTGTTGGGATACAGACCATCATTGCTTTTTCACCCATTTGTGGGAAGGTGTAAACTCTCTTTCTGATATCCATGAATGTCATTGCCATTGCTTGGAAGTCTGCATCTGGATGTTCGTATAAGACCCACATGATCTTAGCAGCATCCATTGGGGAACCACCACCGATAGCAATGATACAATCAGGTTTGAATGACTGCATCAATCTAGCACCGTCTCTAGCACAAGCAAGTGTTGGGTCTGGTGCAACATCGGAATAAACAGTGTGTTCGATACCTAACATATCTAAGACATCGGTGATTCTTCTTGTGAAACCAGATTCGTATAAGAATTTATCTGTGACGATGAAAACTTTCTTCTTGTCGTAAACTTCTTTCAACTCAGTTAAAGCATTTCTCAAACAGCCAGGCTTGAAAAATACTTTTGGTGGAACTCTAAACCAAAGCATATTTTCTCTCCTTATTGCAACAGTCTTAACATTTAATAATTGCTTGACACCAACGTTTTCGGAAACAGAGTTTCCACCCCAGGAACCGCAACCTAAGGTTAAACTTGGTGTGATAAGGAAGTTGTAAATATCACCGATACCACCTTGAGCACTAGGAGTGTTGACTAAGATTCTACATGTCTTCATTGCCTTGTAGAACTTAGTGAGCTTATCTTGTGAAGTAACTTCATCAAGATAGACGCTGGAAGTATGACCATAACCACCGTGACGGACAAGTTCAACTGCTTTAGAAATTGCATCATCAAAATCTTCAGCTTTGTACATTGCTAAAACTGGTGATAATTTTTCTCTTGCAAATTCTTCTGCTGTGGAAGTATCTTTAACTTCACCGATTAAAATCTTGGTAGTTGTAGGAACTTCAACACCGGAAAGTTTTGCAATGTTGTAGGCGGATTGACCGACAATCTTTGCATTCAAGTTACCGTTGATGATAATTGTCTTTCTGACTTTATCAAGTTCATCACCCTTAAGGAAGTAACAACCTCTGAATTGGAATTCTTTCTTAACTTTATCGTAGATAGATTTATCAACGATGCATGATTGTTCGCTAGCACAGATCATACCGTTGTCAAAGGTCTTGGATTGGATGATGGAATAAACGGTTAATTGAATATCCGCACTTGAATCGATGATTGCAGGAGTGTTACCTGGACCAACACCGATAGCAGGTTTACCAGATGAGTAAGCAGCAGTGACCATACCTGGACCACCAGTTGCTAAGATGCAATCTGCTTCCTTCATGATTTGAGAAGAAAGTTGCATTGAAGGATCGGTGATCCAACCGATGATATTTTCAGGGGCACCGGCTTCAACAGCAGCATCCAAAATAACTTTGGCTGCGTGGATTGTACATTTCTTTGCTCTTGGGTGAGGTGAGAAAATACAACCGTTTCTTGTCTTCAAACAGAGTAATGCTTTAAAAATTGCTGTGGATGTTGGGTTAGTTGTTGGAATAACGCAAGCAACAACACCGATAGGTTCTGCGACACGTTTGTAACCCATGTCGATGTTTTCTTCTAAAACACCAACTGTTTGTGTATCTTTATATTTATTGTAAATGTATTCAGCTGCGTAGTGGTTCTTGATAACTTTATCTTCAACAATACCCATACCAGTTTCTTCAACTGCTTCTTGTGCTAATTTGATTCTTAATTCGTTAGCAACAACGCTGCAGTGTTTGAAGATTTTGTCTACTTGTTCTTGAGAATATGTTGAGAAAATTCTTTGTGCTTCTCTGACTTTATCAAGTAAAGCGTCAAGTTCTTCAGCAGTAGATACTTTTTCTTGCTCCATACTTTTTTCCTCCTAAGTAAGCATGTATATTTTTACAAAAACACGAGTATAAAGCGAGTATAAATAAGCATTTTCGTCCGAAAATTTGTCTTGAAATGAGCAAAATGATAAATATTTGCTCATTTGATACATAAAATTGTCTATTAACATGGTAAATATGCAAAAAGTGAGAATTGGGAAATTGTTAAATTATAAAAATTGTCATGGCTAATTCACCATGACAAATTTAAAATGTGTCGTAATAATATTTTTTTGTGAAGACTACGCACAACTTTTCTCTATAAATAAAAAACTCGATGCCCAAGCACCGAGGTTATTGACTTAAATATGCCAACAAGAGGAATCGAACCCCCGACCTACTGATTACAAGTCAGTTGCTCTACCAACTGAGCTACGTTGGCAAATGGTGGGATTTATTAGGATTGAACTAATGACCTCTTCCGTGTGAAGGAAGCGCTCTCCCACTGAGCTAAAATCCCTGAGTCGGAATAAGTAATTTTCAATCGCTCAATAAGTATATCAAATCTCTATTTTCATTGCTATAAGAAATTTCAAAAGTTCATAATTTGGTTAAATTTCAAAGTTAGCGCAATAAAATTTACCTTGAAATAGATTTTGAACGTATTTTCATATTGAATACTACATTTTTACCGTTTTACTTTATGATTTAAACAGATGTCTATTGCAATAACTATTAATTTCAAGATAAAAATGTACAAAAATTACAAGATATTATTGCTCAATTTCTTTTCCTGAATTTTCATATAAATTTTTAAGCCTGTAAGATTTTCCTTTTATTGTAATAACTACCGAATGGTGCAAAATTCTATCAATTA